>ERZ1673743.2807-NODE-2807-length-14547-cov-93.794990_pt1 | contig 14547 bp, 11 predicted proteins | sample MGYA00580197_ERZ1673743 | MGnify/ENA primary metagenome ERZ1673743 (study PRJEB41218, sample SAMN15661795) | gut metagenome | host: Homo sapiens | place: Canada: London | collected 2015-08-20/2019-03-30 | study: EMG produced TPA metagenomics assembly of... | reverse complement strand
AAGACAGTGGAAAAAGGGTGTCAAAAATGGGTGTTTTTTTGAGAAGAAATCCAGTGTTTATGCGGGTTTGAAGCAAGGTGCTATTTATAGCACCTAAACCAGAAAACACATGGCTGTATATCACAACCGGGGAAATCATGCAAACAAAAGACAGTGGAAAAAGGGTGTCAAAAATGGGTGTTTTTTTGAGAAGAAATCCAGTATTTATGCGGGTTTGAGGTTAGGTGCTATTTATAGCACCTTAAGAGAAAGTAGAGGATAATATGTCAGAAATCAAAGCAGGAGTTATTGTGAAAACGAGATTTTGCGAAGCGGGTTCCAGTGTGTTTGGGGAATACATAGAATACATAGACCGAGAAGATGCAAAACGAAATGAAATGTTAAGTGAATATAATCTTTACAATGACTACATGGATAATCCGGAAAAGACAACAGGCATTTTTACAAAGGACAAAATGAAGTTATCTGACCAGGATAAAAAGGATTTGAAAAATACGTTTAGAATAGCACAAGACAATGGTTCCCTGATGTGGCAGACGGTTATATCGTTTGATAACCGTTGGTTAGAAGAGCATGGATTATATGATTCGAAAACAAATATCTTAGATGAACGGAAAATAAAAGAGATTGCCACAGGTGCAATCAATCGAATGCTAAAGAATGAGAGTTTGGAAAATGCAATATGGAGTGCTGCCATCCATTATAATACGGATAACATCCATGTTCATGTTGCCACAGTAGAACCAGCACCTTGCAGACAAAAGAAGATGTATCAGGTTTATGATGAAAAAATCGTAAATGGGAACAAGGTAAAGGTTCCGGTGAGAACTCCATCCGGAGAACTATACAAAAGAGAAGAATATATTGGACGGTTCAAAGGAAAGAGTATTGAAGCCTGTAAACGGTTTGTTGTAAATGAGATTATGCAGCAGCGGGAACAGAATATTGAAATCAACCAGTTTATCAGAGAGACAATTGTAAATCAGAAAAAGGAGCATATCCTATCTGTAGATGCAGACCTAAAGGATATGTTTCTTGATATATACAAGTGTCTGCCTAGAAGTGGTAATCGGGGACTATGGAATTATAACAATAATGCCATGTATGACATTCGCCCAATGCTGGATAAATTATCACAGGCATATATTGATAAATACTACCGGGATGATTATTTAAAATTCATTGCAGAGCTGGAACGAACCGCAAAGGATTATAAAACTGCATATGGAAAATCCGGACGAGATTATAAGGACGGAAAAATCAAAGATTTGTATTCAAGACTTGGTAATCAGATTCTAAAGGAAATGAAAGAATATGATATTAAGACCGGTGGTGCGGAGTACGTTCCGGAAGATGTTGAAAAGATTATGGACAGATTCTTTGAAGCGGAAGTGGATGCAGCGGATAATACTTTTCCGGATGCAGACGAAGTAATCGAGGAACCGGAAATAGATGATTTGGATTTTGACGTATCGGATGCAATTTTTAAGTGGAGTGAAAATTTCAAAAAAGCAAAGGTTCTGATATATGGAAAAGACAAGGATGTTCAGAAAGGTATTGAATTACTGGAACTTGAAATAATGCAAAAAAACATCCTGGCATATTATGAACTTGGTAACATATATCAGCATGGTATCGGTGTAAAGATAGATAATGAAAAAGCACACTATTATTATGAGAGAGCCTTAAAAGGTTTTGAAAGTGTGATAGAGCATCCGGAAGAACAGACAAATTTCATAATAAACTATTCCTTATATCGAGCAGGAAAGCATTACCTGTATGGACTAGGAACAGAAAAGAATGAAGAGAAAGCATTTGAATACTTAGATGAATCAGCTAATACAGGGAATGTGTTTGCAGCGTATATTGTTGGAAATATGTATTGGGATGGAAACAGTGTAGTAGAAAAGGACAAGGAAATTGCAGTTGACTATTACAAACTGGCAGCCGGAAATCCATATGCACACTACAAGCTGGGATATGCATACGAAAATGGAATAGAAGTTGAAAAGGATATGGACAAGGCAAATAAGGAATATAAGGCAGCATACGATAAATTCTTTTCAATGGAATTTAAGTCACCGGATGCGAACATTGAATACAGACTTGGTAAGATGAATATGGAAGGAAAAGGAGTGAGTGTTGATTTAAACACAGCCGAAGAATATTTCGAATTATCATCTAAGAATGGAAACCCCAACGCACAATATCAGTATGCAAAAATCCTTTTGCAAAAGGGAGATATAGAGAACGCAGATAAGGCAGTGGAGATTTTAAAAGAAGCTGCAGAAAATGAAAGTGTAATGGCACAGTACCAGCTTGGAAAAATCTATCTGAAAGATGAACGATTAAAGAATGAAAGTCTTGCCATAAAATATCTGACCATGGCAGCCGAACAGAATAATTCTTATGCACAGTACCAGCTTGGCAAGATTTATTCTGATAAGACTTCCTCATACTACGATATTGGAAAAGCCATAGAAAATTTTGAAAAGGCTTCAGACCAGGACAATTCCTATGCACAATATCAGCTTGGAAAAATCTATGCCGGAAAGAATACAGAATATCATAATGCAGAAAAGGCAATCCATTATTTTGAATTGGCTGCACAGGATGAAAACAAAGCTGCATTGTACCAGCTTGGAAAAATCTATGCTGATAAGACAGAAAAAGTGTATGACCCGAAGAAAGCAGTAATGTATTTGGAACCAATAGCAAAAGAGGGAAATGTGTATGCTCAATATAAACTTGGCAAGTTATTCATAGAAAAGGAGAGTTCTATTTACAATCCGGAGAAAGCTATTGAGTATTACAAGATGGCAAGTGAGCAGGGAAATGATTTTGCGGATGTGGCACTTGGCTTTATCTATTATCGTGGCAATGGTGTTAGGGAAGATAAAGTAATTGCACTGGACTATTTCAAGAAAGCAGCAGATGCAGGAAATGATACCGGAAAGAAAATGGTATCGAAGATAGAGGAAAAAATCTTGAAGCCATATCAGCAGAAAGGAAAGCATCTGCCAATGCTATTCCGGAATAAAGCGGCTTATGATGTTGAAAGGGCATTAAGGAAATTGGAGAGAGCATTGGATGATACGCTGCAGAAAGAGCAAATCATCCGGAAACATGAGAGATTTCTTGAGCAGGAGCGTAGGGAGAAAGAGAGGGACGAAAAGGAAAACAGCCTGGAAGAGAAAGATAATTAGGTCTGAAAAAGGGTGTCAAAAATGAGCGTTTTTTAGACAAAGAATCCAGTATTTATGCGGGTTTGGAGCTAGGTGCTATTTATAGCACCTAAACGAATAAAAGTATGGTATAATACAAATGTTGTCGCACCCAATCTGGCAACAGAAAGGGGGTGTGCCATTTGGACTTGATGCTTTCTTTTTTTATTTCTGTTATGGCAGGAATAGCCAGCTACTATATCTGCAAATGGTTAGACAGAAATAATCGTGACAACTAGCCGAAAGAAAACCCCGGAGGTGACTGCTCCGGGGTTTTCATTTTGTGTACCACTTGGATACGCTTTCTTTTTAGCTACCGCCATTATAGCATATGCGGTAGTCAAAATCAAGTATGCCACATTTTATAAAAAAGTAATCAGGAAGCATGAAAAAAACACATGGATTTCTTTTCAAAAAATGGGTGATTTTTTGAAAAGAAATCCAGTGTTTATGCGGGTTTGATGCAAGGTGCTATTTATAGCACCTTGCTAGAAAATGATATAGAAATATATCGACATCCGGATAAAAGGGAACCCTCGGTAGTGGCTGTTACTGAGGGTTCCTTGGTGTCTATATGACATATCATATCTTTTCTTGGCTACCGCCATTATAGCATATACAGTAGTCGAAATCAAATATGCTATATCTTATAAAAAGCAGACTAAAAACTACGTTGATGATAGGTTAAAAATGGGTGTTTTTTTGAGAAGAAATCCAGTGTTTATGCGGGTTTGATGCTAGGTGCTATTTATAGCACCTAAACCAGAAAATGATATAAAAATATATCATATAGGAAGGAGAATGCCCCAGGATAGATAAACTACCTGGAGCTGCATTTGGATGAATATGCAATACAAATTGCATAAGCATATTTACTATATCATAAATGCTGTAAAGTGTCATGCAAAAAATGGGTGTTTTTTTGAGAAGAAATCCAGAATTTATGCGGGTTTAGGGCAAGGTGCTATTTATAGCACCTAAGGGACAACTTACCTCAAAAAAGAAAATGTTATGTACTTATATTTTTTAAGTTGTTGACAGTATACCGCTAGTATGGTATATTATAGGTGTAGTAAATAATAGCATAAAGAAAGGACAAGAGCTTATGAAAGTAATTGCATTTATTAACAACAAAGGCGGTGTAGGAAAAACCGCAAGCGTAACAACAATCGGTCATATGATGGCTACAGTACATGGAAAGAAAGTCTTACTGGTAGACTTAGACCCACAGGGTAATACTTCCGGAAGATATTCCCAGACAAACTTCATAGATATATTTACAGCTATCATGGAGCGCAGACCTATTGAAACAGAATTATCAATCGAAGATGTTTTGCTGAATCCGGATATGGATATTCATAAATCAATCAAACATACAGATTATGTAGGATTAGATATTATCCCATCCCACCTTACATTAGCAGAGGTAGAGGAAAGACTGAAAGCAGACATAACAACTCCGCAGCAGTTCAAGTTAAAGAAAGCATTGAAACAGGTAGCAGATGAATATGATTATTGCCTGATAGATTGCAGTCCATCTATTTCAATTTTGAACATCAATGGATTAACTGCAGCAGATGAAGTATATATTCCGCTTAGATGTGATGGAGATAGCTGTATTGGACTTGCAATTACAAGAAACCTTGTAGAGACAGTATCAGAATATAATCCATTACTTCATATCGGTGGTACATTCCTTACACAGTATAATAACCGTAAGAACGTATCAAGAGAAGTATACGGATTACTGGAACAGATATTACCAAGATACGAGATTCCATTGCTGCCAATTTGCATAGGAACCACAAAGTATCTGGAAGAGAATACCTTTGAACAAAGACCATTACTAGAAGTTGATTCCGGAAAAAATAAGTGTTCTGTTACATTGGCATACATGAAACTGACAGAATATATTATTTCCCCAAACAAGAAAAAATTCATTGAAAAGTATCAGAGGGAACTTAAAGAAATCGAAAGAATGCGCCAGGAAGAAGAAAAGGAGATTTAATCATGGGAAAATTTAAACTGGATAAAATAACAGGAGTTGGAGAAGGACTTCTTAATGAGCAGAGCAAGAACGTAGCAGTACAGAAAAGGACAGAATATATCCCGATAAGCAAAATCCATCCAAACCCAAGAAACGGATTATCATTGAATAATATTCCGGAATTGGCAAGTCAGATAAAAGCTGCAGGATTGGAGCAGCCATTAGTTGTATATCAGATGGATGATGGAGATTATATGCTTCTTACCGGACACAGACGTTTTAAGGCTATCAATTACCTTATCGAATCCGGAGATTGGGATGCAGATAAACCAGTAGAATGTAAAGTCAAAGATTTAGATGCAATGGATTTACCACTGGACTTCGAAGATAAGGAAATGCTTTCTATCTTAACAACCAATCAGAACAGAAAGTATGAACATGAAGATATTGCCTTTGAAATCCGGGAATGGAAAAATCTGATTGCAAAATTAAGAGCAAAAGGTGTAACCATCATGGTTGTAGGTAATGATGAAGATGGTAATGACGTTACTAGAAACATTGCCGGAGTAAAGACCAGGGATTTAGTAGCGGAGCAGCTTGGAATATCCAGCGCACAGGTCGCAAAGTATGATAAGGTTGAAAACAGAGGTTCAGATGAATTAAAAGCAGCCTTAAAAGAGAACAGAATTAACGTATCAAATGCAGCACAGGTTGCCAATATGCAAAAGCCGGTACAGGCGAAGTTCATTACAGAAATGCTTGAAAAGAAAGGTGAAGATGAACAGATAACCAGTGATGATATTGCAGTAGAGGAAAAGAAACAGTCCTCAAAAAAGAAAAATGAGAGGGAAGAAAAAGCAATATATGTTATATCCACCAATGTATTCAACAAGGATATGAGAGATATATCAAAGCTGATTGACGAGGGTGGAAAGCATCTTACAGACAGTCAGTATGCAGCATATTGTAGATATATAAAAGGATTGAAAAAGTTATTCTCATAAGCAATCTATTCCCGGATGCAGCACTTGGCATCCGGGAGCCAATCATAAGAGCAGGAGAACGGAAATGAAGAAAACATCTATTAAAGTGACGGAAAGACTAGCAGAACTGGAAGAAGCTATCAGTGAAGTAACTGGAATCCCAAAGACCATATTAATAAAAAGGGCAGTAGAACAGTGGAATAAAAACGGTCGGAAGTTTGACCCGGATGTATTGGTAACATCCCATAAAGACCCAAGATTTATTAATAAGCCGGTGAAACAGTCTATCAGCATGACGGAAGAACTGTATGCAGAATTAAAGGAAATTTCAAAAGAAATAGGTGTCGGAGTTACATTTATTCTCCTGCAGGCTATCATGGATTACAGCATTGCAATGTCAAGCGTTCTTCCCCAAGAAAAACTGGACGAGATAATGGAGAAGTAACATGACAGAAATAGATATGCTGATGCGTTTATTTGATACGATAAATGACATTTATTATAAAAGCGTAGTTCCACCAACATATATCAGATTTAGCTTCGCAAAGAAGCGGATAAACTGGTCACTAAAGAAATTGGCAAATGGAACATTATATATAAGCATCAACTGGCAGATGGCAGCATTACCGGAAAAAGAGTTATACATGGAAATGATTCATCAAATGGCACATTTATACAATCAGGCAAAGGACATAGAAGATACTAGCATGAATAATGTATACCACAATGGTTCTTTTCGAAAAGCCGTTGAAATGTGCGGTGGCAAGGCAAGAATCGTAGATAGCCACAAGGGATATAGAGTAACGAATCTAAGTAAAAAAACCATGAAAACGCTGCAGAAATACTTTAATTATCAGAAGTATATTGAATTGATAAATAAGCGTGGTGAAGAGGTCTTTGTAGGAAGTTTTGCAAGGTTCCGGTGTCCACAGTGCGGAAGAGTAATCGAAGCACAGAGATTGGCAGATAACATCATATGTGGCTATTGCCATAGAAACTTTATAAAGATTGATTAAGCGAACAGGAAAGGAGAAAAAATAGTATGGGAGAACAGACACTCTTAAATCATCTGCTTTGTTGGGGATACGAACCAGAGGATTATCTGGACATACTGGACAATATCGAAACAGCACAGGAAGAAAAGAAGTATCTTGAAGAACACCCAGAGGAAGCCGATGAAGAAGCACAGTATCTTGATGACGATATAGCAGAGTGGGAAGAAAAACTGAGAGACATAAGAGAGGACTGGAAGCCGGAGCAGGAACCGGATATGGATGAAGAAATCGAGCTCATAAGGAAGTGGGTAAAGAATAGAGATAAATTGAAAAAATAGCGTAGCAAAAAGAAAAAGATGCAGAATATCTTTCAACAAATAAGTCTAGAAGATTTAATGAAGGGAGATAACAAATAGGATGAATGAAATGGTAAAAAAAATGCTTAAGGATTCTGAAAAAGAATATGAAAGAATTATTAATGCTTCCAATGCCTTAAAAAAAGGCAAAATATCAGGTGAGGATTTTAACCGGATAAATGACAAAGCGTTAAGCAACGTTGATAATATAATAAGCGAATATAAGCACAAATAAAACATAGAAACTTTATAAATAACTAAGCAAACAGAATATTAAGAAAGGATGCGTTTTATTATGGAAAAACTTGGTGAATTAAAAGAGTGTATGAAAAGACTGGTTAAAAGAACTAATGAGTTAAATGAATCGCATAACAAAGACATTGATTCGTTTATTAATTTACGGAATAATTATGATACATTCGAAGAATTTTATGAAAATGAAGATGTTGGAGATTGGACTGTAGAAGATATTACAAAATGGGTATATTTTGTTGGACGTCAAACAGTTATTCGTACAGCATTTAATATATGCAGGGAAGAATTGTACCTTGGAGAATTTCTTCCACCATTGTAGGAAAATGTGCTATACTAGGGCAAAGATAATGAATGAATTGAATGAGAGATAGATTCAAACAAGAAGAAAAGGAGTGATTTATATGAAAAAGAGTATTGTAATTGCGATCGTTGGAGTATTAGTTGTAGCTGGTGTAGGAAGTGCAGTTTACTTCCAGGCAACCAAGGAACCAAAAGTTGGAAGTGCAGTAGCATCTACAGAGCAGGAAGTAGCAGTTCCATCCGCAGAGGATATGGAAGCAGAGGTAAAAGAGGTTGTAGCTGCAAAGGAAGCAGAACTGGAAGCACAGAAAGCAGCAGAAGAGGAAGCTGCAAGAGTGGCAGCGGAGCAGGCAGCAAAAGAAGAAGCGGAAAAGGCTGCCAAGGAGAAAGAACAGGTAGCAAATAATAATACTGGCAAGGGAAATACAACTGCAAAATCCAATAAATCCGGTAACACCGGAACTAAGGGGAATGGTTCTACTGGAACAGGAAATAGTAATAATGAATCCGGTAGCAGCTCTACAGTTACAGATGATGAAAATCCAATCCCGGGTTTAACACCTGGACAAAGTTGGGATATGGGGGAGCCTATACATGAATCAGAGATTCCAGGAGGAGGAACAGCATACTCTTATGACCCTATAGTCATTCCACCGACAGAATAAAAAAGAAGCCAAGCATTTTTTAATATGCTTGGCTTCTTTTTGGGAAAAAATATGTTTACCATTCTTAAAAATATCAGTATGTGCGAATTTGTTTGATTGTCAAAACACGGGATATACACAGATACTTTTTATTGGGGGGACAAAAAGTATCTTTTACATTTCCGCATTCTTCTTAGATTAAAGAACAATAACGGTAGTAATGTAAATGATTGGCGGTGGTGGTGACACTTCCTTTTTCAGGGTAAACTGGATGTGCATATTAAAGAAGGTATAAAGTGCTTTAAATACTACTGATAAAATTAAAAGAATAATTTGCATATGAACCACTCCTTCCTAAAAAAGATATTTTTTAGAAAGGCAAACATATCTTTCTACTATGTTATCGTTTTTTGGGAAAAAATACAAGAGGAATACTACACAAAAATAATATTAAAATTTCTACCTAGAAAATCTACAAATTTTTAACACTTTTTTATCAATAGGGTTTATACTATTATGCTGCACTTTTTAGACAAGAAATTTTTATTAAAGCTGCAGATAAAAAAGGGCAACAAAAAGGAGCGTTTTATATTCGCTCCTTTGTTAAAATTATAAAGTTAAGGCACTTGAAAAAAAGTATTTGACAAATTTTACAATAATTCGTATACTTTAATCAAGTCGTTGGTAGATTTGCTGCAAACACTTCTATCAACTGGAGACATATATTTCCGAACAAATATATATCACTTATGCTGATTTTATCAATAAACACAGGGTTCGTCAAGTGTTTTAGGGCAAAAAGTTTTACATTTATTTTCAAATTGTATAATTGTAAAATGGATATAAATATTAGAGATGGAATGTATGTTGTGTGTATACGTTCTATCTCTTTTTTTGTGGTACAAGATATAGAAAAATGGCAGTTATAAAATCTTTAGAAAGGGGGTAAGCCGGATGGAAAAGATTTCAGTAGAAGTATTGGAAAAGATGATGAAAAAACGTCTTACAAAGCGTGAAGTAGACTTTGTATTGTATGTGGGACGGTTCCAGAACGAATATGGCATTGCACATGGCATCTATTATCGTGACTTGTGTAAAGAAGTAGGCTTATCATTTCAGGGGTTTTATGACTGCATGAGAGCATTGCAGCGGAAAGGTATTGTAGAATTTCAGAAACGGACATACTTCGATTATGACATTGAAATACTGGATAATTCCTTTGCAGGAAATGAGAACTACGGAAGAGGTTATGTTTCACTGCATAACAAAATGGTTCGTTCTGCAGAGTTTAAGAAGCTGAAAGCACCGGCAAAGCTGATGGCATTGTACATGATGCGTGAATGGCAGATTAACAAGAAAAAGAGCCGGAAGCCATCTTATCAGATGTTGGTAGAAACATTTAATCAAAAATTCAAAGAATTGCTTGGTTTATCCCATAGAGCAGCAAGAAGGTACTTGGGAAGCCTGGAACCATTCCTTAGTATCTACATGGAAGATAATAGAAAGTATTTCTTTACATTCAAGGCAGAAATGGTAGATACGGCAGAAGTCCCAACCGGAGAGAATGACGAGTTAAGGGAGCATGAAATCAATATTGCCATGCGCCGGAATCGGATTAAGGAAGAGACAGAGGAACGCATCCGGGAAATGCACACGATACTGCAGCAGCATAACAAGGAGATAAAGAAAGACAAGGGATTCTCTTTGAGCCGGATTGTAAAGGATAGCTTGGAATATCTCAATGAGGGCATTAAAAACCGGTACAAATGGAAGCGGTATTTAAGTCCCGGTATCGTACATAAACTTGTAATCGAAACGTTATAGAATGAAAAAATAGCTTGGGAGTAGTTCCAGGCTATTTGTAGTCGCATAAATTACTGGAAAATTGAAGAAGAGAGCAAAAACAGCACCGCAAAAAAGAAAAAGTAGTTCCTGCAGCACTGGCAGGAGCTTTTTTTATACACATAGCGAAAAAAGTATTCAAGTTTCTGTACCATTTCAAAAAGAGATATTCAAGTTTTCTCCGGACAGAATAAAAGATATTCAAATTTCTTTAAAATAAAAAAGCCTATATATTCAAAAATCATGCAGCCATGAAATCGTGAAAAAGCCGGTAAAATCAATGTTTTTCGCTTATTTAAAAATATTAATAAATCATTTCTAAATTAAATTCTTTCTCTTTTATAACCATATCTTGTTTGGAAAATCAGAAACTAGCCAAACCTAAAAACTTATAATAGCCATGCTCTAACGAGCATCATGTTCTGATGTAAAAAACTTTCCATTACCAAAATGTGGTAAGAATTGCAAGCAATTCTCTTTATTCATGCCACCCAGAAAAAATATGTCCATTCAAGCTAAAAAATACATCAAAAAAGAAAAAAGAACGACATTTTATACTTTTACATTTATTTTCGACTTGTATAATTTTATAAAGGATGTTATTATCTGAAATGAAATTATGAAAAATATATTAACTTTTCAGATAGGGGGTTGCATTGAGATATGATACCAAATATAATCCTTAGAGCAGAGCAGAGCAGAGCAGAGCGTAACTAGCTGCTTTTTTTGTGTTACAAAATTATATAAAGTTCGTGGAGACCCTTTACCGTCAGGATATGGATAATTTTTCCATTCCTGGCGTTTTTTTGCGCCCAAAATGAGGATGAAAAAATAAGTAGAGAGGAAACATGAGCAATGAGTAAAAAAGGAATTGCATTGTTCCTTGCCTTTTTGATGTTATTTTCCATCTTCACACCTCAAATGACTACTTACGCAGCTACAACAGAAAATATTGAGGAAGTGACAACTTCGGAAGATACGAATGAAAATGACCTGGAACAAAGCACAGAAGAACCTGAAAATACAGGGCAAAACACGGAAATAACTTCTACCGAAAGTGTAGAAGAGAGTACCGAGCAAAGTACCGAGCAAAGCACCGAAGTAGAGCCGGATGCACAGGCTGCACCTACAGGCGCACCAGTCACATTATCAGATGATGGTATGTCAGATGTGGTACTGGAAACATTTACCAGAGCAGCGGGAAGTGTGCAATATTACGGCGGTGTAAAATATAAGAATACAACGGTAGCACATTTTACCATAGGTGGAGAAACAGCTTTTTGTATGCAGCATGGAATACCAGCACCATCTACAGGTATGCAATATAACGATTCAATATATGAAGATGAAAATATTAGAAGAGTTTTATACTATGGTTGGAACGGACAAGCACAATGGAGTGGTTTTGATGGAAATGAAAACAAGGGAATTGTAATTACGTCCCTTGCTTTAAGTCATTATTATCATAATACTCCGGCAAATGTAAATACCAGTTATTACATAGAAATGGGATTAAAAGATTTCATTGACTATTGTAATGCCAATAGTATTCCGGATTCTCGCATATCATTTTCTACGGATTCTGTAAAAGCATACCGGAGTGGAGATATGCAAAGGACAGATGATATAACCATCAATGGATGGTCTGGAAATAATCTTTCCTTTACGCTGCAGGATGGGGTAAAAGCAGTCACCAATGATGGGGGAATCTATACCGGAAACGTCACTTTAAATGGTGGAACAACCTTTCACTTGGAAGCTCCACTTACGGTAAATGTAGATTGGTCAACAGGAACAGTTTTAGGTTCTGTAAAAAAATTTAATGCTATTATGTGGACTACAGGCGGAAATTATCAAACAGGAGTTACGTTTGAATATGTAACCGACCCTCTTGGAACAACAAGCCTTGCGGTAGACTGGCTGGATGTAGGAAATCTGCAAATCAATAAGTACAACGGACTTGGCGAATTGGTAGATGGCGCAAAATTCCGGGTTCAGGCATTAAATGATGGAAATACCTATGACCAGATAGTAACCGTAACCAATGGTTCCCTGTTACTGGAAAATATTCTTTCCGGAGATTATAAGGTGACAGAAGTTCAGACACCAAACAGTGTAAGCGGAACTGGCTACCTCTTAGACCCAAATAATGAATATACGGTCACTGTTGAGCCGGGAGCCACTAAAACACTGAATGTTGTGAACTATGAACCAAGTGGACAGATAACACTTACCAAGAGAGACAGTGAAACCGGAACTGCACAGGGTTCCGCAACGCTGCAGGGCGCAGTATATCAGTTATCCGCATCCACTAATATTGTCCGGGCAAATGGTGAAATCGTATATACGGCAGGACAGGTAATCGGAAACGCTGCCACGGATGCAAACGGACAGATTGTATGGAATGGCTTATATCCGGGTGGTTCGTATGCTATCAAAGAAATACAGCCGAGTGATGGATATAACCTTGATACTTCCACCTATATTGTGGAGTTGAACTTCAAAGATTCCAGTACAGCCGTAGTAACCGCAAGCCGGGTATCTTATGAAAAGGTAATCCGGTCTGACATAGAGTTATCAAAATTTGGAACGGATTCTGTAGATACCGAGAATACGAAGAAGATTCCATTAAAGGGAGTTATCTTCTCCATTCAGTCACTTACTACAAATCAGAAGTGGTATATGGTCACGAATGAAAACGGATATATAGATTCTGTTACCGATAAGATTTATTCGAAAGTAAATACTACGAATGGAACCGTAAAGGTGGATGCATCCAGTGTTGTTACAAGAAACAGCAGAGGAATGTTTCCAAGAGACACATATCTTATCACAGAGTTAAATACTCCGGCGGGATATATGCCAATCCAGCCAATGACCGTAGTATTAGATAAGCAGTCCTATAAATATCAATGGATATTAGAGGATAAGGACATTATATCAGCATTAAGGGTAGAAAAAACGGATGCAGAAACCGGACAAGTCATCCCGATTGCAAATACATCATTCCATCTGTATGATGCACAGGGAAAACAAATCAAGATGGTTGCAAGCCGTTATCCTACCACACAGTATATAGATGAATTTGCAACAGATGAATCCGGAACATTTACACTTCCGGAGAAGCTGCAGATAGGTACTTACTACCTGGAAGAAGTAAATGCACCGGAAGGCTACTTAAAAGGTCAGAGGATGAAGTTTGACATAACAAGCGGTCACGATTGGAGCCAACCTTTTACGATACAGTACGCAAATACACCCGCAAAAGGAAAAATCAAGATAGTAAAGACCGATTCTGAAACAGCAGAACCAGTAGAGGGCGCAGTATATGAGATATACGCTGACGGAGATATAAAGACCGGAGATAATACCATCCGGAATACGTCAGGTGAATTAATAGATACGGTAACAACGGATGATACCGGAACCGCATTATCACAGGAGCTTTACCTTGGAAACTATACCGTAAAAGAGAAAGAAACACCGGATGGCTACAAGCTCGATACGGAAGAACACAAGGTATCAGTGGAATATGCGGATGCAGTTACACCAGTTGTAATTGCAACACTGGAAGTAGAAGATGAGCCAAATAACATTTTCATTCAGAAAATAGACAGTGAAACGGAAAAGACATTGCCGGGAGCAGTGCTGCAGCTTATAGATGCAGATGGAAATATTATTGAGGAATGGACTACAACAGATGAAGAAAGCCACAAAATCAGCTACATAAGTAAGCCGGGAACGTACATCTTACATGAAGAAAAAGTACCGGACGGTTATCTAAAGGCTGATGATATAGAAATCAACTATGAGGGTGGCATCATAGAAACTCCATTCGTGATGAAGGACGTACCAATACAGGCAGAAATCGAAAAGATAGATGCTAAGACAGAGAAGAGTTTACCTGGAGCCACGCTGCAGCTTATAGATGCAGATAAAAAGGTAGTGGATGAATGGACTA
>ERZ1673743.2804-NODE-2804-length-14567-cov-4.771706_pt1 | contig 14567 bp, 12 predicted proteins | sample MGYA00580197_ERZ1673743 | MGnify/ENA primary metagenome ERZ1673743 (study PRJEB41218, sample SAMN15661795) | gut metagenome | host: Homo sapiens | place: Canada: London | collected 2015-08-20/2019-03-30 | study: EMG produced TPA metagenomics assembly of... | reverse complement strand
CCGTGCCCAGTTATACTGATCCCGCTACGGGGTTTTCGTTGCCCCTCCCGGCGATTGTGATGACCGGCGCAGCTCTGTGGAACCGTACCGCCCGCAGGTTCGACAGGGTAGAGCTGATTCCCGAACGTGACGCCGCCGACATCCTCGCGTCGTTCGACACTATGGGCCTGCGGCCGTTCGTCTACTGCCTCTCGGGCGACTCTTTCCTAAATGTCTACCACACGGCGCGCATGTCGCGTCGCGAAGAGGCCTTCTATCTCGAACGCAAGCATCTTAAGCTGAAACGTTTCCACCTCGACCAGCGTCCGGCGAGCCTCGACAGCGTGGTGCTTTTCTTCACCACCGGCCCCGAGCGCGACATCGCCGCGGCAAGTGACCGCCTCCAGGGGGTCACGGAGTGCTCGGTCGCCTGGTACCGCGACGTGCTCATGCCTGAGACAGGCCTCATAGACATCTATGCCCCGGGCGTGTCGAAAGCGCGCGCTGTCACCGAGTTGGCCCGCAGTGTGGGCGCAAGCCGCGTAGTGGTGTTCGGCGACAACCTCAATGACCTCCCCATGATGCGTGTGGCCGATGTGGCCGTGGCCGTAGACAACGCCCTCGACGCCGTAAAGGCCGAGGCGACCGCCGTAATCGGCGCCAACCACACCGATGCCGTGGCGCGTTTCATCGCCGACGACTGACCCGGCTTTCCCTCGCACCCTGTTTCTCCCTCTCTCCTCTCTCCTCTCTCCCTCAATCATATCACATATCTGAATACTGACCGATGAACATATACGACCTGCGCCGTTTTGGAACCGCGATATTCCTGCTTGTCTCAGTGGGAGTAGTGGCGTTTTTCCTCTATGTGTCGAACAATCTGGTGAGCGACCTCGCACAGCAGGAGCGCGAGCGCATGCAGATATGGGCCGACGCCACAAAGCAGATCGCCGACATAGGCCTCAACCCCGAGGCCGACAACGCCTCGCCCGAGAATCTTGAGTTTCTGCTGAGCATCATCCAGCAGAATCACACCATACCCGTGCTGCTCACCGACGACGACGGGAACATCCTCGACCACCGCAACTTCGACCTCCCCGAGCCGGTGCCGGAAGATAATCCCTACGAGCTTTCCCCTGCCAACGAGCGTTTCCTGCGCGACCGGCTCGAATCGCTCGGCAAGCGCGCCAACGTGATACACATCATCATATCGCCCGACAACCTTCAGCACCTCTATTACGACGATTCCAAGCTGCTGAAACGTCTCAGCTATTACCCCTACGTGCAGCTTGTGGTGATGCTCGTGTTCATCTTCGTGGTCTACTATGCCGTGAACTCCATGCGCCGCGCCGAGCAGAACAAGGTCTGGGTTGGCCTCTCGAAAGAGACCGCCCATCAGCTCGGTACCCCCATCTCGTCGTTGATGGCATGGATGGAGCTGCTGCCGTCGCTGGGTGTGGCCCCCGAAATGGTGGGCGAGATGAACAAGGATGTCACGCGCCTGTCGACCATCGCCTCACGTTTCTCGAAAATCGGCTCACGCCCCAGCATGGAGCCGGTCGACCTCAACGCCGTGGTGGCCTCGGCGGCCTCGTACATGGCCACACGTATCTCGTCGCGCATCAGCCTCGACATCGACCTCTGTTCCGAGCCGTTGCCTGTCATGGCCTCCGAACCGCTGGTCGAGTGGGTTATGGAGAATCTGATAAAGAACGCCGTCGACGCCATGGAGGGGTCGGGAGAGATCCGTGTGGTAACTGCACTCGACGGATCCTCGGCCTCCATCTCGGTGACCGACAACGGCAAAGGCATCCCTCACAAGAACCACAAGACGGTCTTCAATCCCGGCTATACCACCAAGAAACGCGGCTGGGGACTTGGGCTCGCGCTCGCCCGGCGCATCATCGCCGAGTACCACGGCGGCCGCATATTCGTGGCCTGGTCTGAGCCCGGCCGCGGCACCACTTTCCGCATCGAGCTGCCGCTGCATCCGGGGCGCCGTGACGGCTCGACGGGTGCCTGATGGTGATGTCTGTGGCTTGTGGACTGATTCGCTACAAAATGTGTGCGATTTGTAGCTGATTATTTGCCTTTCCACTGCTAAAATTTGGCAGGAATCAAGTTTTTAGCTACCTTTGCACAGTTTTTTCGGCCCCGGAAAGACTGGCGGATATACCCGCCGGTGCTTGTCGGAGTGCGTAAACGTCTGATTTTAAATACTCTTGATATGGGTAAGTTTAGCGCGTTCAATCTGCCGCTGAAGTCGCTCCCGGTTGGGACGCACAACTTCAAGTTCCATCTCGACAAATCTTTTTTCGAGAATATGGAAAGTGCCGATGTGCGCGGCGCCGCCCTTGATGTCGACCTCACCGTCGATCATCGCAACGATGTCTATGACCTCAGTTTCGAGGTGTCTGGAGTGGCCGTCGTGGCCTGCGACCGCTGTCTTGACGACCTGGAGCTCCCCATCGACGCCCGGTATCATGTCGTCGTCAAGTACGGTGACGATTACCGCGATGATTCCGACGAGTTCATCGAGATTCCCGAGAGCGACAATTATCTCAATGTCGCCTACATGATCTACGATACCGTGTCGCTGGCAATCCCCATCAAGCATGTGCATCCGCTCGGGAAATGCAACAGGGCCATGTCGTCGCTGCTGAAAAAGCACCGCGCACACACCCCGGGTGACCCCGACGCAGAGCTTGAAGACGAGCTCATGGATGAAATCGACGCCACGCCCGACACCCAGGCCGGAGAGAACACCGATCCGCGCTGGGACGCCCTCAAAGGTCTGCAGACCGATGACGCCGCCGAATGATTCCGCGCTGATTGCCCCCGCACCGCCCTCTCCGCTTTATTGTAAACAATAAAAATCATATATCACAATGGCACATCCTAAAAGAAGACAATCAAAGACCCGCACAGCCAAACGTCGCACTCACGACAAGGCTGCAATGCCTACTCTGGCTCTTTGCTCTAACTGCGGCGCATGGCACGTTTACCACTGCGTATGCCCCGAATGCGGCTACTACCGCGGTAAGATCGCCATCGAGAAAGACGCTGTTATCTGATAACAGGATAACGCGCCGCTGGAGGGCGCCAAGACCCTTGGCGCCTCCTGCTTTTTATCACCACGTCTGCCGTTCGGGTTCTGTTATCCCATTCTGAGGGATAGCAGGCGCCGGTAGGTCGTGGCTATCTTTACTATCCAACACCAAGCGAATTATGCTCAACGCAAGAATATCGGGTATCGCATCTTACCTCCCCGACGACGTGCTTGACAACGAGATGCTCTCGAAGATGGTCGACACCAATGACGAGTGGATCACAACGCGCGTCGGCATTAAGGAACGCCGCATACTCAAGAAAGATGTCGGTTCGTCATACATGGGCATCGAGGCCGTAAAGAAACTCCTTGCCGAGACCGGCACGGCGCCCGAAGAGATCGAACTCCTGATTTGCGCCACTTCCAACCCCGATTACCGTTTCCCCTCTACCGGTTCGATAATCTGCGAAGGCGCCGGCCTTTCGAAAGCCTACTCATACGATATCCAGGCTGCATGTGCCGGGTTTATCGTGGCGCTTGAGGACGCCGCCGCATACATCAAGAGCGGCCTGCGCAAGAAAGTGCTTGTCGTGGCAACCGAGAAGATGTCGTCGATGGTAAACTACAGCGACCGCGCTACCTGTCCGCTGTTCGGCGACGGTGCCGCATGCGTGCTCGTGGAGCCTACCGAAGAGGAGGGCATGGGTGTGCAGGACGCCGTGTTCCATGTCGACGGCCGCGGTCTCGAGCATCTGGTGATGTGGGGTGGCGGCTCGGCCCGTCCGACCACTCAGCAGACTCTCGACAACGGCGACCACTACCTTTTCCAGGATGGCCGCAACGTCTACAAGAACGCCGTCACCGACATGTATACCGCCACTGTCGACGTGCTCCAGCGCAACGGACTCACCCCCGAGACCATCGACTGGCTTGTGCCGCACCAGGCCAACCTGCGAATCATCGAGGCTGTCGGTTCACGTGCCAACATTCCCGCCGAAAAGGTGCTTGTGAACATACAGCATACCGGCAATACCTCGGCTGCATCGATTCCCCTCTGCCTCGACGAGTTCAAGAACAAACTCAAGAAAGGTGACAAGATAATCCTCACGGCCTTTGGCGCCGGCTTTACATGGGGTTCGATGTATCTTGTCTGGGACATGTGATTCCGGCCCTGACAGGGCGCCAGCGCAATGCCCGCGGCCTGTCGATGCCATAAATTTTACGAAAATAGCATCTTTTAAGGTGCTATTTTTGTTTTAGTTTCAACTATACGATTCAACGGTGGCCCGCGCAACACGGGCTCCGAAACATGAAAGCATGACAATTATGGAACATAGAGCCGGTTTTGTGAACATTGTCGGTAACCCGAACGTCGGCAAGTCGACACTGATGAACGACCTCGTGGGCGAGCGCGTCAGCATAATCACCTCAAAGGCGCAGACAACGCGCCACCGTATCACGGGCATTGTCAATACGCCCGAGTATCAGATAGTCTTCTCCGACACCCCGGGTGTGCTGAAACCCAACTACAAGCTGCAGGAGTCGATGCTCAACTTCTCTGAAGGCGCCCTGACCGATGCCGACATACTGCTGTATGTGACCGATGTGGTTGAGGACCCCGTGAAGAACGCCGACTTCCTCGCCCGCGTGGCAAAAGAGACGATTCCGGTTCTGCTGGTAATCAACAAGATTGACCTGCTCAAGAACAACACAGACCTTGAGGCCATCGTCAGCCGGTGGAAAGAGCTGCTGCCAAACGCCGAGGTGTTCCCCATCTCGGCAAAAGAGGGGTTCAATACCTCCAACCTGATGAACCGCATCATAGAGCTGCTCCCCGTCTCGCCACCCTATTTCGGCAAGGACGCCCTCACCGACAAGCCCGCGCGCTTTTTTGTCACCGAGATCATCCGCGAGAAGATTCTGCTCAACTACGACAAGGAGGTGCCTTACTCGGTTGAGGTCATTGTGGAGAAATTCGACGAAAGCGACACCGCCATCCACATCATGGCGGTCATCTATGTGGAGCGCGACTCACAGAAAGGCATCCTCATCGGCAAAGGCGGCTCGATGCTGAAGAAAGTCGGCACCGAGGCCCGCAAGGATATCGAGAAGTTCTTCGACAAGCGCGTCTACCTGGAGCTCTTCGTCAAGGTCGAGCCCAACTGGCGCAACCGCGAGAACAAGCTCCGTGCCTTCGGCTACGTAGAGTGACCGGTCCGATTTGCCGTTTTAACCAAATTAACTTAACTTTGCACAGCCGCAGGCCCGGCATCCCCCGGGTTCCCCAGGTCCCTAAGGTCCCTAAAGACTCTAAAGACCCTAAAGACCCTATGCTGCTTTCCCTGCGCTGATAAACTCTAATAATACCACCTGTAATGGGCCAACTCGTTGCTATCGTCGGCCGCCCGAATGTGGGCAAGTCGACACTTTTCAATCGCCTGACTGAGACTCGTCAGGCAATAGTCGATCCCACGGCCGGCACCACGCGCGACCGCCAGTACGGCAAGGTCGAGTGGGGCGGCAAGGAATTCTCAATCGTCGACACCGGCGGTTGGGTTGTCAATTCCGACGACATCTTCGAGGGTGAGATCAACAAGCAGGTGGAGATTGCCATCGAGCAGGCCGACGAGGTGCTCTTCGTGGTCGACGCAATGAACGGCGTTACCGACCTTGACGACCATGTGGCCGAGATTCTGCGCCGCTCGCGCAAGCCGGTCATCCTGGTGGCAAACAAGGTCGACTCAAACGACTGGCTCTACAATGTGCCCGAGTTTTATTCGCTCGGCCTGGGCGACCCCATGCCGGTCTCGGCTGTGAGCGGTTACGGCACAGGCGACCTCCTCGACGAGATCATCAAGAAACTCCCCGAGCCGAAAGAGGAGGAGGAGACCCTTGACGACATACCCCGTTTCGCCATCGTAGGACGTCCGAACGCCGGCAAATCGTCGCTCATAAACGCCTTCATCGGCGAGGACCGCCATATCGTCACCGACATCGCCGGCACCACCCGCGACTCAATCTACACCCGTTACGACAAATTCGGTTTCGATTTCTATCTGGTCGACACCGCCGGCATACGCAAGAAACAGAAAGTCACCGAGGATATCGAGTATTACTCGGTAATCCGTTCAATCCGCGCCATCGAGGCGTCAGACGTCTGCATCCTCATGATCGACGCCACACGCGGCATTGAGTCGCAGGACGCCAACATCTTCTCGCTCATCCAGAAGAACAAGAAGGGGCTGGTGGTATGCGTAAACAAGTGGGATATCGCCGAAGACAAGTCGCTCGACGCGCAGAAACACTTCGAGGCGGCCATCCGCAACCGTTTCGCGCCTTTCACCGACTTCCCCGTAATCTTCTGCTCAGCCCTCACCAAACAGCGCATCTACAAGGTGGTCGAGACCGCCGTAGACGTGTTCAAGAACCGCCGCCGCGAGGTGCCCACGTCGCAGCTCAACAAGGTAATGCTCGAAGTCATCGGCGCTTACCCGCCCCCCGCCAACAAGGGGAAGTACATCAAGATCAAATACGTGTCGCAGCTCAAGGGAGCCGCCGTGCCCACGTTCATCTTTTTCTGCAATCTGCCGCAGTGGGTCAAGGAACCTTACCGTCGTTTCCTCGAGAACAAGATACGCGAGCACTGGGATTTCACCGGCACCCCCGTGCAGGTATTCATGCGCGAGAAATAATCACGCACAATACCCTCCGACATGCGATTTAACGACAATTAGCAATAGTGGGCGATTTTATTGCCCGCTATTTTTCGTATCTTTGTAGACGGGAATCAGACACTCCCGCATGCGGCCCGGCGATCGCCCTGCCGCAGTTTACAATAACCAGCATAACAGACACTAAGATGGCAAAGAAAACAGCCCCCGTCAAGAAACCGACAGATCCTAAGGAAGCCCGCTTGGCGGCGCTGACCCAGGCCCTCAACAAAATAGAAAAAGATTATGGCCGTGGCGCCATCATGAAACTCGGCGACGAGAAGGTAGAGCCCGTAGAGGTAATCCCCACCGGCTCGATTGGCCTCAACTTCGCCCTCGGTGTCGGCGGCTATCCGCGCGGCCGCATTATCGAGATCTACGGCCCCGAGTCGTCAGGTAAGACCACGCTCGCCCTCCATGCCATTGCCGAGGCACAGCGCAAAGGGGGCATCGCCGCCATGATCGATGCCGAGCACGCATTTGACCGTTTCTATGCCGAGGCTCTTGGCGTGGATGTGGCCAACCTGCTCATCTCGCAGCCCGACAACGGCGAACAGGCCCTTGAAATCGCCGAACAGCTCATACGTTCGGCTGCTGTCGACATCATCGTCATCGACTCAGTGGCCGCACTTACCCCCAAGGGGGAGATCGAGGGCGACATGGGCGACCGCAACGTAGGCCTCCAGGCTCGTCTGATGTCGCAGGCACTGCGCAAGCTCACCGGCACCATCGCCCGCACGAATACGGTGTGCATCTTCATCAACCAGCTGCGCGAGAAGATCGGCGGCATGTCGTTCGGTCCCAGCGAGACCACAACAGGCGGTAACGCCCTGAAGTTCTACTCATCGGTACGCCTCGACGTGCGTCCCTCCACGCAAATCAAGGACGGTGAGAAGGTATTCGGCCGTCTCACCAAGGTGAAAGTCGTGAAAAATAAGGTAGCGCCCCCCTTCAAGCGTGCCGAGTTCGACATAATGTTCGGCGAGGGTATCTCGAAATCGGGCGAGATCGTTGACCTCGGCGTTGAGTTCGACATCATCAAGAAATCGGGCTCATGGTTCAGCTACGACGGCTCGAAACTGGCCCAGGGCCGCGACGCCGCCAAGATTGTCATCCAGGACAATCCCGAGCTCGCCGAAGAACTTGAGGCCAAGATTATGCAGGCCCTCAAGGAGGATGCCGCCGCCCCCAAGAAGAAAGGCTCAAAGAAACCCGCCAAGAAAGACGCCGACGACACCCCCGAGGACCCCTCAGACGACGCCCCCGCCGATGACGAAGAAATAGACCTCGGTGAACTCGACTTCGACACCGACCTCCCCGACGACGACTTCACCCTCGAGGAAGACATGTAACCCGCCCCCGGGAGCGCTCTTGCGGCCCTCGCCTCCAGGGTTGCCCTTGCCTCTCTTCAGGTGCCAGCCTTTCGGCTCACCTCTCCGGCGGTGCCCTCCCGGTGCCCCCTCATAGTAAACAGGCACTCATCCTGAAGGCTCTGCAAATGGCAGGTCGGTAACGCGGTTTGTTCCCGCTTCCGGGTTTCAGCCCGGAGTGTCCGCCAGTCCGAGAGCCGGCCCGAGAGCCGGCCCGAGTGGCTGCCACTCCCCCCGCAGTTCCCCCATCACACCCGGCGCAAACAAAATGTTTGCGCCGGGCGTTTTTATTTATGAACTTTTAAAATTCCAGCCCTTTTACCCCCCCTAAAAACTAAAGATTATGAAAGCAAAACAGATGCTGGCCGTGGCCGCCGTAGCCATGGCAATGCTGTCGGCCTGCTCCTCATCGCAGAAACAGCCCGAACCCCAGGTAGTCGACAATCCCGAAATGGGCGTCATTGACAATGGTGATTCGCTTGTCGTTACCGATGTTGACGTCTCGTCAGCCACCCAGATTGCCGCCGACACCGCCGCCACTCCCCAATAACCCTCCGGCTTATCGCCCACCTATACCCCCCATAAAATCCCATGACTCCCATAACTCCCATTCACGGAATGGGCGCCATGGGAGTCATGGAATTTTATGGGAGGTATGGGGCTGCCTGTTTACTTCTCTTCGGGGATTATGAAGATAGAGAAGTTCACCGAGCCGTAGGCGCGGTGCTCGCTGAAGTGGGGCAGCCCTGAAAAGTCGTGCGCTTTAGAGTGCTCTATGATGAAAACCGACCCCGGTTTCAGCAGGTTTGAGGCCAGCACCTTCCCGGGAATTTCGGCGAAACCGGGCATGTCGTACGGCGGGTCGGCGAAGACGATGTCATACCCCTGCCGCGCACTGTCGATAAACCGCAGGGCGTCGCCGCGCACCAGCGTATGGTTGTCGGCGCCGAGTTCTTTCGCCACCTTGGCTATGAACCGCCCCTGCACGCTGGCCTTCTCGACCGAGGTCACCGACCGGCAGCCGCGCGACAGCAGTTCGAACGACACCGCCCCCGTTCCGGCGAACAGGTCAAGGGCCGTGGGCTCGTCGTCGAAGTCGACAAGATTCTCTATTACATTGAATATATTCTCGCGGGCGAAGTCGGTGGTGGGGCGTGCCGTGATGTTTGTGGGCACGTCGAACCGGCGTCGGCCATATTTGCCTCTGATGATTCTCATTGTCTTTATGATATGGGGGTCAGCGGTTGAACACTGCCGGGGCAATCGCCATCTCGAACGGGCATGCGGTGATGTCGCGTCCGAGCCTGAACATCTCGGCGGGGAAAATGGCAGGCATCACATACCCCACGTAGCGCCTGAGCAGGGGCGAGACGGCAGCGCGCATGTGCTGTGAGCCGGCCAGTATGATTTCGTCGCTGTCGGCGAGCTCAAAAACACGCCGCGCCGCCAGCAGGTAATATACCGCGTCGGCGGGATCGGTCAGTGCGAAACTGTTCACGAGCAGCGGCGCGCGCTGTCCGAGTATCACCACGTCGAGATGGTCGTCGGCCAGGTTGGCGAGTGTCTTCCCCGAGGGCCTTCCGGCGTTTTTTGCGGCAAACCACAATGTCTGCGGGGTGAGGGGATGGTGGATGGCCGGATTGTTGAACGTGCGCCGTATGAACGCCAGCAGTTTTGCGGGCACCTCGTAGGCGATGCGCATGTCGGCTCCATCCAGAGTGTCGAAAAGCACCTCTGTGGCGCCCTGCGATTTCTCCTCGGGGAACTGGGCGCGCAGCACGGCCGTGGCGATGGCATCGTCGGTGACGAAACCTGGCATTACCGCAAACCGTTCCGACCGCCACAGCACCGTCACTCGGCCGAAATCGTCGGTCAGCGCAGGATTGTTGTAGACGGCCTCCTCAAGCGCTCCGAGCGGGGTGGGCGCCGTAGCAGGCAGGTCGACACGCAGTGTCTGCAAGGTCTGTTCCTCGTCGTGACGGAAAGCTATCGCGTGCAGCGACGTGGAACTGATCTCAATGACCAGCTGCCATATCCGGGGTGCCGTGATTTTCTGCCTGTCTATCATCGCCGTGTCTTTACTGTCTGCATGCCGCCGGTACCGGTCACGCGGTTGTTGCCGCGGTGGGCGTTGTTGTATTGCGAGCCGTTGCCCCACGAATTGCCGTTGCCGAACGGGTCGTTTTCGTCATATTCCTCGTCATCCTCGTCGGTCTGACGCTGCTGGGGTTCCTTTGTCTTGGGTTTGTTTTTCTTGATTTCAAGGGGTTTCTGCAGGTCTACCGGGGTCTCGAACAGTGCCCACGACTGGTTCACATCCCAGTTGGCGCGCACATTCAGGCGTTTCGGGTAGTAGAACACATCCTCGGCCTGAAGTGAGTCGGCCATGTTGCCGGTATCCCACACGCCGTTGCCGTTCACATCCAGGAATGCGCGGGCATAATACTTGCCCGGCGCGAGATAGTCGAACATGGCGGTGCCCCCTTTGGCCGCCACGGTCTTTACCGGCGTGTCGCGGTTGTCAAGCAGTTCCACCACCACAGGCAGGGGAGTGCCCGCGGTGTCGCGCGGTACGTCACTGAGCGTCAGCGCCACCGAACCGTAGTCCGACATCTTCTTCGTGGTGAAGTCCTGTTTGAACCCTCTGATCGGTTCGCCGTAGATGTTGCTTACGGCCAGCGAGTCGGCAACGAGACGGTAGCGTGTGTCCTCCTCCCATTTCACGGGGATTGTCCATACGCGCGGGGTGAGTGTGTCGCGCTGTGCGGCTCCGAGCGGTACCGGCTGCCACAGCGTGTCGACCTGCATCTCCAGTCGCAGAGCCGACGCCATGAGCGTGTCAAGCGGCTCGGTCGACGAGAATTTCAGCGGCAGGTTCAGATCCTGTGTGCCTTTTGTCTCGCATGTCAGGTTCATGAATACCGGTTCCGGTGGCACGGTGTCATTGGCGGCCTCCTCCTCGGCTTTTTTCTGTTTCTTCGACTTATATTCCTTGAAGAAGAGTTTCAGCGTGTCGCTCTGCCATACCAGACGGTCGGCCGAGTCGGTTTTCTGGTAGCGGGCGGCGATGAGCAGCGAGTCCTGCGCCACGAGTTCCGCGGGCCTAAGCCAGTAGACGGTTGAGTCCCCCTCGGCGCGGCGTTCGGTAGCGGCTATCTCGGGGTCATCGAGGGTGCGGCCGGCATACGGGCCGTTGGCGATGGTCCATACCGGCAGCGTGTCGGGGCGCGCGCCGAGCACGAAAGTGAGTGCGCGGCGCACCGGCCGCTCATATTTCTTGAGGTATTGTGCCCGGTAGTTTTCGTTGAACCAGGTCAGCAGGATGTCGTCGGGAAGGAATGCCGTTGCCGCACGAGCCACAATCGAGTCGGCGCCGGCGTTGTCGGTGAGCGTGTCGGTGACCTCTACGGCCTTTGCCGAGGGTGAGACCGTCACCGGATAGAACGCTATGTTTTCCGAGCGGTCCCAGTGCCAGTCGTGGTTGCGGTCGTCGATGGCGAACACATGGTAGTCGCCCGGCTTGAGTCCGCGGATGGTGAACTGCCCGAGCTGATTGGTCTTGGCCACACGTTCAAGTGGCACCGAGGTCAGCGTGGTATCGTCAAGATGCGAGTATACGCCCACCACCATCCCCTGGGCCGGTTCGAGTGTGCGCCCCTCGAACACCATGCCCGAGATGCGCAGGGTATCGATGTCGGCTCCGGTGGCGAAATCGGTGGCGAAACCGTCGAGGATATTCCCCTCGTTGAGGTCGCGTATGGCGTCTGAGAAGTCGATGGTGTAGGTGGTCTCAGGCAGCAGGGTGTCGCGCAGTTCCACCGACACGCGCCGGCCTCCTGACGAGATTGCCGGGGCCTTCTTCTGGGCCGGCGAGACCACGATCTTGTTCGACGGGTCGTCGAGCTTGATGTTCTCGTCGAAGATGATGTCGATGCGGTTGTTGGTCACCTTCACGGCTCCCGGGGCCGGGTTCGACCTTACGAAAACCGGTGCCGTCTCGTCACGCGGGCCACCCTCGGGGCGCCCGATTGAGGCACATGCCGCCACGAGCGCCGCCACAAGCGGCACCAGCGACAGCCTCAGCCATTTTTCGGTCTTCATCTCAGCTACAGCCTTTAAAAAATTCGGTGTGCCAACCCTGACACACCGTATTGGTACCCCGGAGCAGAATCGAACTGCTATCTAATGTTTAGGAAACACCTATTCTATCCGTTGAACTACCAGGGCGTTGTTCGTCAGCCGCCCGACCGGCGGCCATACCGGCCACAAAGTTATGAATTTTTTCTGACAATGACAACACTTAAAGAGGCCATGCAGTTGGAGCAGAATGTCGTTTTGCGTATTCCGATAATGATTGTTAACTTTGTGGAGAAGAATACATACACGATTGTGCTAACCTTAACTCCTGAACCCTGAATCCTTATCATGAACAGAAAAATCCTTGTTCTGCTGCTTGTGCTGCCGCTGATTGCGGTGGCGAAGAACCGTGTGCCCTCGGAAAGCGATTTCGCGGGGTATCTATTCGCGTATTTCACCGGAAACGACAATACTCGTGGCGAAGAGGCCATACGGTTTGCCCTCAGTGACGACGGCTATGACTTCAAGGCCCTTAACAACGACCGTCCGGTTATCAGTTCGGCCGCTATCGCCGAGACGGGGGGCGTGCGCGACCCGCATATACTGCGCGGGCCCGACAACTGTTTCTACATGGTGGTGACCGATATGGTTAGCGCGCTCGGCTGGGACTCGAACCGCGGCATGGTGTTGCTGAAGTCATGCGACCTCATAAACTGGACGCACTCGGCCATAAACATTCAGAAAAAATATCCCGGACAGGAGGATCTGAAACGTGTCTGGGCACCGCAGACGATATACGATCCTAAAGCCCGCAAGATGCTCGTCTACTGGTCGATGAAACATGGCGACGGCCCCGACATCATTTACTACGCTTACGCCAACAAGGATTTCACCGATATCGAGGGGACGCCGAAACCGTTTTTTGTCCCCGCCGACGGCAAATCGTGCATCGACGGCGATATTGTCTACAAAGACGGGGTGTATCATCTCTTCTACAAGACCGAGGGGCATGGCAACGGTATCCGTTCGGCCACGACACGCAACCTCACCTCAGGCAAGTGGATCGAGCAGCCCGACTACAAACAGCAGACCAAGGAGGCTGTCGAGGGGGCAGGAACGTTCAAGCTTATCGGTCAAGATAAGTATATCCTTATGTACGACGTGTACATGATGGGGGGCTATGATTTCTCCGATACCACCGATCTGGTAAATTTCTGGAACACCGATCGCAAGGTGTCCTTGAACTTCCATCCGCGCCACGGCACGGTCATCCCTGTCACTGCCGACGAAATGGCGCGCCTTAAGGAGAAATGGGGCGACCCGCAGAAGGGGATAGGCTCGGCCTCTGTCAGCGGCCCCGACGGGCGCCTGACTGTAAATGTGGATGTGGCCGGGGGCGCGCCGGTCTATTCGGTAAGCTATGACGGAAAAACGATAATCGGCGACTCGCCGCTCGGCCTGGTCACAGATTTCGCCGACCTTTCAAACGGACTGGTGCTGAAATCGGTCGAGGATGGCGAGGTGCATCAGAGCTATACTCTTGACCGCATAAAGAGGTCGCACCCCGAATTTGACGCACGCTCGCTGACATGCGGTTTCGTGAATTCCGACGGCGTGCCGGTCAATGTAGAGTTTCTTGTGGCCGACAATGACGTGGCTTTCCGCTACCTGCTCCCCGCGTCGGGCGAGCGCCGTTCGGCCAGGGTGATGGAGGAGAAGACCGGTTTCCGTCTGCCCGACTGTGCCACCGGGTTCCTGACGCCGCAGAGCGACGCCATGATAGGGTGGAAACGCACTAAGCCCAGCTATGAGGAGGAATATATTATCGATGCCCCGGTCGATACGAAATCGCAGTACGGCCATGGGTTCACTTTCCCGGCGCTGTTCCGAGTCGGCGACGATGGCTGGGCGCTGATCGGCGAGACCGGTGTTGACCGTCGTTACTGCGCCTCGCGTCTTGCTGACCGCAAGGACGGGGTGTTCCGCATCGCGTTCCCGATGGAGGCAGAGAACAACGGCAACGGCACCTCTGAGCCGGCATTTGCGCTCCCCGGCGCAACACCCTGGCGTACCATTACCGTGGGCAACACGCTGAAACCGGTGGTGGAGACCACCGTGGCGTGGGATGTCGTGGAGCCACGTTTTGAGTCTGCCGAACAATATGCCCCCGGCAAAGGCACCTGGAGCTGGATTCTCTGGCAGGACAACAGCATCAACCGTGACGACATAAGGAAATTTATCGACCTGGCAGCCGCAATGGGCTACCCCTATACGCTGATAGACGCCGGATGGGATGTGAATATCGGCCGCACGGGGATGGAGGAGCTGGCCGCCTATGCCCGCGGGAAGGGTGTGGCCCCGCTTGTGTGGTACAGTTCGAGC
>ERZ1673743.2803-NODE-2803-length-14570-cov-9.905202_pt1 | contig 14570 bp, 15 predicted proteins | sample MGYA00580197_ERZ1673743 | MGnify/ENA primary metagenome ERZ1673743 (study PRJEB41218, sample SAMN15661795) | gut metagenome | host: Homo sapiens | place: Canada: London | collected 2015-08-20/2019-03-30 | study: EMG produced TPA metagenomics assembly of... | reverse complement strand
TGAGAAAGGAGCGTTCCCATGGAGCTGACATTGGAGACCATTCGGGCGGCGCACGCGCGCATTGCCCCTTATATTGTCCAGACGCCGCTGCTGCGCCTGCCGGTGCTTGACGATGCCCTCGGCTGCGAGGTGTATGTCAAGGCCGAGTGCATGCAGCGCACGGGCGCATTCAAGCTGCGCGGTGCGATGAACAAGATCCTCGCCCTGACGGACGCCGAGCGTGCCCGCGGCTTTGTCGCGGCCTCGTCCGGCAACCACGGCCGCGCGGTGGCCTATGCCGCGCAGCGCTTCGGCACGCACGCGTGCATTGTCATGCCGCGCACGGCCCCGGCCGTCAAGCAGGCGGCCATCCGCGCGCTGGGCGCGGAGCTCGTGCTGTGCGATGCGTCCGAGCGGTTCGACGTTGCGGCGCGCCTCTGCGCCGAGCGGGGCGCGGCGATGGTGCCGCCGTTCAATGACGAGCTGGTCATGGCGGGGCAGGGCACCGTCGGGTTAGAGATTCTGGCCCAGTGCCCGGAGCTCGACGCGGTCGTCGTTCCGGTCAGCGGCGGCGGGCTCATCGGCGGCGTGTCCACGGCCGTCAAGGCACTCGCGCCGCGCGTGCGCGTGTTCGGCGCGGAGCCGGCCGTGCTCCCGCGCTATACGGAGAGCCTGCGCGCCGGGCATCCGGTGCGGGTGGAGCAAAAGCGCTCGGTCGCAGACGCGCTCGTCGCGCAGATGCCGGGAGATGTGTGCTTCCCGTACGTGGCGGCGAACACCGACGGCTTTGCGCCCGTGGCGGATGATGATATCCTCCGCGGCATGAAGCTGCTGCTCCTGGAGGGCAAGCTGCTGTGCGAGCCGTCGTCCGCTATCGGCATCGGTGCCGTGCTGCGCGGGCAGCTCCCGGTGCACAAGGGGGACAAGGTCTGCTTTGTCATCAGCGGTGGCAGCGTTGCGCTCGAGCAGCTGCATCGGCTTGAGGACGTCAGGCTCTGACAGACAGCAAATATCCGCCCCGACGCACCTTCCGTCAGAAGGGCGCGTCGAGGCGGATGCTGTCTCGGGCCGTTATTTGCTGCTTGCGAGCGCCTGATCGATGAGCTCGTTGAGCTTCTTTGCCTGATCGGGTGCGGTGATCGCGCCGACGATCGGCTGGCCGACGATGTTGCCGTTCTTGTCGACGACGTACGTGGTCGGGAACGAGTACAGACCGGCGGTGAACTTACCGGCCTCGCTGTCGGAGGCGAACCAGAGGTTGGAGTAGGTCACGCCCTTTTTTGCCAGAATGTCCTTCGCATCGGCGATGGCGGTCTTGTCGCCGTCGAGCGTGAAGGAGTTGATGCCGACGACCGCGCCGCCCTTCGCGGCGAGGTCCTTGTTGAGCGCCTCAAGGTCGGCCAGCTCACCGACGCACGGGTTGCAGGTGGTGAACCAGAAGTTCACGACCGTGACGCTGTTGCCGGCAAAGAGCTTGCTGCTGTCGACGTCATTGCCGTTGAGGTCCTTACCCTGAAAGCTCGGGAATTTCATCAGGTCGCTGCCGGAGGCGGTCATGCCGGCCTCCTCCGCGCTCACGCTGTCGCCTGTGCCGGGCGTCGTGCCGCAGCCGGGATACTTCTGCTCGAGGATGGTGAGCTTGCCCTCAATCTCCTTGATCTGTTCGGCGCCGGCCTTGAGCGTCTTGAGCTCGTCGGCCGAGAAGCCGTCCTTCGCGCTCTCGATCGTGGCGAGCAGGAAGTCGCCGTAGTTCGTGCCGTCCTCGATCATGGTGCTGTTTTTGTTGGCAGACAGAAACACCTTGTTCCAGAGGTCGGAGTTTGCGGCGAGAATGTCGTTTTCCTTCTGCATGAGCTGCTGATAGAGCTTGGCCGCTTCGTCGGCGCTGTTCGGCTCGGTCGCGATCAGGGCCGCGATGTCGGTGCTGCTGTCCGCCTTGTCCTTGCCTTTGCCCGACGAGCACGCCGCGAGACTGAACACCATCGCGAGCGCGAGCAGGAGCGTCACGAGCTTGGTCATTTTTTTCGTCTTCATCATGATTCCTCCGTTTGATTTTGATGGTTGCTTACTTGTTTCGGATTCGTGTTTCCGTTCAGGCCGAAGCCATAGCGGAAGCGGATGGCCTCCGTGGGGCAGGCGCGGATGCACTTGCCGCAGCGGATGCACTCCGTGTCGTTGGGGGACTTGGTGATGTCCACGTCCATCTGGCAGGTGCGCGCACATTTGCCGCAGGAGACGCACTTGCCCGTGTCGACCTCAATGCCGAGCAGGGAGACCTTGTTCATCAGCGCGTAAAACGCACCGAGCGGGCAGATCCACTTGCAGAACGGGCGGAAAAACAGCACGCTCAAAACGATGACCGCGATCAGAATGATCAGCTTGCGCGTAAACAGCGCGCCCAGCGCCGCGCGGATGCTCTCGTTTGCGGCGGCAAGCGGGATCGCGCCCTCGAGTACGCCCTGCGGGCAGATATACTTGCAGAAAAACGGGTCGCCCATGCCCACGTCGTTGACGATGAGCGCCGGCAGCAGCACCACGGCCAGCAGCAGGATGACGTATTTCAAATAGATCAGCGGCCTGAGCTTTTTTGTCGACAGCTTTTTGCCCGGGATCTTATGCAGCAGCTCCTGCAGCCAGCCGAACGGGCACAAAAAGCCGCAGATGAACCGCCCGAGCAGCACGCCGAGCAGGATCAGAATGCCGGTGATATAATACGAAAAGCGGAATTTGGACGAGCCGACCACCGCCTGAAACGCCCCGATCGGGCACGCGCCCGATGCCGCCGGGCAGGAATAGCAGTTCAGACCGGGCACGCAGACGGTCTTGCCCTTGCCCTGATAGATGCCGCCCTTGAAGAAGTTCGGCAGGTGGATGTTGGTCAGCAGCGTCGCCGCCGCCTGGATCCAGCCGCGAAACCGGCTCAAGAGCAGGGAAACAGACTGTTTTTTCTTATCCAATGCCGACACACTCCAAGCACAGCCGGATCGCCTTGCTGAGCACGGCACCGGCCTCACCGCGCAGCGCGCCGAAGCACACCATGGCGATGCCTGCAGCGATCAGCAGAACCTGCACAACGGCTTTTTTCGCACGAAACACCCGGATCACTCCCTTCTGTTTGCCCCATGATACCATGGCGCAGATAAAATCTTCGTTAAGAACGGAAACTTAACAGAGATTTTATGCCTTTGTGTTATCATATAAATATAACAAAGTCGGACATTCGTAAATGAAGTCGGACATTCGTAAATGCGCACGAGGAGAATGGTATGCATATTTTGATTGTGGAAGATGAACGGGCGCTCTGCGACACGATCGCGCGCAGTCTGCGGCGGCTTGCCTACAGCGTGGACTGCTGCTATGACGGACAGAGCGCCGCGGAGATGCTCGCCGTCGAGCGCTTTGATCTGGTCGTGCTGGATCTGAACCTCCCCGGCGAGGACGGTATGACGGTGCTCCGGACGCTGCGCGAGCGTGACCGCGACACCAGGGTGCTGATCCTGTCGGCGCGCTGCGAGGTCGCCGATAAGGTGGCGGGGCTCGATGCGGGCGCGAACGACTATCTCACCAAGCCCTTTCACCTCGATGAGCTCGCGGCGCGCATCCGCAGCCTGACGCTGCGCTGCTTTACGCAGAGCGACGTGGTCCTGACCTGCGCCGAGCTATCGTTTGACACCAAGGCGCGCAAGGCGTCCGTGCGCGGCGAGGTACTGTCGCTCACGCGCAAGGAGACGGGCATCCTCGAATACCTGCTGCTGCATCAGGGGCGGCCGGTCAGTCAGGAGGAGCTGCTGGAGCACGTGTGGGACAGCGGGGCGGACGGCTTTGGCAACTCCATCCGCGTGCATATCTCCGCACTGCGGAAAAAGCTGCGCGCCGCCTTGGGCTATGACCCCATCCGCAACCGCATCGGCGAGGGCTATGTTATGGAGGAGCAGACATGAAGCGGTTATCTCTGCAGTGGCGCATCACGCTGATGACGGCGGCGCTGATCGGCGTGACGTGTGTGCTCATGAACTGCCTGATCGGCTATTCCGGCAAGCGGTACATGGACGCGATCGGCAGCGGCATCTCGGCTTACGGCGAGATCGAGTCCGGTGCGCCCGACGCCTTCGACTCGCAGAGCAAAGAGCCGGATGACGAGCTGACGATCATCATCAGCGGCGCGCAGGCGGCCTTCGGCGTCACGAACTGGTACATCACGGCGGCGGTCACGCTCATCGGCGGCGTGCTCGCGTATTTTGTCAGCGGCCGCGCGCTGCGTCCGCTGCGCAGCTTTGCAGCGCAGGTGGAAAGTATTCAGCCGGGCAATCTGGCGCAGTGCAAGGTCAGCGAGGACGTGCTGCCGGAGTTTCAGCGCTTCAGCCGCTCGTTCAACGGCATGATCGACCGCCTGGACGCGGGCTTCACGGCGCAGCGGCAGTTTACGGGCAACGCTGCGCACGAGCTGCGCACGCCGCTTGCGCTGATGCAGGCGCAGCTTGAGCTGTTTTCCGCCGAGCACGCGGACGTCACGCCCGAAACGGCGGCGTTTTTTTTGAGCCTGCTGCAGGAGCAGACGGAGCGTATGGCGCAGATGACGAAGATCCTGCTGGAGATGAGCGAACTGCGCACCGTGCCCTGTGACGACCGGGTCGAGCTCGCGCCCATGATCGAGGAGATCTTTACCGATCTCGCGCCGCTTGCAGAGAGCAAGTGCATCGCGCTGGAGGCCGAGGGCGGCGCTGTGCTCACCGGCAGCGACCCGCTGCTGTACCGGCTGCTGTTCAACCTGACCGAAAACGCCATCTGTTACGGCCGGCCGGACGGGGCGGTGCGCATCGCGGTCAGCGAGGCGGACGGGAATGTACAGATCCGCGTCCGTGACCACGGTCCCGGCATCCCGGAGGCATACCGGGAGAGCGTTTTCCAGCCGTTTTTCCGCGTGGACAAGTCGCGCAGCCGGGCACACGGCGGCGTCGGGCTCGGTCTGTCGCTCGTGTGGGAGATCGCCGCGCTGCACGGCGGCACGGTGCAGATCGAGCGCAGCGGCGCGGATGGAACGGTCATGCTCGTGACGCTGCCGCGCGATGGCAAAGAATCCTAAAACGCAGGCGGCAGCCGGATAGCTCCGGCTGCCGCCCGTTTTTGTTCGTGTCTTACCAGATGCCGAGCACGTGCTGCATCAGCAGGCTCATGCCCGCGATGCCGACCCAGCAGCAAAAGCCCATGATGAGCGGCTTGCCGCCGGTTTTGACGAGCTTGACGATGTTCGTGTTCAGGCCAACGGCGCACATGGCCATCACGATCAGGAACTTGCTGAGCGTCTTGAGCGGGTTGAACACGCTTGCCGACACGCCGGCGCTCACGCAGAGGGTCGTGACCACGGACGCGAGCAGGAAGTAGAGGATGAACATCGGGAAGATCTTCTTGAAATCCACTTTCGTGCCGTCGGTCTTGGCGCGCTTCGTGCGCACGAAGGCGAGCACGAGCGTGATCGGAATGATGGCGAGCGTGCGCGTGAGCTTGACGGTCACGGCCTTGTCGAGCGTCTGGCTGCCGAGTCCGTAGAGCGAGTCCCATGTGGAGGCCGCAGCTGTGACGGACGACGTGTCGTTGATGGCTGTGCCGGCGAAGATGCCGAACGCCTCGCCGTTCGTGGTCGAGAAGCCAAGCAGCGCGCCGAGCGCGGGGAAGAAGATGGCCGCGAGCATGTTGAAGAAGAAAATGACGGAGATCGCCTGCGCGACTTCCTCATCGTCCGCGTCGATGACGGACGCGGTCGCCGCGACGGCCGAACCGCCGCAGATCGACGAGCCGACACCCACGAGCGTCGAGATCTTGCCGGGAATGTGCAGCAGCTTGTGCAGCAGCCACGCCACGACGAGCGACGTCGTGATCGTCACGAGGATGATCGGCAGCGACTGCTTGCCGGTCTGCCAGATGACGGACAGGTTCATGCCGAAGCCGAGCAGAATGACGGCGTACTGCAGTACCTTTTTCGACACGAAGGAGATGCCGGGCTGCGCCGCACTCTTGTCGTGCCAGAGCAGAGTGATGATCATGCCGGCGAGAATGCCGAACACCGGGCCGCCGACGATCGGGAACCGCCGCCCGAGCAGCCAGCAGGGCACGGCCATGACGAGACACACGAGGATGCCTTTCCAGTTTTTCTGAATGAAGTTCATAGTGGATTCCTTCTCTTTCTCTTCGGATACTGTCTATCTGGATTCGGACGGGGTGTCCTTCCAGTGCGCATGGATATATTTTCGTGACCAGTCTGGGTCGCAATAACGACTATATGCCTCCATCTGGCAGCCATGGCACAGGTCATCCGCCATTTCGAGGATCACGTCCCGGAACTCCAGATCCTGTTTCCATTTCTCGTCGATCGCATCATAGCCGAGCAGCGCTCCGAGAATGTTGCCCGTGACGGTACCTGTGGAGTCGCTGTCGCCGCGGTGATTTACGGCGGCGATGATGCCGGCGGAGAAATCATCCGGATGCCGCAGCGCGCAGTAGATGGCGATGGCGAGTGTTTCTTCCGCGACCCAGCCCTCACCGAGCCTGTGGATGTTTTCAAGATCCGGCGCCTGATTGCCTGCCAGCCGGACGGCAAGATCGATGAGATCCGTCAACTCGCCCAGATGCGCGTCGCCAGGGAACAGGCTGCCGACCGTGTCGCGCGCCTCGCACACGATCTCCTGCAGCGTTTGCTCTTTTTCCGGGTAGACGATGCGTTGCAGGATGTGGACCAGCACGGCGGCGGGCATGTATCCAAGCGAGTGGCTGTGCGTGATGGCGGCAATTTCCGCCCCCTCCCGATCCAGCTCCTGTATGGATATGTTATATTCTCTCAGTCCCAGCGGAGCGACGCGCATGATGCCACCGCAGCCTTTGCTGTGGTTTTGCGGGTGGTCGATGTAACTGCTCAGCGGGCCGTCCGCGTTCCTTTTTTGTTGCGTGAGCGCAGACAGGCAGGTGTTGCCGGGCGCTCTGCGGCGGTACAGTTCCGGGATCTCCAGCAGCCAGGAGATGCCGCCGGCCGTGCTTCGCTCCGAGAAGGATGCCTGCTGTGTAAACAGCCAGTCTTGATAGGATCGGCTGACATAGCAGTGGGGAGCGCTGTCAATGCCGCGCGTGGCCATGCGCGTTTCGCCGTAAAGGATGCCGTTGGCCGTGAACAGCGTCATCTGCGTGTCATCGGAGATGAGCGCCTTATCACGGACGGGATCCAGTTCGTATTCCTGTATGCCGTCGTCCCCGTAGCGGGCCCACAGCGTGTGCTCACTGAAAAATTCGACCGGATAGCCGAGTGCATCGCCCGCCGCGCCGCCGATCAGGCAGCCGCGGATCCGATCCAAATGCACTTGCGTTTTTTGAACTCGTTCTGGCGTGGCGATTCGATCGTTGCTCATAAGCGCTTCCCAACTTTTTTCTTTTGTTTTCCCTATGCTTGCTTCCAAACGCATCCGTTATTGACAACTTGCTGCCCATTAACTCACTGTTTTTGGAGTAATGTCACGCATTCCAGATGTTCCGTGTGCGGGAACATGTCCACCGGCTGGATGCGTGTGACGCGGTAGCCGTGCCGGGTGAGATAGTCCAGATCGCGCGCGAGCGTCTCCGGATTGCACGACACGTACACCACCCGCTCTGGCCCGACGGCCGTGACGGCGGCGAGAAAGCGCTCGTCGCTGCCGGCGCGAGGGGGATCGAGGATGATGACGTCGGCGTGTTCGCCGGCCTTGGCCATGTCCTGCAGGAAGTCGCTCGCGTCGGCGGTGTAGAAGCGGACGTTGTCCGCACGGTTCGCCTTCGCGTTGCTGATCGCGTCGCGCACGGCGTCGCGGTTGTTTTCCACGCCGATCACGCGCGCGGCGTTTCGGCTCGCGAAGATGCCGATCGTGCCGGTGCCGCAGTAGGCGTCCACGACGGTTTCCTTGCCGGTCAGCCCGGCGTAGTCAAGCGCCGTGCGGTAGAGCACCTCCGTCTGCACGGGGTTGATCTGGTAAAACGCGCGCGGCGAGATGCGGAACGTGAAGTCCCCGAGCTGCTCATGAATATATCCCGGGCCATAGAGCACCTCGCTGTGGGGCCCGAGCACGAGGCTTGTCTGCCCGGCGTTGATGTTCTGCACGATGGTCGTGATGTCCGGGTGCCGCTGCAGCAGCGCGCGCACGAAGTTGCGCTTGCCGGGCAGCATGCCGTGCGCCGTCACGAGCACGACGAGAATTTCCCCGCTGCGCCAGCCGCGCCGCACGAGCACGTGCCGCAGCGTGCCGCGGCCGGTGTCCTCGTCATAGGGACGGATCTTGAAGCCCTTGAGCAGGCCGCGGATCGTGACGATGATCTGGTCTGCGACGGTGTCCTCGATCATGCAGTCGCTGACCGGCACGATCCGGTGTGAGGCCGACTGGTACACGCCCGAGATGATCTGCCCCTGCCGGTTGACGCCGAAGGCGGCCTGCACCTTGTTGCGGTAGTGGTAGGGATCTTTCATGCCGATGATCTCCTCCACGTGGCCGAAGCGGCCGAGCAGGCGGATGGCCGTCGCTTGTTTGAGATGCAGCTGCTCGTCATACGACAGGTTCTGCAGCTGGCAGCCGCCGCATTTTTTTGCGAGCGGGCATGCGCGCGCTGGAATGTTTGCCATGGTCATGACCTCCGGTCTTGCGAACTCTTTTCTTTATCTCTTTATCCTAGCACATCACTCGTCGCTTTTCCACACGGTTTTTGCGCGCGGCAGGTTCCACTCGAAGTGCGCCGCGGCGCAGCGGATCACAACGACGACGACCACACCGGTCAAAACGGCGCCCGGGCCCTGCCAGACCTGCCGCAGGAGCAGATAGAGAATGCCGCCCGCAATGGACGCGCTGGCGTAGATGTGCTTGCGCAGGATATAGGGCATATCCCCGGCGAGCACGTCGCGCAGCACGCCGCCGCCCGTGCCGGTCAGCAGGCCGACGAACACCAGCAGCAGCGGATCCGTGCACCCGGCGAGGGTGATGGCGGTGTTCATGCCCGTGATCGTGAAGATGCCGAGGCCGGCCGCGTCCATGATGAGCATGAGCGCGTCGAACACGCGCTTGCTGCGGCCGATGATGCGCCGCACGAACGGGAAAAACAGCACGACCGACACGCCGAGTGCCACGAGCAGGTATATCGGGTCCTGAAACGCGCGCGGCGGGGTCAGCCCCACGACGAGATCGCGCAGGATGCCGCCGCCGACGGCCGTCGTGATGCCCAGCAGCCCCACGCCGAAGACGTCCATGTGCTTTTCGATGCCGAGCACCGCGCCGCTGACGGCGAACGCGACCGTCCCGGCCAGCTCAAGCAGAAAGAGAAAGGTTTCCATCGTCATGACCTCCGAAAAAAGAGTACACCCCTGCCATGGTGCAGGTGTGTACTCTGTCCTTTTACCTGAAAGATTGGCCGTGCGGCCTTGCTTCTTCGGTGCGGAATCGTCTCTCCAGAGCTCCGTCCGCCGCCGGTCCTTTTGCCTGAGAGTGTCACTCCTTCGGCGGCCGCAGCGCTCTCCCGGCAGCATCTTACGGCATATATCTGCCGTCAGTATAGCAGATGCGGCGAAATTTGCAATGCCGAATTTTTTCGTGTACACTGTTTGCAGAAAATGACGGGAGGGATGCGCGTGAAACGGATGTTGTGGCTTTTGCTGTGTCTGGCCGCGCTGCTGCTGACGGCCTGCGGGCAAAAGCCGGCGGCACAGGCCGACCCCGCCGTCGCGGCGGCGCAGCGGTATCAGCCGCTTGTGCAGGCGGTCGGCGACGGCACGAGCGCGGGCGTTGATCTCACGGACGCGCAGATCGCGCAGGCAGTGGCGCAGCTCTCGGATGCAGGGCTCACAGCCGTGCACGTGGACGCGGCCGACCCGGTCACACATCCGGAGACGGTGACCGCCTTTTGGGACGTACGCGCGGCAGGGGAGACGGCTGAGATCGCGCTCTATGAGGTCTGCCGCGACGGTGGGCTGCTGTGCCACACGCTGCGATTCGCGGACGGGACGGATACCGTCACACGCACGCGTGTCGTCTGGCGCGATGGGGCGTTTTCCGTGAGCTATGCCGATACCTACACCGTTACGTCCCTGATGCTCGACGGCGGGCGGCTGACCTATGTCTACGACATGCCCGACAACCCGCCGGGCACGGACCACGACGGGCACATCGATACGCAGGAGATATTTACGATCGGATAAACAGCGGCTGCGCGCCCCGTTCGGGGCGCGCAGCCGCTTTCCTGCCTTATGCGCGGCGGACGCCGGTTGCCGCAGCGCTCTGCAGCAGCGCGGCCTGCGCCAGCAGCTCCATGCCGTCGGCCGCCTGCGGATAGCGTGCGGCGAGCCCGAAGTGCGCAAACGCGGCGCATAGCTGTGCACTGTCAAGCACGACGCAGTCATTGCCGCGGGCAAGCTCCAGCTCGATGATCGAGCGCAGCACCTGCTCACTGCACGCCTTCTCCGGCTGCACACAGCCGAGCAGCGCCTGCACGGGCGCGTCGGGATAGCTGCAGTGCAGCCCGTAGCGACGCGCGGCGAGGCCGTAGACATTGGCGGCGCGCACGCCGGGCGTACACAGCACGCTCGCGCGCTGCCGGAGCGCGCCGACCAGCTGCGGCAGCACCGCGCCCGCCGTGCTCAGCACCGGGACGCCGGCCGCTGCCGTAAGCTGCTCGCAGAAAATGCCCGCGCTGTCCGGCACGGCGATGACCGTGCAGCCGGAGGCGGCCAGCACCTCCGCCGCTGCGCGCAGCTTCGGCAGGGGCGGCTGTGTGGACGCTCCGCACAGATACGGTTCGCAGTCCGGCACGGCCGCCGGGCTCAGCGGCAGCAGGACGGCGTGTTCTCCGCCCAGCGCCTGCACGCGGCGCAGGAACTGTGTGATGGCGGCCGGGTCTGCGCCGAGCACGCCGATGTGAGGCTGATCCTGTATCTGCATAATGGACATCTCCTGACGAAAAAAGTCTCCGCGAAGCGGGTATGACCCCATCTTAGCGGAGACTGTGATCCGTCCGGCAACGCTTTGGCATCGAAACGGCATCATTGTGCGTTGAAATACAAAGTATTTTCCACGCGCCATGCCGGCAGGGAAAAGGCCGTGTCGGCGTCCGGGTCATAAAACTGCAGGTAGTCGGTGATGCTGCTGTCCATGCCGTCGTTGTAACTGCCCTCGTTTCCGGCGTTGAGCAGCTGCAGGGGAACGGTGCTTCCACCGCTTGCGCGCAGACCGAGCATTTTTTTCGCCGCTTCCGGCATCGGGATCTGCACCTCGTCGTACGGCACGCCGAGCGCGGCCGCGACCGTGGCGCCGACGCGGTTTTCAAACACGCACAGCAGGTAATCCCACAGGTCGTTCTGCCGGATCTGGAAGGCATAGCTGTCCGAAAACGTATAACTGAGCGCCAGCACGCAGCCGGTCGCATCGTCAAGCAGGAAGGACGCCGTATCGCCGCGCGGATTGCTCAGCGCGATGCCCCAGAGGACGAAGCCGCTGCCGTAGCTCGCGTACTGGACGGTCGCGCCCTCCTCCACGGAAAAGCCGCCGCCGAACAGCGCGCTGTCCTTTTCCAGCGCGCCCAGAAGGTCCTGCGCGTACTGCGTTATCTCGGCCAGCGTGTGCGCCGCGGCGCTCTCGTCGAGCTCGACGGGATCTTCGGCGCCGTAAAACAGGTTCTGCATGCCGTCGGTCAGTTTCCAGCGCAGAACGGTGGCCGGACCCTGCTCGTCGCCGGTGCTGAGGGAAAACGCCGTGTCCTGATCCGCGCGGTCGAGCCGCGCGGCCACAAGGTTTGGCAGGAAAAATCCGCCCGCCGCGATCGCCAGCACGAGCGCGACCGCCAGTGCGGTGCGCATCCACGGCTTCATATGCGGCCTCCTTTCAGCTCCACGGTCACGACTGTGCCGTTGCCGACGCGGCTCTCAAACTGCATCGTGCCGCCGTGCAGCTGCACGATCTCATTGCACAGCGACAGACCAAGGCCCGCGCCGCCCTGTGCGCGCGAGCGCGACTTGTCCACGCGGTAAAACGCCTCCGTCAGGTGCGTGAGCGCCTCCGGCGGGATGCCGCGGCCGTTATCGAGCACGCGCACGCGGCAGCCGTCGGGCAGCATCTCCTGCCAGACATAGATGTAGCCGCCGTTGTCGAGCGCCTTGCGGGCGTTGTCCATGAGGTTGACGAGCAGGGTTTTAAATAGGTCCGGCTCCAGAAAGCACATGCCCTCCGCCGTGCGGTACTGCAGGGCGATGCCCTTCTGGGCGTACACGCGCTTGAGGTGCTCCAGAAGCCCTGCCACGAGGTCGGCCGGGCTCGCGGGTACGAGCTGGAGTTTCGACTGGTCGAGCGAGAGCATGTCCAGCAGCTTCAGCCCCAGCGCTTCGAGCCGCTTGCCCTCGGAGAAGATATAGTTTGCCGCGTCCATCTGTTCGTCGGGCGTGAGCACCTGACTGCGCAGCAGGTCAGCATAGCCGATGATGGAGGTCATCGGTGTTTTCATCTCGTGCGAGAAGTCGGCCATGAACCGCTCCTGCAGCGCCATGCTCTCCTGAATGCGGTTGACGTTCTGCTCGAGCTGCCCGGCCATACGGTTGAAGTCGGATGCCAGCTGCCCCACCTCGTCGCGCGAGCGCACGGGCGCCCGGTAGCTGAGGTTGCCGCGCGCCAGCTCCCGCGACGCGCGGGAAAGTGTGCCGAGCGGGCGCGTCAGCAGATAGGACGTGACCCACGACACGGCCGCGCCGATGGCGATGAGGATCACGAACGTCGTGTGGTACGCGCGCTGCTGCGTCTGGCGCACGGTATAGGTCTCCGTCACGTCGAACGCGAGCTGGACGGTCGTGCCGTCGGCCGTGGCGCCGAGCATGAGGTAGTGCCGGCCGTTGCCGGTGCGCACGATGCGCGTGAGCCCGTCGCCGCCGTCGGACGGCTCCGGCGCGGCGTCGAGCAGCGCGGTGTCGCCCGTTGTGGTCATCTGTGCGCCGAATCGGATGCGCGCTGCCGTGCTCGACCCGCCGCTGCCGAGCTTGTGCAGCACGAGCGCGACGGTGTTGGCCGCCGTGCCGGGCGAGGCGTTGTCGCCGAGCAGATCCAGCACGTCCACGACCATGCGGTAGGTCTGCACGGCGGCGTCGCGCTCGCGGTCGATCGACGCAGAAAACGACTGCGCGATCATGAGGCTGCCGCCGATGCCGTAGGTCAGCGACAGCAGCAGCAACATGGCAATGGTGAGCTTTGCGCGAAACTTCATGCGCTCATACCTCCAGCCGGTAGCCGACCTTGTTCACGGCCAGCAGCCGGTTTTCCCAACCGACCTTTTTGCGCAGCCGCTGGATGTGCAGATCCACGGTCTTGCTGCCGTAGCTGTACTCGCCGCCCCAGACGTGCTCGTAGATCGTCTCGCGGTAGAGTGCGGTGCCGGGGTTGCGCGCGAAAAACAGCAACAGGTCATATTCCTTGTGCGTCAGGCTGATCTCCTCTGCACCGCGCCAGACCTGCATGGCGCGCGTGTCGATGTGCAGCCCGCCGATCTCGATCACGGCATCGGTCTTGTTGTAGCGCCGCAGCACGACGTCCACGCGCGCGAGCAGCTCCACGACCTCGAAAGGTTTGACGATATAGTCCTCCGCGCCCATGCGCAGGCCGCGCACCCGGTCGTCGACCGAGCCGCGCGCAGTCAGGAAAATGACCGGGATGCCCAGCGGGCGGATATATTCCATGAGCTCGAAGCCGTCGGCGTTCGGCAGCATCACGTCGAGCAAAATGAGGTCAAATACATTCCGCTCCAGAATATCTGCTGCGGCCAGTCCGTCGTACACGCACATGCAGTGATAGCCGGCGCGGGTCAGGCTCATCTGGATCAGGTCGCAGATCGGTTTCTCGTCGTCCACGATCAGGATCTGGATCATGCTACCGCCTCCTTCGGGTCAAAATTACATTGTTTCGGCATCAAAACGGCATCCGCCGCCGGCACTTCAGGGTGATCTAATTATAAAAGTATGTGCGAGCGTGTGTCAAACCAAATCGACAGGGAAAATGTGCATGCTTTCCGTAATTTACATTTTGCAGCCGCGGTTTTGTTTCTACTTACCCTTGCGGGTAGAGTTAACCGCGGGAAACTTCGTTTTTTGTCCAAAATGGGGTTGCAAAATACTATACGTTGTGATACGATAACCGTGTTAAATTCTACCTAGTTTCAAAATGCGGCAATCGTGTTGTCGAAGGCAATAATTTGCAACCAAAAAATTTTTATGGAGGAAGAAAGTATGTCCAAGAAAAGAACCCTGACAATCGTGCTGACGCTTCTGGTGGCAGTCTGCCTGCTCGCCACGACTGCTCTGGCGGCCGTTGTGCCGTCTACCCCGTCGATGCCGTCGGCACCGTCGGGTGCGACCGCGCCGTCCACCCCGGATGACCCGACCGCGCCGATCCTGCCGTCTCAGCCGAGCCAGCCGTCTCAGCCCTCTCAGCCGAGCCAGCCGTCTCAGCCCTCTCAGCCGAGCCAGCCGTCTCAGCCCTCTCAGCCGAGCCAGCCGTCTCAGCCGTCTCAGCCGTCTCAGCCGAGCCAGCCGTCTCAGCCCTCTCAGCCGAGCCAGCCGTCTC
>ERZ1673743.2788-NODE-2788-length-14637-cov-16.289809_pt1 | contig 14637 bp, 14 predicted proteins | sample MGYA00580197_ERZ1673743 | MGnify/ENA primary metagenome ERZ1673743 (study PRJEB41218, sample SAMN15661795) | gut metagenome | host: Homo sapiens | place: Canada: London | collected 2015-08-20/2019-03-30 | study: EMG produced TPA metagenomics assembly of... | reverse complement strand
AGGTTAATTTTGCTTGACCGCGCTTGCGGAATGAATAAAATCAGTCTTGTACGATGGATACCAGCAAATCCATAGTTATTCACAACCTGTAGCAGAAAGCAGACTCATCTTCGGATGGGCCTGCTTTTTTTTGTTTACATGAAAAAGAAAGGAACGATTTCATGAATTTTAACCCTAATAACCAGAACACTCTTCTCACAAAGAAAGTCGCAGCACTATACGAAGCAATGCAGAAGGCTGGTGATAGTGGTCTCGCCTTTATGGTCGTTGACAGTCTCAATAGTCTTGCAAATTATGCCAGGTTTTTGGCTGAACAAGAAATCTTAATTCAGCAAGCTCGTATCACGATGGATGCTGCAAGCTACCGCATTTTTTATCACAGCGTCGATTTTGCCCGTACCAGTTTGCTCGAAAACGCGGCTGCCAATGTCGCTTTACTCAACCGGCTGTGCAAGAAATACAACACAGACCAGATTGCTGGAAATGTGGCAGACGCAATTGAAGCCGAAATGAACTCCGGCAACATGTATTCTCTTGCTAATTCCCCGGCCTACACTGAATTCGCCAAAGAGGTTCTCAACACCTATTATACGACCGGTTCAGCCGGAAGCATCTGTAACAAGTAAATCAATCCAAGCCCTTTACGGGGTCCACATTGCGGTGGAGGCAAAAGCCAAGAGCCGCACGATGACCCCGCGTTAAGGGGAGACGTATGAGTATCAATCTGAATAGCCGCAACAACACCCTCTGCTGCAAGGTCAACGACCTGTACACCGCCCTCATGGCCTCTGAACTGCTGAACGACTGCGTTGATGACGTTGTCGTGATGCTCAAAACCTGTGTTGATTACGTCAACATAGTGTCGAGTCAGGAAGTCCAGATACAGCACGCGCGTTTCACGATGGACGGTGAGGAGTTTCGACAGTACGTCATGGAACTCGACCGTCATCGCCGTGCGTTGCACGAAGGGCTGATGGCACGGGTGAACTTTGCCAATCGTCTGTGCGTGAAGCTGAACACACCTGTTCTTGCTGAACGGGTCACGGAAGAGAACCGAGAAACCTATTTTGCTTTCGCAAAAGAGGTGGTCGATTCCTATTTCGGTGAAGCCATGCAGAACGGACGATTGCTCTAGGGCAACATTGTCCCAACCCGTTTTAACACTACAACTATGGAGGTATTTATTATGTCTAATAACAAAGAAATTATCTGCAAACTCATCAAAGCCAAGAACCAGGAGGCCAACAGCTACACAGACCAAACTTGCTACAATGCTGCCTACTGCAATGGCTACGTGGACGGCGCAACTATGGCACTGAACACTTTGAGCGGCGTACCCGAACGCCATAAGTGCTATGCTATCCTGTCCCATTATTCCAATGAAGATATCGGCACGTTTGACTCCGTTGCAATTTGCGGCGGGGTACATATGAGCTTTGAGTCGGCCAAGAAAGCGGCTGATGAAATGCTTGCGGTCGATAAGGAAAATGGGTGCCACGATGACGCCGTTCCGTACACTCTCGACGATTGCAAAGAGTTTGACGACCTTCCTCTGTACATTGCAGGCGAGTGGGTCAAGGACAAATTTGAACACTATCACAACTTTTACGCTGTATTTGAACAGGATGCAGCGCTGTAGAAAACAGAACACTGGAGGTGCTCTTATGTTTAAGGTGTTAGGCGGCATTGGTCGTTCCGTTCCACTCTACAACGGCAAGGCTCGAATCCTTGTCAAGGCAATTATCCCGGCTGCGCCAAAGTGTCTTGCTGAAATGCAAAGCATCTGTGAGGCAAACGGCTGGAAATCCGTTCTGGATGAACGCGGCAACCTGGTCGTTTTGTCTGTTGTTTCCTTTGACGCTTATCGACTGTCTGACAGCACCTTGATGACCGCATATCTGCACTTTGCAGAAACTGCAGCTCAGAAACTTACTGGAAACAAAAACCGGTATCTCGTCGCTGGTGTCGTGTCCTACGACGCGGCCGCATAAGGAGGCAAGCAACATGAAATACCACGGATTTGATTTGCCCCTCGATTGGTCTCAGTACCTTATCCAGAAGGCAGACTTGCACGAATATGAGCCATCTGAGCCGGGGAAGAGAGTCGAGGCTTTACTCGAAAAGCTCTACCTGCCGCAGAATTCCTACTCTTACGCAAAATTTCCTCAGTGGTTCGCCGACGCCGCAGACAAGGGAACCGAAGAAGAACAGGTACGGTATGTGATGAATCATCTCTGCCCGAACTTGTACCACTTCTACGAAAATCCGACTCAGAGGGACTTCCGTCTGGGACCTGATGTCGTAAATATCATGGTTCGCCAACATATGTGCGAAAACACACAGGCGACCATTCTGAACGAGGATGGTTCTCTCTATCAGGATGGGGTCCATGATACCCACAAAGAATTTCTTCTGCTGACGTTGTTCTTCGAACACGAGTTTAACGAGATGGATATCCGGTGCGCCCGCGTATCGTATACCTCATCGGACGCTGAAATCAAAGCCTGCTTCCTGCACGCGGTTCATAAGCGCTTTGGCTTGATGGACCCGGCAGCAGAAAGACTCTGGCTCAGCAACAAGTCTAACAAAGTTTATTTGCTTCAGACGATTCACGGTATCGCTTGAGCACAAATCAAAGGAGTGTAAAACCATGAAATCTAATACTATTCGCAACGACTACGCTGCGGCACGAATTTCCGCTATATCCGCCATCATCGCAGCGGAAGCAATCGGAGTCACCCTGCTTCTCATTCTGATTCAGTCTCTGCTGAAAGCTGTTACTCCGCTGACGTCGGAATCCATTCTGATGCTGGTCCTGGGTTCTTTTGTCAGGACCGGAACCACCGCATTCTGCATTTTCGGCGTGCTCTCTGCACTGGCTGCCTTGTACGTGTCAGCTTGTGCGACGAGAGAACGGTATTTTTACATTGAGAAGGACGAGCTCAAATTCATAGCCAAGACCAAAGAAATGTTTGGCTGGCTGAAGAATTCTAAGCCTGCAATTGGCTGCTTTGCAGCGGCAGGAGCGTTCATAATAATGGCAATATCTCTTATCGCTGATATCGGCATCTTTGATTCCGGTCTCAGTCGCGAAACGCTCGGTGCTCTCATCAATGTTGCAGTTCTGATGCTTCACATCGCCGGTGGCTGTATCGTTGCTTCGGTGGCTTGTGCGGCTTGGGACAGCAATAAAATATAGGACTCAAAATTTTAGACCTGCGTATATTAACCAGAGCTGCTTGTCTTCGGATTGGCAGCTTTTTTGCTGCGCCATAGAGGCTCTCGGCATCCCTATTGACATTAGAGACACGGTCATCGAAAAGGTAGCTGAAAAGCTCACCAAAAGGCAATAATAGCATTCATCGCCGCTTTCCTTTTTAGGTAGGCGGCATTTTTGTTGCCCAAATTTGCGAATTGCGGACAATTAAGACAGCGAATAAAAACTGGAGGAATCATTATGCTTGCACTCAAAGCCAAAAGGTCAAATAAAACACTCTATCTATTTGCGGCCGTCATTGTAACCGCTATTGCCGTCATTATGGCAGAAAGGCAAGGAGTCGTTGACAGCGATTATTTCTGGCATCTCACCTTAGGAAAAAGCATCTGGCAAAATAAAGCCATCCTGACTCAGGACACTTTCTCCTGGCTAAGCCCGGAGCTCAATTTGCAGGAAACCGCTCATTCCTGGCTCAGCAGCCTGATTCTTTACGCATTTTCCTGCATTTCTGTGAATCCTGTTTACGGAATGCTTGCATTCATCACGGTGACGGTCTTTGCCTACTGTCTGTTCATTGAATATATCTGGGGCAGACAAATCAAAGACCCTTTTATGAATGTCCTGGCTTTGGCCCTTGTCACCCTGCCGCTCGACTGGGCAGGAAGACCGCAAAACATCGGCTTAACACTCTTTACTGTCGGATTTTATCTGCTGAACAAAGTCTACGAGGAGCCTGACACAAAGCTCCGCTGGCTGCTTCCTGTCGTGAGCGTTCTTTGGGCGAACCTGCACGGCGGGGCATTGCCCATTCTGTTCGCGTTCAATCTGCTATTCCTGGTCCTGTGCTTTGCTCCTAACATCAATGCCTTTGATATCTATAACGAAAAGGGCGACTCGAAAAAACGGTTCCGTGCTCTGTTCCAAGTCTTTCTTTCCGATATTCTGGCCGGACTCCTGAATCCATACGGCATCAAGCTCTATATCTATTTCTTCGTGACAAACAATGAAACGACCAAGAAATATGTTTCTGAATGGATGCCGAGCCATCTTGCCAATGAAGTTGTGTTTCTGTGTCTTGCCTTCTTGTTCCTGATTGTAGCCTACAAGATGAAGGTAAAGCTCACAGAATTTGCCCCGTATCTCTGCTGCCTGTTCATGACAGCAATGTATGTCCGCATCCGCAGCTATTGGGTTATCGTCATAACTCCCCTCATTTACCGGTTCCTCACTTCTCTTATCTCCGCACAGGAAAACCGGATGTGGAAAGCTGGCGGCAGGCCCAACAGTTCCTGGGCGGGAAACACCAAGAAATACACTATCGCTGCAGCTGCCGTGCTCGTTCTTGTATCTGCTGTCTATGCACCTTCCATGGCCAACGACCCCGATAAGACAGGGGATTACATCACAGCTGACCTTGTCTCATACATCCAAGACCTCAACCCGCAGCGCCTCTACACCTCCTACAACGACGGCGGATATTGCATCTATCATGGCATCAAAAGCTTCGCGGATTCCAGAGCAGACCTATTCCCGGACGATGTCATCGAAGCAAGTGTGAATTTTGCATTCATGAGCTATTCCACCGACACTGGCATGGAAGACTGTTTGAATCAATTTGACTTTGATGCTATCCTTTTGCGACGCTCTCAAAGCGGGCCCTGCATCGAATATCTAAACCAGCTTTCTGGCTGGACACAAGGATATAAAGACGATTATTTCGTTGTTTTTGTTCCATCTGAGAGCTAAAAAACAGAACCCTTGACCGATATTTTCGGTCAGGGGCATTTTTTGTACATGTGTTCAGCTGAATCTAAAGTGCTGACTGCTTTATGGATAAATCTTTGGAGTGCCCCAATCGTTGCTGGATTTTGTTCCAGATTTGTTTTGTGCAATATATACAAAACATTCTTTCGAAGCCGGCATCAATTCTACCGTTTGATGCCTGGCGAAGGTGTGCGAATTGCAGATAATGAAAGTATAAGTCAAAATCCCAACACCTGAATACAAAATCAGAAGGACACATCAATGTTGAATAACAGCTTTACGAAAACGAATACCATCTTCGGACAGGCACTTGGCTGCACTGCCCTTGATGACGCATTTGTAAAGCTGCTGAGCGATGTAAATGCCGATGGCGTGACTCAGTTTTTGGTTCGGACAAATGGCGAAGAGAAAATGAAGACCGTAAATCTTTGGAGTGCCCCAATCGTTGCTGGATTTTGTTCCAGATTTGTTTTGTGCAATATATACAAAACATTCTTTCGAAGCCGGCATCAATTCTACCGTTTGATGCCTGGCGAAGGTGTGCGAATTGCAGATAATGAAAGTATAAGTCAAAATCCCAACACCTGAATACAAAATCAGAAGGACACATCAATGTTGAATAACAGCTTTACGAAAACGAATACCATCTTCGGACAGGCACTTGGCTGCACTGCCCTTGATGACGCATTTGTAAAGCTGCTGAGCGATGTAAATGCCGATGGCGTGACTCAGTTTTTGGTTCGGACAAATGGCGAAGAGAAAATGAAGACCGTTGCCCAAATCAATTCTGAGTCTCTGGAAGCGGGTGTTCGTGAGCGCATCTTTGATAAAGTCAGCCCGAAATATGGGACCCCGACTTATTGGGATACCTCTACCAACATCTACTTCTCCATCAATACGTTCCATCCTCAGAAATCTCTGCGCGGAAAAGGTATCCGTCGTAAGGCGGATGTCGAAAAGCTGCGCGTTCTGTTCTTTGACATTGATTGCCACGGCGAAAACGCACCAGCTGACATCAGCGACCGCATCGGTGAACTTGTACTGGATGCCGTGAATCATCATGAGATTCCGGACTGTGCAGTTTCTAACAGCGGCCGTGGTGTTGGCTTGTTTGTGTTTCTTGAGCCCTGCAACCCAAACAATCTCTCTTACGGCTTGGCCTACAGCGGCGTACATAGAGCAATTTCTCTCAAGCTGAATGAGTTGATTGAGAAGGCCCAGTTCACGGCAAATGTTGAGCTGGATAAGGCAGTGCATGAAACCAATCGCGTTGCTCGTCTGCCTGGTACTTACAACACCAAGGCAAAACGCTGTTGTCATTGTATTCGGGTCCCTGAAGGAAAGCCCTTCAACCTGCTGAAGCTCGCCGACCAGTATGAAGTCCCTTATCGGTTTGCTGATGAGAAAGTTGCTCCGTCTGACGCGAATTTCAACAAGACTGAGGACGAAATCCTTGACTGGGCTAAAAAGCGCTTCGCGGCAATGTGCATGCGCTATCCGCATCTTCTTGAAGTTCTGAACAATTACAAGAAGAAGGAAGAACGGAAAGCAAACTTCGTCTGCCGCTTTGAGCTGGCGCTTCGTTACCTTCAGGCAAATCCGTGTGGTGAAGGAAACCGCCACAACACCCTCTTGGCTGTACTTTCCACCTGCTATGACCGTGGCGGTCATCCGGATATGGATAAGGCACAGCTCATCAACCGCACTTTTTCTCAGCCACTTTCTGACAAGGAAGTTGCGCATCTCGTTTCCACCTGCAAATACCCTTGCAAGAACTCGACGATTGAAGCACTCTCCGGCATTCCCGCAAGTGCTCTCAAGAATCCCAAAGCTAAGGCGGAAGGGAAGAACGAAAGCAAATCTAAGCCAAAGCGTTACGAAAAAGGCGAAATTCCGCCTCCGATTGCAAGCTCCAAGGCTGACCGTTACATGCTCGGTGTTCTCATCAACCACGGCATCATTCCCGACCTCCGCATCCGGAACCATCGTCAGAAGTACGAGGCTCAGGAACGCCGGAAACAGCGCATGGTCATCTATGACCGTATCCCGGAACTCTATGCTTCCGGAATGTCCGTTCGTGCCATTGCAAAGGAACTGAAAATCTCGGTTCCCACTGTATATGAGCAGGCTAAAGTGCGTGGTCTTGATATCGTGGAGAAGGAACAGCAGGCATTCCGCGTCAAGAACCTGACAGCTCAGCGACTCGTTGAGATGGGATATCAGAAGCAGAAAGTTGCTGAACTGATGGGCGTTAACCGGAACACGGTGTTCAACGCTCTGAACCGGACTTTTGATTCTGTGTCTGAAGAAGACCTTATGCTCATTGACAAGGCGGTTAATAAGCTCATTGGTCGTGTCGAGGTTATCGTGGAGACTCCCGAACCACAGACGGCTGACGAGCTGGAAACGGCAAAGCCGCAGGAAGCTAATGAAACTACTGTGACTGCTGAATCCGCTGAAACTGCTGAGACGGTTGCGACCGCCAAGGCTGCGGACAGTACCGAGACCGTCACTACCGAGAAGGAGTGTTCTTCTAAGGATGACAACAAGCCAGACGACAATGTACCTTTTGCTCCATTCAGTGATGCGTACAATCAGCTGTGCTTTGAACCTCAATCCCACAAAGGTTGGCACTCAGTCAAGGATGCGTTGAACAACTACGCGACCAGCTGCTGCTCTGCGATAAGTCAGCTCTGGGATGGCGTTGGCAAAGTTCAAAGGCACTTTGACTACGGTCGAGCGCAGCAAGCCGCAACCTGAACCTTTTTAGTACCTTCACAATTTGATACTATCTCTTTTGCGCGAATCGAACCTTAAAAAGCTATATGCTGGAAGTCATTTCTAATTGAACCTGTATCTCTGGTCGGCAAACGGACACACTCATTCATGAGCGAGAACACAAGTTTGCCGGGTTGATGTGCAGGATTTGAAGCGAATCTCTTCCTTTTGTGCAAAGTTCAATTCACTATTGACAGTCCCGGTGAGGCAAAATTTAGACTCACACGTTCGAGAAGGACACGCCCATTTATGAGTGAGAACAAAATTCCCGAACAGGCTGCGGCTCAGGAGTCACGCTCGCAATGCCGGGATGCTGGTAGAGGATTTCACGGACCACAAATGCTGGCAAACGCTACAGTATTTTCGCGTTCATGCTGTTGTTTCAAAACCAAAACCACAGGATAAGTGTATCCTTTCGGAGGACACGCCCGCTTGCGAGTGAGAACGAAATCTAAAGGGACCTGACACAAATCCCGCATTTTTGGCGCTGATAGCTGAACTGCGGACGGATGAAGTGGCCCACGTGGCGGCCATGACGGCTTTCCTGACCCGAAAAAAATTTGTCGGCTGGACTGGTAATAGGAGTCCAGGAGCCCGATTTCTCCTGAAAAACGGACCCTGCCCAAGAATGTCAAACGAGTTGGCAATGTTTTTCAGGCTTTTGTACGCGTCCCCTGTAGTAGAGCTCTATATATTATATATAAAGGGCATTGATAAATAAGAGAGACTACTAGATTTGAACTGAGAAGGATTGGCTTAGAGTTAGCTTAGGATTGCTTAGGATTAGCTTTGAGTTCCTTGGGATTGGCTTTGTCATAGCTTTGCCTTAGGAAACCCACTATTCCTTAGCTGCAATTTGGCGGCCGTTGCGGGTTGTTGCGAGTTGTGTCCACTGCCGTCTGGAGCGTAGCTGCCTTGCTTTCGGGCTGGTGCTTCTTTGCTCCCTGGCATTCGCGTAGTTGCTCATCCTACATCCCGGGTCTTAGCTTGCGTAGCTGCTCCATTGGGCTACGGCTGCCTGGATTCCCTGCTTCTTGCATTTGTGTCTAAACTGCTAACAATTCGCCCTTCGCATTGAGGGCATGTTCGGCTCATAGTATAATTAAATCATAACGAGAGGAGCTGGACATGAAGCGATATCGGTACTTGTGTATCTGCAGAAAGAACAAGGAATTCTGCCAATACGCCTGCATTCACCGTGTTGCATTTGCCAGATTCCCATTGTGGCGGGTTCCAAAATTTTGCTGCTTGAAGCGGCTTGGGACCTGTACGTACCAAAGCGTGAGGAAGGTGATTGTGTGAGCAGCAGCATGATTCTTGAACATCTCGATGCCTGGCAGGGACAATGCCTTGTCTTAACCATTGTGGTGATTCTTGCTATCGAATGGCTTGGCCGGAACTTGAGTCTCTGGCTTGTCATGAAAGCTTTCGGCACAAAGACGGCAAGGTTCTACGATACCCGCATTACGGCAATCGGTGTTATCCACCATGAGCTCTCCCATCTCCTGGTTGCCATCTTCACCGGTGCTCGAATCGACGGCGTGAAGCTCTACAAGATTTTCCAGAAGCAGGATGACGAAGTTCTCGGCTATGTGAACTACACACCTCGTGGCCTTTATCCGTTTCGCTGCATCCAGCAGACCCTCATCGGCATTGCACCGGGAATCCTCGGCATGGTTCAGATTTGCACCATGAGCCAGCTGCTTCTTGGGTTCTGGTCGAGTCTTGGCAATGACTGCTTCAAGCATCCTGCCATCTGGATACTCGCAATCGTCATGAGCCAGATAGCATATCATTCCTGCCCGAGCCGGTACGATATCCAGGGCTCGTGGTTCTGCATCGGCCTTGTGGTCCTTGCATTCTGTCTGTTCCGGGACAATATCTTTCCTACCTGGTTCGCCTTGCAGGTCATCCAGTGTGTGGCATTCGCCGTTATCCTTGCATCCGCACCCGTGATGCTCCTGAGCGTCATCGTGATGGTTGCTAAACTCATAAAGCACCTTGTCTTTGCTGGAGGTAAACAAATCTTTGAAGTTCGATAAACTCTATCTTCGCGTTACGGCTCTGCTCAATGGCCGCGAAGTTCATTACGACTATGTCATCAGCCCGAACGCCGATGACCTGACTGATGAAAAGGCCGACTTGATGAAACAGGAACTCTCGGAATCTCTGCTCAAAGACCTTCCGGCTGGCACCAAAATCCTTAGCACTGAGTTCATCCCGGAAACGGAGATGATTGCTCCGATTTTCGACGGAGACCGGGTCACTTCATGGCGGTTTCTCGATTACGTTGCAAACATCCTTTCTCCCGAACCTGACATGAACGGAAACCTGCATCCGAAATTCACCCCGCTCGCTGTTGTGCGCGTGATGGTGGACAAGGATGTTTCGTTGATTCAGCTGGAAGAACGGGAACGAATCCGAATCATGGTCGGGAACTATGTCATGGAATTGACCAAAGCTCCGATTTACGCCATACAGCAAATTACGCCGGACGATTACTGGCGTATCCTGAAAGGCATCGGTGTGATGCGAAACTTCCCGACCTCTCAGAGAATCCTCGTGAAGGTCGTCTCCTTGGCGGAACTCAAACGCTGCACGGAACGGCGCAGGAAACGGTTCGAGGAGAACGAAAAGGGCTGAATGAACAGCTTGCCCTTTGCCTGTACGTTCGCCGGAACCCTCACACCCCGCCCACCAATGCATCGTTCAGAACGTCTGCAGTAACCTTGGTGAGCCTGGTTGCTAAATCTTTTGGCAGATACTTGTATTCCATTGCGAATCCCGTACACTGTGAAGTATCGTGAATACCCACAAACCTGAAAGGCGGTTTTTATCATGCTGAAAAATATTCTTGCCGTGATTGGTGCTGTGACGGTTGCTGCTGTTGCTTATGTGGCTTTCAGCGACCACGTGATTGTGAAAATTGAACCCGATGAAGAAGGCCCTGAGGACCCCGAAGAGCCGGAAGAACCCGAAGAGCCTACAAAGCCTTCTGAACCACAGGAAGAAAAGCACAAGCTGACCTTCGATGAGCTGGTTAGCAAGATGAATGAGTCCGAAGAACGCTTGGCTGAAGCGGAAGCAGCAGCCACCGCCAAAGACGATGACAATGATGAGGATGACGAGGACGATGAGCCCGAATCCAAAGTCGAAGAAGTCAAAATTCAGGATGACTCGGCTGAAACTGAGTGACAAGGAGTAAAAGCTATGGACACTGATACTCGTATTTCCGTGATTGCTGGACGGCCCGGAGCCGGTAAGACTCGCTGGGCTGCCAGGGAAGTGGTTGAGACGCTTCGCGACGTGAACAACGTCGTCATTTACATCGGCTTTGACCGGGAGTTTGAGCGTATCTGCCGGATGGTTTCGGACACCTATGGCAGCAAACCTCACGGCAAGCTCCTCTTTGCGTTGCAGGATGGCGCAGGGGAAGCAATCGGAAAGGCCGTCGATATCGCCAATAACGGGGAGCCCCGCATGTATCTCGGCAATGAGGACGATGACGAGTACCAGAACAATCGGCGGATGGTGTTTGTGTTCTATGACCAATGCCGCCACGATATCTTCAACGGTCGCCGCGACCTCCTGAGAGCTGCTGCCAGGGCCGGGGTTCATGTCAATGTCCTTTGCCAGATTTTCAGCCAAATTGACCGGGGTGATATCAATTGGCTGAACGAATACTGCACGCCGTTCGTCATTTCGAAGTCCCGTGAACCGCGCCTGGCAACGCAGGAAGAGATTCAGGAAAAGTACCGTTAAGCCATCTGAACCATCTGTTGCCGGAGAACGGAAACCTATTTTCGCTGTTGCGGGAAGTTTTGCTGGCGTATATCATAAGCTGCACGGGCGGCCGATACAGGATGTCAGCCGGTATGAGACAGTCATCAATGGCTTAGACTAGAGAGGACGACAATGGCAAAGACACTGGTTATCGCTGAGAAGCCTTCGCTTGGACGCAGCATTGCGTCGGGACTCACCTGGTGGAAGAACGAACAGTTCACACGGCAGGGAAAAGACCGGAATACATGGCTGGAAAGCCAGAATTATATCGTGGCTTCCTCCGTTGGACATCTGTACGAACTCATTGACCTGGATGCGTATTATCCGGATTATGAGCCGGGGAAAAAACATTCCTGGACGATGGAACGGCTTCCGTTCTTTCCCGACAACTGGAATTTTAAGTTCGAGGGGAAGGACAATGTCAAGGGCCTGATTCGAACTATCAATAGCCTGATGAACCGCACAGACGTTGATAAGATTTATAATGCCGGAGACCCTGACCGGGAAGGTCAGCGGTTGGTTGATGAAATCATCCATTACGGCCTCAAAAAGCCGAAACCTATCTATCGACTTTGGCTACCTGATACGACCAATAAGACCGTCAAGCAGGCGTTTGAAACAGCAAAACCCAATGACGGGTATGCGGATTTTTCCTCCTCCGCAGAGACCCGCAGCGAGATGGACTGGCTCTTGGGAATTGAGCTGACTCGGTATGCGTCCGTCAAGGCAGGCACTTTTATCCGCATCGGACGCTGCGTCTGCCCGATTGTTGCCCATGTCATTGAACGCGAAAAGGCAATTCGAGATTTTGTTCCGAAACCGTACTCCGCCGTTTCCAGCAAGGAGAAGACGAACGGTGAGGACATTGAACTGACCAGTAAACGGACGTTCGAGGAAGGCCATGAAGCCGAAGCTCAGACGTTGGCGGATGCCTTCAACCAGGCGGGCGCGACCGTGACGAGCGTCAAGACCGAACGCAAGACTGTCAATCCAGGTAAGCTCTTCTCGATGAGCGACTTGCAGAGCTTCGCCTGTAAGGCCGATAAGACCCTGTCTCCGGCAGATGTTCTCGCCGCAACGCAGGCACTCTATGAAGGCGGATTCGTCACCTACCCGCGTACTAACAGCAGCTACCTTGCCACGAATGAAACCGTCAAGGTAGACGCCGCCATCAGAGGTTTAGCGCAGAACGGAATTACGGGCCTTGTCAATAAGCCGGGTCTTAAATCGATTTATGACGACAGTAAAATCGAAGCTCACTCTGCTATCACCCCGACCGGTAAATGGCCTGGAGCATTGGCAGGAGCACAGAAAACGGTTTTTGAATGTATCTTGAATCGATTCTGTGCCGTTTTCTGTGCGGAGGATTGCACCGTGGACCGAACCACGATTGTCATTCATTGCCATGACGAGGACTTCATGCTGAAAGGTGATGTACAGGTCACTCCCGGTTGGCGGAAATTCGAGAAGCCGTCAAACTGCGATAAGATGCTCCCGAAGCTCAACAAGGGTGATGCGGTAAACATCAATTTCCAGCTGGTCGGGAAGATGACAACACCTCCGAAACGGTATACGGTCGAGGCTCTCAATAACTGGATGGTCGCCCCGATGCGCGGTGCAGAGAAAGAAGATACCGAGTACACGGACGCTGAATGGAAAGAGATTCTTTCTGACGCTACCATCTGCACCGAAGCAACTCGCGCCGACACGGTAGACCGATGCGTCAAGAGCCAGTACATTTCCCTCAAAAAGGGCGTGTATTACGGTGAACCTGCAGGATTCCAGCTGGTCGATATCATGGATAAGCTCGGCATTGTTTTGGACGTTCCCGTGACCGTTAACCTTTCCAAGCAGCTGCACTCCATCAAGGACGGAAACCTGACCCGCGTTCAGGTTTTGGAGTACACCAAACAGACCCTTGAGAGCATCATGTCAAAGGATGTGACGATTGCAGCTGCACAGGGAGCCAGCAGCAAGTATCCAGTTCTCTGCCAGTGCCCAAAATGCGGCAAGGATGTTGTGGAAACAAAGCTTGCCTATGCATGTACCGGGAAAGACTCTGATGGGAAACGATGCCCGGTCGCAATCTGGAAGAAGAACAAGTTCCTTGAAGCGCTCGGCAAAGAAATGACCAAAACAACAGCAAAGGCTCTGCTCACAAAAGGCAAAGCTCCGCTCAAAGGGTGCATAAGCGCCAAGACCGGCAAAAAATACGACTCCATACTAACTTGCGACTTTTCAGGAGACCGCCTTGCTTATCATATTGAATTTGATAAGTCAAGCATGTCATTTGGCAGCAAAGTCGGAAAATGCCCGTTCTGCGGAAAGCCTGTGGCAGAGACGGCAAAAGCCTTCACCTGCACGAACAAGTCTTGCGGCGCGGCGCTCTGGAAGGAATCGAAGCTGTATGGCAATGAGCTTGATGTTGATGCCGATATTGCCAAGACTCTTCTCTCCGGGAAAACCGTCGAAGCCACGATTCAGAACAAAGAGAGAACCGGCACACAGGATGTTGAGGTTGGGATTGAACCGTATACGGCACCCAATGGCAGAAAATATATCGGCCTTTGCATCGTCAATAACCCACGACTAAAGTCGTGAACTTGCTCCGGCAAGTCCGCACTTTAGAAGTGTCCGCAAGGATATGTTGACTACCCTTTGCGCATTAAGTTGCGCCCCGTTATAAGCGAATAGACAGTTGCCGTACGGTGTAAATCCTAGCCGTGCGCTCTAAGGCAACACATCACGTAAAGCTGAGGCAAAGCCGATAGGTGTGGCTGCATCAAGCCGTTTATAACCTTGGGGAAGGATTCTTACCCTCTTCGGAGGAGCGAGCAGCTTCTTTTTAGCTGCTAATTTACAGAAAGGAGCATGGCATCACGCAATATGTGTATGTACTCAACAGGCACGGCGAGCCTATGATGCCGTGCTCACCCGGAAAGGCTCGTTTGCTATTAAAACAGCAAAAGGCATGCGTTGTAAAGCGCACGCCATTTACAATCAAGCTCCTGTACGGAAGTGCAGGATACAAACAACCTATCACCTTGGGTGTTGACGCGGGCAGCAGGCATGTTGGTTTGTCTGCATCTACTGAG
>ERZ1673743.2786-NODE-2786-length-14639-cov-11.258845_pt1 | contig 14639 bp, 13 predicted proteins | sample MGYA00580197_ERZ1673743 | MGnify/ENA primary metagenome ERZ1673743 (study PRJEB41218, sample SAMN15661795) | gut metagenome | host: Homo sapiens | place: Canada: London | collected 2015-08-20/2019-03-30 | study: EMG produced TPA metagenomics assembly of... | reverse complement strand
TTATTGGTATATTTCTATTATACCACATTGTCTAACAAAAGGGGTGCATTTCAAACGCATCCGGCTCTTTTTTATGCTTTTTTCATTGGCTGAAGCAAGGATTGCAGATGATAAATCGTCTTGCCATCCTTTTTCCGGTTTTCACGGAAATAAATGTTGCAATCCAGAATGTAATCCGCTTGTTTGCAGGCATTCCATTCTTCTGCGGTCAAATTCTTCAAATCCTTTTTGGAGGAGAAAATCACATGGTTTTGATTCTGTTGCAGCAAGGTTTCAAACAGCTGTCCAACAATGCTATCTGCAAATAAAACACTGATGGTCTTTCCTGTTTGCTGCATCCACTGCAAATTCTTTCTACAATACTGGTTGGTGTTGCCGTCCAGAATCATTTGCTCATAAAAAGAACGAATCTTGTGATTGCAATTCAATGCGGTTTCTCTTTTTTGAATCATGCTCTGATATTGTTCATCAATCACCTTGCGTTCCTTATCGCAGAATTGAATATAGCGAATCAACGCATCCCGGTCGAACATATCATACATGCCCTCTCGGATATACGGAACACAGGTCACACATTGTCCGCAGGGCTTTCCGTTGATGGGTTCATAGCAATGCCACAGCAAATCCCGCACATGGACGTATCCCAGTTTTTCAAATTCCTGATACACCGTCACCTTGTTAAATGGATACAGGCAGAAGGAAAGCCGCTGAAAAATCGCATAGATATCGGGGTCTGTACCCTCTTTTTTCAAGCGGTATTCGGTAATCAAACCGTTCTGTTTCTGTTCCATCCGATAAGGAATCGGCAGTTGGAAAAACGATTCCTCGCCATGCACGCCCAGTTCTACCACAGTCTGTTCACCACGGGCATATGACATCATTGCCCCATACTGTTCCGCCAGATGGATGATATTCGAGCCAAAAGACCGGATGCCCGGAGCTCGATTAGCCTGCAAAGCAAATACTTTCTTCTGTGCCCGCTTCAATCGAACAACGGTTTCTCCATACCGTTTTCTATGATAGTAAGTATAGGGAATCTGCTGTTGCCGAATCGCATCCGGAATTTCGTCCTCGCTGTCCGCAACAAGCCGAAACGGCAGCAATGTGGCTTTTGTGCGGGGGTCTGCCTTTAAAATCTCATAGATTTTTCCCATTGCCGTCAGTTCTTCTACGGCTGTTTTTCTGCCATTTGCACGCATAATATAAACCGGTAAAACATTCACTTCCAACTGTGAAAGCTGCACGATTCGCAAGGTGCTGTCCATGCCACCTGTCCAAAAGATTTGTACGGTTTGTCTTTCCATAAAAAGTCCTTCTTTTTCCTCTCTGAAATCAATTTCATTGGTCTGTCTTTGCATGGTTGTTCCACGCCAAGTTATTGTATCACGTTTGAAACTGCCTGTCAACAATCTGGAATGGAAAAGCATCAAAAAATTCTTTTTTTTATAAAAAAAGCCAGTGAATTCTTCTGGGATTTCTGCCGGAAATGATTTTATTTTTTCGATTTTCTACAATTTTTTTTCTTTTATTCAATTTTTATCCATCGGATATTGATTTCTTCCATTCCCATCGGTTTTTATAAAGTCTGCCCATGCTTCTGCTGGAATTAGAAACCGCCTGACGGTTCTTCATATTTTTGCAGAATTTTTCGCAGCGTTTCCACAAAGTCTGCCCGTACTTCTGACGGGGCGAGAATCTCCGCCTGTTCGCCGTATGCCAGCAATCGCCAATACAACGCCTGCAGATTCTTCCAACTGACCGACACCAGCAGGCTGCCGTCCGGTTCTGTCTGGAGGACTTCTGTTCCGAAATCATCCATCACACGCCATTTCACCGCTGCCGAAAACCGCACCAGCACGGGAACGGCTGGCTTTTCCGGCGGCATGGGGTCGGGCGTATACGCTGGCACGCTGCGAGCGGCTCGCTGCTCCGACTCTATCTGCAAATCCGTGATACGAGTCAGCTTAAATAGCCGATCGTCCTGCCGCAGATGGCAATAGCCCCAGACATACCAATGCCCCCATTGAAAAATCAAGTGATAGGGTTCGATTTTACGGGAGGTCGTGCCACTCGGAGCAGAGTAAGAAAACGAAATCTTGTGATTCTGTTCCATTGCCGCCTGAATCTGTTCGATTTTCTGGGAAATCGCTCCGGAATCCCATGCAGAGAGGTCAATCAAAACCGGATGCTCTGCCGGAATCGTCTTGGCGGTCGAAACAGAGAGCTTCTCCATCAGCTGTCGATAGCGATGCGTGCCGCTGATGCTATCCAGACTTTGCAGCCCTGCAAGAATCGCCTGCATTTCGCTTTGCAGCAGGACTGTTTTATCGAGTTTGTAGCCCTCCATAATGCGGATACCGCCATTTCGCCCTTTCTCGGTTACGATGGGAATCCCTGCACAGCACAGGGCATCCATATCTCGCAAAATCGTGCGGTGGGATACCTCGAACTTCTCCGCCAGTTCAAACGCTGTGACCTGCTCCCGTTGCAGCAGCACGGAGAGAATTCCAATCAGTCGGTCTAGTTTCAATCTGCTACCCCTTTTCTATATCAATGGATTTATGAAAATAGCGTTTCCAGTTCGCACGCCCACTCTGTCACAAAAATCAAGTTGCTATTTCTGGATGGTGCAGTGAGAAAGTTCGCACAATTCCGCCTATTCAAATATTGCGACTTGCTCCCACATCAATAAATTTGTGATAGCATTTCCAGTTTGCCTGCTGTCTGCCCACTCAGCCACAAGAATCAAGTCGCTGTTTCCGGATAGCGTAATGAAAAAACTTCACACTAAATGCTGTCACCTGCTTCCCATTAATGAACTTCTGAAACCAGCGTTTCCAGTTCGTCCGCCGTCAAGCCGTCCTCTGATGTAATCGAATGGGCATATCCGCTATCCGTCCATTCTGCGACAAAAATCAAATCGCCATTTTTCCGGACGGAAACCGAAATGTCTGCAATCGTCTGTGTTTCCTCGCTGTCATAACGATTATAGTCGCCGCTGATGGGGTCTGTTCCAACGCCTTTCCGAATCCGCAAGCCCTCGTTTTCGCTTGCATCTTCATAAATCACCTCAATCATTTCCCCTTCGATTGCCTGAATGACGGTGCGGTCATATGCCTCATAGGCATCCGGAGCATCCAACGAAAAGCCAGCGATGTCCGCCGCTGCCTGTAGCGTCGCACAGGGAATGAACGGGTTGGGAAGCTGCACGTTTTCTTCGGTCGTGGCTGGCTCTGTCTGCGTGGCAGAGGGGGTGAGTGGCGACTGCGACTTGCTCCGCTCGTACTGCAACAATGCTCCTGTGAGCACAATTCCTGCACAGGCTGCCACGGCAACGTATTTCATCCAACGGTTGGAAATCTGCTTCTTTGTCTGTTTCATGGGCTGTTCCTTCGCTTCTAATAAATATTGGTCGTCAATGTCCCCGATGGCATGCAAAAGCCGTTTGGCTGCTTCTCTGTCTTTCATCATATCGAAATCCCCTCCGTTTCGAGTGCTGCTTTCAGTTTCTTTCTTGTCCGCAGCAGCAGCATTTTCACTTTGCTCTCTCCCATGCCGTTTTTCTGGGCAATCTCTGCAATCGAATCCAGATACCAATACCGCTGCACAAATACAATTCGAGTTTCTCTCGGCAATTGCTGCAAAAACGATTGCAAGCATGCCTGTAGAGCAGCTGCATCGGCTGCCTGCTCCACGGAGTCGCTCGCCGGAATGCATTCTGTCAGCTCATCCAGTGCCAAATCTACAGCGTTTCCGCCACGCTTTGCGGCGTGGTTTCGCTCCCAGAAATGCAAGGCGAGATTTCGGGTGATTTTCCCGAGAAATGCTTTCAGAGAGTGCGGTCGATTGGGCGGAATCACCTGCCATGCTTTCCAGTAGGTTTCATTCTCGCATTCCTCTGCATCCTGCGGCTGTGCGAGAATGCGGTAGGCAATCGCATAGCAGTATGTTCCGTATTGCTGTTTGGTCTGCTCCAGTGCCGTTTCCGAACGGGAGAAATATAAGTCTAACAGGGTTTCTTCCTGCATGGTATCCACCACCTTTCACTTACATAGACCGGATTTGTTCCGATTGGTCACATGGTTCTGTAAAAAAAGTTTCTGGAACGACAAAAAAGACTGGAGCAGACTTCTGTATCCTCCAGTCTTTTTGTTCATGATATGCTTGTATAAAAAATTTAGTCGCCGAACGAAATGCCCAGATTCCGAGCCGTTGCAACCAGCTGGTCATCCGGTGTGACGAACTTCGTTTTTCCGGCAATGTCTGCCAGCGGATTGGCGGTAATCGTTCCGCCTACCTTGGCAACTGTCATGCCATAGTGCTCTTCTTTAATCAGCTGTGCAGCGTATACGCCGAATTGGGTTGCAAGAATCCGGTCGTATGCACTCGGGCTGCCGCCTCGCAGCATATGCCCCGGCACACAAACCCGTGCTTCCAATTGTGTCTTCTGCTGAATCTGTGCAGCGATGCGGTTGGTTGCGGTAATCACACCCGCTTCTGCACGGAGTCTTGCCCGTTCTTTCTTTTTCAGCTTGGCTTCTTCCTTGTCAAAGCAGCCCTCTGCAACGGCAATAATCGAGAAGTTCTTACCGCTTTCGCTCCGCTTCAGAACCGACTTGCAAACCTTGTCAATGTCATATGGAATTTCCGGAATCAGAATGATGTCTGCACCGCCGGCAATTCCTGCATTCAGCGTCAGCCAACCGGCTTTGTTGCCCATGATTTCACAGAGCAGAATGCGGGAGTGGCTGTTTGCAGTCGTGTGCAGGCGGTCAATTGCATCGGTGGCAATGTCCACTGCTGTATGGAATCCAAAGGTAACGTCTGTCCCGTAGATGTCGTTGTCAATGGTTTTTGGCAAGCCGATGACGTTCAGCCCCTCTTCTGAGAGCAGCTGCGAGGTCTTGTGTGTACCGTTTCCGCCCAGTGTCAGCAGGCAGTCCAGCTTCTGGTTCTGGTAGGTTTTCTTCATATTTTTTACTTTATCGATATTGTCATCGCCAATGACTTTCATCATCTTGAACGGCTGCCGTTTTGTTCCTAAAATCGTACCGCCACGGGTCAGAATCCCAGAAAAGTCATCCGGTTTCATTTCCTTGCAAATATTGTGAATCAGTCCATAATAGCCGTCTGAAATACCAACGATTTCTACATTTTCCGTCCCCAGCATCTGGTAACATGCCTTTGCAACGCCACGAATGGTTGCATTCAGTCCCGGGCAATCGCCGCCGCTGGTCAAAATTCCAATTCTCCGTTTCATCAAACAGAACCTCCCATCAGAAATTTTCTTACAGAAAGCATGTCCGGATTTTGCCGGAACATGCAAATGATTGTTATAATTGTATCATTTTTTCTGCATTTTGTCAACGGGATTCTATGAACAGTGCGAAAATCTGCGGTAACATTTTCCGTTTTTCGGATTCTGTTCTTTTCCGATTCTTTTCCAAACGGGGGTTTTGTTGAGGGGGTGTAAAAGCATCGTTATGCCTTCTTGCACCCCTCTGTCACTCCGTGACATCTCCCCTTTCAGGGGCGACAAATTAGAATGCCACTGCACAGCAATCCGCCCATAATCTGTTTCTCTCTCATTTTCGCCTGCTCCAAAACCGAAAAAGCACCTCCATGCCGTTCCAAATCAGCGTTGCCAACAAAATCAGCATGCCGATTGGAATCGCCAGTATCAGCAGGCAGCCAATCCCAATTCCCATAACAAGTTTTTCTTTCATTTATGATTTCACCAACTGATAATAGCTATGCGAGGTCAACTTATACATCAACGCATACAAGGCAGCAAACACAAGAAAACCGCCAACGGTTATGATTGCAAACAGAGAAATATTGATCAGACCCATCACCGCCAGCAACCGGTACAGCATCGGAAAGGCAAATGCCAGATGCACCCCAGCCATGAGCAGCGGAGCGGTAAAGACTGTTAAAATCTGCGAGTTGATGCTTCGCTTGATTTCTTTTTTCGTCATGCCGACTTTTTGCAGAATCTCAAACCGTCCGGCATCTTCATAGCCCTCTGAAATCTGCTTGTAATACATAATCAGCACCGTTCCAAACAGAAATACCACACTCAGCAGAATGCCCAGGAACAGCAGTCCGCCATACAGGGCATAGAAGCTCGAACGCCCGTCTTCTCGACTCTCACAAACACATCCTTCTTCCGAAAGCTGCTGCTGCAACGCTGCTTGAATGGCAAGCTGTGTATCTGCATCCGCATCCAAATCAAAGCCCTTATAGAACTGAATGACGGAAGCATACCCATTATAGGCTTCTGCCTGTCGTTCATTGAGTTCCTGCATCATCGCCATATCCGGCACAATCAAATACAGCATCCGGCTGACATTGGCAAAAGCATCGCCGTCATCCACAAACTGCGGAACTTGTTTCTGAATCTGAAACGGCTGCATCGTTCCGATTTGAATCGTATCTCCGGAATACGAACCATCTATCACAGATAGCAATACTTCGCCATCCTGCAATGTTTCCGACGTTCCGGCTAAACGATTGTATTCTTCCAAGGTGAATATCTTCACAGTTGCAATGTCATCATAATCCACAAGGGAATCCTGTTCAAACTGTAACCGATTTCCGTTCAGCACCCCACTGATTTGCAGCGTGGTTTCGTGTATTTCGTTTTTTTCCTGCAGAGAATAACGGGATACGACTTCTGCAATTTTTTCTTCCAATGCTTGTTCGTCAAAATCGGAATAGGCTGTGACAAAAATATCCCTTGGGTATCGCTGATACAAGCTGTCTTCCGAACCCAGATACAAACAAAGCGTGCTGGAAATCATCACCAGAACCATCGTAGACAGCACACAGATGGAAGCCAGACTCGAACCGTTCCGCTTCATCCGATACCGCATGGACGAAACCGAAATGAAATGCTGTAACTGGTAATAATACCGCTTATTCTTCTGCAACAGCTTGCACAAAGCCACAGAACCGCAGATGAACAGCAGATACGTTGCTAAGATAACCAGCACCACCGCCAGAAAGAACATCGAAAAGGCGGCAATCGGCTGTTGAATCGTCACAGATAAGTAATAGGCAATGCCCAGCATCACCAGTCCGCAGAGTGTCAGCAGCCAACGGGCTTTCGGGGGCTTTTCACCCTGTTTCTCGCCTCGCAGCAGGGCAATCGGCTTGGAAACGTGAATCTGTCCGAGCGAATACAGCAGGATGATGCCATAGGAAACCGCTGTCAGCAAGACCGTATTCCGCACGGCATTTGGTTCAATCCGGAAGCCCATCGGGCTGCTGTTGCCCAGCATCTTCGCTGCCATCAGTTCCGAGAGCTTCGACAGCAGAATGCCCAGCCCCAGACCGCCAACCATGGACACTCCAAACAGCATGCCATTCTGCCAGCACAAAATGCGGGCGATGTTCCATTTTCCCATGCCGAGGATATTATACAGCCCGAATTCTGTTTTTCGCCGCCGCATCAAAAACGAGTTCATGTAGAATAGAAAAATCGCTGCAAAGATGGCAACCACACCCGTTCCCCACGAGAGAATCATTTGCATCTCCTGCCCGCCGTGCATTTCATAAATGGCTTTGCTATACGTCAGATAGGATACGATGTAATACATCATGGTAATGCCGATACTGGTCAGCAGAAACGGCAGATAGATTTTCTGGTTCTTATAAATGCCGTGCCACGCCAGTTTCCAATAGAGCGTTTTCATGCCTGTTCCCCTCCTGTTGCCAACATCGTCAAGGTATCGGAAATCTTCTGATACAACTGCTCATTCGTGCAGCCGCCCCGATAAATCTGATGGAACAGCACGCCGTCCTTGATGAACAGAATCCGGTCTGCACGGCTTGCCGCCTTGGTGGAGTGCGTCACCATCAAAATCGTCTGTCCGGTCGCATGAATTGCGGAAAAGACATCCAGCAAGCCATCTGTGGACTTGGAATCCAGTGCTCCGGTCGGTTCGTCCGCCAGAATCAGCTTCGGCTTGGAAATCAACGCTCTGGCAACCGCTGCACGCTGTTTCTGTCCGCCGGAAACTTCATACGGGTATTTCTCCAGCAGGTGCGTAATCCCCAGCTGTTCCGCAATCGGATTCAACCGCAACTCCATCTCTTTCGGCGACTTCCCAGCCAGCACCAACGGCAGGAAAATATTATCTTTCAGGGAAAACGTATCGAGCAAGTTGAAATCCTGAAACACAAAGCCCAGATTATCCCGCCGGAACGCTGCAATTTCCCGTTCCTTGACCATTGTCAAATCTTTTCCATCCAGAAAAACCTTTCCGCTGGTTGGCTGGTCGAGGGCTGCGAGTATATTCAGCAGCGTGGTCTTCCCCGAACCCGATTCCCCCATGATTGCCACATATTCGCCCGTTTCGACGGAAAACGAAACGTCCGAAAGTGCCTGCACCTGATTCCCGCCAAAGCGAGTGGTATAGATTTTCTTCAAACATTCTACTTGTAGCATTGCCATTTGCAATTGCCCCCTTCTGTGTTGTTGCCTTTATTGTATCAGAAATCCCATCGCTCCGCCATTGATTTGTGTGACATTTTGCCGGAGGAATGTGACATTTTTGTAAGGTACAGAAAGAAAAATTCCGCCGGCTGCCTTGTGTTTTCATAAAAGCATCTGTTTTTGTGTGAATTCTCTGAAAATGTTTAAAAAAGCGATTGACCTTGCACAAATTCCGGATTATACTGGGAATAGTTGCGTACGCAAACCAACACAAAAGGAGAAGCAACATGAAAGTGCCCCAAAAAATTCTTGCAGTTGGTGTGGCTTCCCTGCTCTGCTTCGGTTCTGTCTGTACCGAACTGTCCCTGCCCAGCACGACTGCAACCCTGACTGCTTCCGCAGCCTCCACCCTTGCGGACTTCCCAAGCAGTTACCAAAGTGCAGCCGATTGGATTTGGACAAACCGCATCGAACGGGAGCAGTCTACTGTCCGCCGGAATACCTTGTTCGACCAGATTATTGCCGGAAATGGCGAACTGCACTATGTTGTTCGCTGGCAGTCCTATAAGACCGTTACGCTGGAACAGCGGCGGCAGTTCCAAAAGCTCGTTGAAGACAGCGTAAACGCTTGGACAGACTGGCTGAGAGGCTATGATGACTGGCCGTATGACCATGTCACCGTAAAAATTGTCAGCTGGGCAGTGTTAGACCGGAATTGCCTGCTCGACTTGCAGCCGGATGAAGTCGTCTATGACTCCCTGATCAGCGACTACGACAGCACCTATGACACCTCCAATGGCTATGAAACCATTCCGAACAAGCTGCCGAGTGCACCGTCAGAACGCTCCCGGATGGATCACTTCATGGATACGAACTATGTTTATCCGGGCGAACGGTTCGATATGTACCTCTGGGCAACACAGGGCTTCCCATCCATCGGCGGATGCGGCGGTGACTGGGGGCAGCGACTGTCGGATGATGCTTACTTGAATATGCTGAACGGCACAAACCTGCACGTTCTGGAACATGAACTCGGTCACGGCTGGTGAACTGGTATGCACGGTGGGATGAATCTGCCAATGACATGGCGGAACGGGATGCTTCTACGCTCCAGTTCTCTGCTGTGGGAAATGCAGCTGCTCCGGTAACAACCACCACTCGTGCGACTACAAGACCAACCACCACCACCACTACCACGACAACCACGAAAAAGACAACCACCACCAAAAAAGCAACCACCACAAAGAAAACAACTGCAACCACCAAAAAGACAACGACAACCACGACTACCACCACAAAGCCAAGCTCCGGCAAAAAAGTCGTTCTGAAAAATGTTTCATACAGAACAGCGTTTGACCTGACACCATACAACGATCAGAAGATTCGCTCCATCACGCTGCAATTCAAGGACAGTATTCCAAATTCCGGCGGCTGCCTCGTATTGGGAAACTGCTGGAACGAACAGCATCCGATTGCATATTCCGACTTGCAGAACGGGACGATTACCTTCCAGATTCAGAATCCGCAGGATGTCATGACCATCTATAACTATTACGGACTGGGCAGCTTGCAGTCTGTCACACTGAATTATTAATGCTCGTCTGACGCATTTCCATAAAAATCCACAGACAAACTTTTGCCTGTGGATTTTTCCATTCTGAAACATCTAAAAGCACGCTTTCTGAAACACCGGCAGTTTGTTTTCATGTTTCCAAAATTCCTGTACAATAATAAGAGAAATGGAACAACCAACAAGGAGGGTTTTCTCATGAAAACGATTCAGTATAAAGACATGGGTGCTCGCATCCGTGCACAGCGGGAACGCCTGGGATACACCAGAGAGCAGCTTGCGGAAAAATTAGATGTTTCGACAAAATTCTGCTCCGATATTGAACTGGGCATCAAGGGCATCTCCATTCAGACGCTGGCAAAGCTTTCGGATTTGCTCTGCCTGCGGACAGATTATATTCTCTTCGGTGAGGAGCAGCCCGACCACACCGCAGAACTGGAAATGATGGATGCTCTCATTCAAAAGTGTCCGGCTGACCGTCAGGACGACCTGCTGACCATCATTCATGCGTTCATCCATGCTGTTTCCGAACCGCAAGAACCAACTGAATAAAAAAGAAAGCGGTAACACAGGACACACTTGTCCCTGTTACCGCTTTTTTCTTGAAAAATTTCCGCATCTTCGTGCCGACATCTGCACCAAAGCAACCCTAGATTCCCTGTGAAAAAGCGTTCTTCCCTCGCTTAAACACAGCGTTTCCAATGCCGTTTCAGATTCGCACATGCTCCAACCACCAGCATGAACGATGCGGTGAGTAATCCAAATCCGATAATGGTTACCAGAAAGTTCCGGTGCAGCAGCGTCGCCAGCAGAGCCGCAAGCAGCTCAATGCCTAAGACGATTCTGGTTCTTCTGCGATAAACCCGAACTTCTGTTTCATCCAATGGATTGTTTTCTGTTTCCACTGGTGCAAGCCAGAGCAGCACCGCACTTGCAGCCAGAATCAAAATCCAAGCGGCAAGCAGCGAAACAGAAACCCACTTCAGAATTGCCAGCAATGCTGCAATCAAAAGTGTCGATAACACATAGCACTTCACGGGGGAATCCGCATGGTGTCCGCCCGCAGAAATGCGAATGGGAATAAACGACAGATTTAACAGCACGCATGGCAAAAAAAGTCGAAACAGAATGCCCAAACCAATTGTCGTCACAATGTTTAAGAGCATCATTCCAAACTGATAGCATCCGAACACATAAATATCTGCATCGGATTCGGGAATGATTTCCGCCTGTATCAATTTCTTTGCAAATTTTTCCGAGCATGTTTGCAGCATCAGAATTTCCGCATCTTCTTCACGGATTTCGGTGTCTTCGGCTGATATTGCCACCAAATACAAGGAATATTTGCCGAAAAGGAAGCCGTTTTTTTTGCAATGGAAGCTGCTACCTGTAATACCTTTTTGGAAGTCTGTTTCATTCAAATACACCTTTTTTTAAAAACAAATTCAAGATATCTTGTGAATTCAGCGTATCACAAGCATCATAAGATGTCAATTTTTTTGCATCAAACGGGATTCTTTTGCATGAAACGGGATTTTCAGGTTGATTTTCACAAAAAGTTCATTTAAAAATTCGTTGCTGTTGGAATCGTAATGGCAACAACAAAATTTCCATCTTTTACATGGATTTTAAAATCACCTTTGTATTTTTTTACAACCATTTCTACATTCTTCAAGCCCAGTCCAAAATGTCCTTCTTTGGTAGAAACAACAGTGTTTCCCTCTCGCTTTAAGTCGTTCTTTGTCGGATTCTCCACATGAATCATGATTTCTCCTATTTGAAACGCCACTGCAAAATGAATATATCGCTGTTCTTCCGGCAATTCTGAAACCGCATCCACGGCATTATCCAAAAGATTGGATACAATTGTAGTCAAGTCTACACCAGCTAACATTGACAGCTGTTCTTCTCCCTGTAAGTCCATTTTCAAAGCGATATGCCGCTGTTCCGCTTTTAGGAAAACATGATTCAGAATCGCAGAGAGCAGCGGATTGTCACACTGAATGGATGGCTGTAATTCATTCAGCTTTTGAAACAGGGATTCCTTGTATTGCTGTGCCTCTGCGAGATGGTCGGACTGAATCAGAGATTCCAACGCTCGCACATGCCGTTTTGCATCGTGAATCGTTCGCATCGAATTTTGATACCGCTGTTGCAAATCAGAGTATACTTCCAGCTGCATTTCTGATTGCTGTTGTAACAGTGCATTTTCTTTTTCCGTTTTCCGGACAATCGAAATCCGATAAAATACAACAACAATATAACCATCCAACACCAAACAACCTATCAAAAATAAAATCAAAAACATACCAGAAGAATACGCTTGAATGTACTTGCAAACATAGGCAAATACCGCAATCTCTCCAGTTGCTAACATCGTATAGAAAATCGCTTCATACCAAGAAAAAATTGCGTGTTTTCTCCGAATCAGCGTAAACAAAAGCTGACAGAGCAAAAATGTCATTAAACATGCAAATATACTCCGAACTAAAAAATTGTTTTCTTGTAGTGTAGAGGAAATACTACTATTATAATAAGTAGAAAGCAACAGGACAGAAAAAACATCTGCGATAAATCCGCAAAAAACAATCAAAATATCATAGACCAGAAAATAAAGTTTTTTACATTGATAGCAAAGCAATGTTGACCCGACAATCATAAGCACTGTTGATGTCATATTGAGAATCGGTATTTGCAATAATCCAAGAGCACCCTGCACAATTGCAATTCCCAATACGCCCAGTAATCGCCAGAGAAAATGAGACCGCCGTTCTAAAATTTGAAACAAGACCCACATGCCAGAAAATGCCGCTGAAATGCCGACAATCGCATTCGCTAAAAATTCCATCATCATCGTTTAATCCCTCCAATTGATATTCAAACTATTGTGTAGATATGCACTGATTTGTTCATGAACCTGCTTCCGGCGATTCTTCGCAATCGGAATCATTTCATGATTTTTCATCTGAATCTCTGCACCAAAGGAAAGGATTTGTCTGGGATTTACCAGAAAGCTCTTGTGCGGCACTAAAAAGCCATACGACTCCATCTGCTTTTCCAAGCTTTTCATGCTGCTCGAAAGATACCAAGTTCCCGTTGTTGCCACCAACTTCACACGGCGGTTCTGCCCATATTCAAAATAGAAAATGTCCTCCATGTTGACGGAAATCTGTTCCTCTAACGTCTGAAACACCAATCTGGTCTTTGGTTCTTCCGGCTGGGTATAAAGCAAGAAGTCCTCTAAATTCTTGTAAATGTCCGATTGTCGAATCGGTTTTGGTAAAAAAGAAAATGGATGTACGGTAAACGATGCAGCCATTTTCTCCGTATAATTACTGACATAAATCACACATACCTTTCTATCCCACGTCCGAATTTTTTTCGCGGTTTCAATGCCGTCCATGCCGTTCATCTGAATATCAAGAAAAATCAAGTCATAAGACCGGCTGCTCATAAGCAGGGATTCTCCACTGTGAAAGGTATCCATGCGATAGTCATCTTCTCGATTTTTTTGTCTAAAAAATTTCTGAATGCTTTGCTGGATAAATCTAATTTGTCTACTTTCATCATCCACAATCGCAATTTGTATCATAATCTTCCCCCTTCGTACCCTTCATCATAGCATAAAAACAGGCAAAAAGCAAGCCAGCATGGCTGCTTTTCAGAGATTTTACATATCATAAGAAACTGTAAACCAATTGTTTTCATTGCGTGTTTGGATTGGCTGATTTCCTTTCACAGTTTTGTTTCATTTCCCATTTTTGGCGTTGCATTTTCGCCAGTTTTTTGTTATAATAAGCCTTAGAAAGGAAGATGCTCTATGACCACAATCGACCTCATTACTGGCATTCTTGGGGCTGGGAAAACCACCTTCATCCGCAAGTATGCCGCCGACCTGCTCGCACAGGGCAAGAAGATCGCCATCCTCGAAAACGACTTCGGGGCAGTCAATGTTGACCGGATGATGCTGCAAGACCTCCAGAGCGACCGCTGCAAGGTGGAAATGATATCCGGCTGTAATGACCCGACCTGCCACAAACGCCGCTTTAAAACGCAGCTGATTGCCCTTGGCATGCAGCAGTTTGACCGTGTCATCCTAGAACCCTCCGGAATCTTCGACATGGACGAATTTTTCGACACGCTGTATGAATCCCCCCTCGACCGCTGGTTCTCCATTGGCAGCATTCTGACCATCGTGGATGCGACCATGGACGAGGTGTTGTCTGCACAAATGGAATACCTGCTCGCCTCCGAGGCGGCGTGCTGTGGGAAGCTGGTGCTCAGCAAGCGTTCCTTGCTGCCGGACTGCTCAGAGGCAGAATTGACCGACCGCACGCTTCGCCATCTGAACCGCTCGCTTGCTGCGATTCAGTGCAGCCGCCAGTTTCAACCGCAAGACCTCTTCATTAAGGACTGGGACAGCATGACGGATACCGACTTTCAGGAGCTGCAAGCTGCCGGATACCGCAACAGCAGCTATGTGAAGCAGTACGATGCCGACGACATCCAGAGCCACAGCGAGGTACATTATTTCATGCACATTCACCTGCCGGATGAACGAATTCCGGAGATTTTGCAAGCGATGCTCAACGACCCGAACTGCGGGACGATTTACCGCATCAAGGGGGC
>ERZ1673743.2760-NODE-2760-length-14792-cov-6.060528_pt1 | contig 14792 bp, 20 predicted proteins | sample MGYA00580197_ERZ1673743 | MGnify/ENA primary metagenome ERZ1673743 (study PRJEB41218, sample SAMN15661795) | gut metagenome | host: Homo sapiens | place: Canada: London | collected 2015-08-20/2019-03-30 | study: EMG produced TPA metagenomics assembly of... | reverse complement strand
TTCCCCGGTTATTAAGAGTACCGGTGGAGGTTAGGTTACCCCTGGTAGTGACATTCCCGGTTAAAGAAAGCGTCCCGGTATTTGCCAAACTCCCGCCTAGATCGGCGCTCCCAATAGTCAAATTGCCGGAGTTTGCCGCAGTACCGTTTGACTGGTTGAAGTTAGTAATAGTTAGAGTCGCTTGGTTCGTTAATGAACCGTTGGATTTATTGAGTGTTCCGATCCCGTAAGAGCCGCTCGAGACCAAGACTGAACCGCCAACATGGGTAAGGACAGATAAATTACTGACCGAACCGCCTGCCAGGTTCAATACTTGACCTACAGAGAATTTTCCGGAATCAGTGCCGACAACAAGGAGATCGTTATTGATGATCGTTCCACCGGAAACAGTCAGCGTTCCGTTGATATGGAAATCATTTATTGCCAGTTGCTGAAAAGAGCCTCCGGCTTGAGTTACGTTATTGAAAGTACCGTTTAGATCATTCGGTGAATCGAACCAAAAAGAGCCGTGGTTGACAAAGTTGTTAATAGCGAAAGATCCGTAGGTTTTTCTTGCTTCATTACCACCGATGGAATAGAGACTGCCGTTGTTATAGAGCGTTCCGTTCACGATCAAGCTAACGTGCATCGTCGGATCGTTACCGCTGTCTCCGCTCGTAATCAGGCTGAGGTCTGAACCGGAATCAATGATCGCATCACCCTTTACGACCAAACTTGAATAGATGTCCCCGCCTCTGTCGCCGTTGTGTGCGATGTTGACGCTGCCGTTGTTTGTAACTCGAAAGTTTTTTTCAACGGTCAATGTATTACTGAGGGAACTATAGTAATCAGCACCAATCGAAATGGTCAGTACGCCATGTCGAAAACCTTCGCTTCTATCGATATTCCATGTGTAATTCCCATTGATCGTAGTGCTGTCCGAAAGGACAGTTCCTCGACTTTGGAAGGGAATTCTCGAATCCTTCCCGAATACATCCCCGTCAATGGTTGTCAGCGCAACAGCAGGTGACGCAATGACACTTAAAACTGCTGCCGCGACTAAAACGGACTTTTTGTTTTGCTGAGATGCCGAGCTAACAGCCTCTGACACAGCAACAAATACGCCTCGGGAGCGGTTAAATACCTTTTTGAATATTTTGTTCATAACGTGTTTTGATCAAAAAATCTGGCAGGACTTTTGCGCGACCCATCATGAACATCAGTTGGAAAGATAAAACACTCGCCGCTCTTTCCTTGCGGGGCAGGATTTAAAATTAGGGTGTCCGGGACGGTTAATGTGTCCTGCCAAGAACATTAACCAGCTTCTACTGAGAAGAAGGTCGCTGTCCCGGACATAAACTTTGCGACTACATATCTATGCAGTCTCTAATTGAGAGAGCAGCCAGTTCTGAAGGAATCCCAAATCTTCAGACTGTTTTTTATACGTCCGACCTTTTTTCTTTATCCGGGCCTCGTAAGTAAAAATTGCTTTGAGTCCTTTGAGTCCTTGGACTTTCCGTTCAGATACCACAGAAATTTCCGCGTTTTTGATTTCTTGATTGTTGATTCTCATTGTCTGTTCTCCTAGTCGGATTGTTCAGAAGGTTCCAATTTCGACACCGGATATTCAAAAACCTCTTTCCAGAGTTTTTGTTCCTCCTCTTCTCGGCGTCTTCCTGATTCTCTTTCGGCTTCTTCTTTTGCTGAAAGTTGCTCTTTCAGTTGTCTTATCGCATATTTGAGGCCATCCAAATACCCGCATAGATCATCGATAATCTCCAAATTTTTCGGATCTTCTTTTGGAAATGGTTTTCTTTCACAACCAAAAGCTAATAATTCGTTAGCCAAACGTTTAATTTTTGCGCCACACTCTGTGAGTCCCTTTGCAAGTCTCACGCTATTAGACTCTGCTGCCGGAGCACCATTAGCCAGCAATCGAAAGCTCTTTTTACAATACCGGAGCCAGGATTCATCCTCAATGAAGCTGCGAAACCAATCAAGGAAACAGCTTAGGTGTCTGTACTCTGCTTCCAGCTCATTAATGACAGAGGACAAAATATCCAACGAACTGTATAGATTTTCACTTCTGACAAAAGAACCAATTTGGACGAGGTTAGAACCTATTTGTCTTAACTGATCGAAATAAGTGGGATACGAGTAAGAATAGCGGCCCAACTGATAACTCTGATCAGAGCGGTTAACGATTGCTATTTCCCTATGAGAAATTAGTCCAAGGTATTTACCGATAATCTGAAGGGCAGTTGAGAATAAATCCTGTTCTTCCCATTCCATAACAATATGGGGGAGCCAAAGGCATTCACATTCAAATGCTTCCTCAATGACTTCTAATGTACATATCAAAAAGTCTTTTGGTCCGGTTGTGTTGACAATGGAACAACTGTAATAGTCTTTTACTATGGGAGGGTTTATTTTTAATTCTTCAATTGTTTTCCTGCACAGCTCAACCAAAAAATACAATTGAACCCAAGAGGGAGCGTGATGATCTGCAATAGTGCTACGCAATTCATTGAAAGCGGTTCTCAAATATCGGTTGCTGAGATTGCAACTCATCGTTCTAACGCGATCTTCCATTTTGCCTATCTCTTTTTATTGTTATTTCTCTAACTCTTTGATATACATGGTGTTTTTGGTGCTCCTAAGGAGGGGTAGAATAATCAGTGAGCGGTGCACATTTTTTTCCGAAATCAACACCGTTCACTTATAGATTTTTTTAACCATTAACTCCTTAGGAGCGTAAAAATGACCTTAGATCCTGAAAAAAATCCTAATGTTGACCCTAGGCAGTGCTCTTACAGTCACTATGAAAGAGCTGAAAAGCTGTTGGTCGCAATGATGGCAGCCGGCCAACTGAAACTGGATACAGTCGATCCGAAAAAGGGGACTGATAGCGGTGTTGGCCAAATAAAAACAAATTTGGATACTTTTTTCTTATGGAGAGACACAGTCGCCCAGCATTTGTGGCAAAGAGACTTGCACGGTAAAGCTTTTCACTCTTACCCTGACTCATTCTCATAGCAGCTCCCAGCAGGCTCGAGAATACCGTTTGAATGCTTCAACCCGTAAAGGACGAAGTCCTGCCTGGTAAGCTCTAACTTCCGGAGATTCATAGATGCAGGAGTCGTTAATCAGCTCATAGGCGCAGGCCCTATCGGCCTCCTGCATCTTAGGCGAGGTGCTTTTAAGCATGATTTCAGCCTCGATGCTTCGGATCTTATTTAGTTGAACCAATAATTTCGATTCAATTTCAATTACTTCACCCATCAATCCGTCGGTTTCAGCCATGCAGCGGAGACGTTCCTGATTAAGGGATGCAAGTTTTTTGAACTCTTCGGAGGGCAAAACGTCCTTCAGGATTTCAATCGGTTCTTTGGGAAATTCTTCTTTTCTAAGCATTATTATTCCTCCTTTGTCTTGTTCTCATTTTGATGAGATGGGCTGAGTCTTAAAAGGTCAAAATCATCAATGTGTTTAACCCGTCCCGAGCGATAAGCTTCCAGAAGCGGCTTCATTAAAATCGCTTGCGCTTCGGGAGTAAAAACCGGATGCATCGTGTCGCAGATGTAGGAATTAGATTTAAACCGATTAATAAACAAATTCCATTTACCTTTGAACGTACCTCTGATTGCAGACGGGACAGTCGCTCCGTCTAATATCCTGAAAAACCAAGGCTCTCCGTTCTTCGCATACCAAAAATATTTATTTTGTAAGTCCTTAAGGGCATTTTGCATATCCGAATAAGGAACATAACAGTAAGAGAAGCCGGTGAAGTAGCTTTCATTGGAGATACAGCAGTTATTAAAATAATATCCATCATTACCGGAGCTGTTATCAACACAGCAGCGGATAACCGACATGAGGATGCCTTTTTCCGTATCTGTTAAATAAGAACAAAGCTTTGAAGCGTGAGGACTGCACACAAGATAATTTTGTTCGAATATTTTTGAATCTTCTTGACACCAGTCTTTATTTTCTTTTCTAATTTTCTCTGCGTGAATTTCTTCCTCTTTGCCACGACTGCTGTTAAATCTGAGTCTTAAATCTGCCAGTTTGTCGTTTAATGCTCGGATTGACTTTGTATGGCAAGACTGGGTGAAACTATTCATCAGGATTGCGGCTGATAATACGATTATGCAAAAACTGTTTAAAATCATAACCCCTCCCTAGCGGCAGTGAGATCCGAAAGGGCAAGCGTGAAAGTGACACCCCATCGCCTTGTGCCACCAATCATCTTCTGAGAGTTCTTCGGAATAAATCTCAGGAAGGGCGCCTGTCAGTGCCTTGACTTGCTGTAAAACAGTACAAATGTCCATTGCAGCTCCTCGGTTCCCTTACCAATGCACGCGAGTCCAATTTTTGCCGTTGATGAAAACGTCAATCGCTCGTCTGGACTGGTATTTCTGCCAAACAACTTCCTCGTAAACTTTCACCGGCCGGTAACATGTTGTGCTGTATGAACTGTCTCCGGAACTGTCATAGCAACTGTAAGCTTCATAGGCCGTGCCTTGGTATCCTCTTACGCACGCCTTAGTCCCACCCCAATGACCGGCTGAGTCTTCGGTGGCCTTGAACCAATGTTCTCCGCCCCAGTTGTAATCAGCATTGTTTTTCCTCAGCAGTTTGTTTTGACGCCGGTCGGTCTTGAACTGATTGCTGTCATTTATGTTGCCTTCGACAATCCATCCTTGAGGAGCATCCTCCATGCCTTGCAAAGAGCATGGATCAAAGCCGTCACTAAGCTGCTTCGCATAGTTGCCGTCTCCGGCCATCGGGCAGCTAGGGAATTTACAAGGATGACGCCACGACAAGCAATCAAATAATTTGTCAATTGGAGGCTTGCACTCAGAAACAGCGCGAGGGCCGTTAGGATTGGCTAGACAAAGGAGAACTTCACATCCCCAACGATCGTTTCCGGTCATGATGTAGATTTTTGGCATCCCGGGGATTTTTGAGTAATCGGTGTCTTCAGCCAAGGCATGAAAACCGATTGCAAAAAGACCGCTGCTGACAATGGCAGCAGTCAAAAGTGTTTTAAGTTTTGGGATTTGATGGATTGTTTTCATTATTGAGCCCTCAAAACACGATAGACAGAGGTCTCCGGGTGGAGGAATAGAATTTAGTTGCCAGACTCAAATTACTAATCAACCCCCGGATGAAAAGAATGAAACGGATCTCTTTGTGCCGACTTATTCCTCTAAGTCCCTGGCTTATTTTCTGAATTCCAATGTAATCAAGCCGGCAATTATTCCGAGTGCTGCGGCTAAATAGACGAGCCCCTCTTCTTGTCGATCCTTGATCATGAAGAAATCTGGCAGAGTTGTTGTGTAGTTTTCTGAAAAGGTTAAGGAAGAGAATAAAAGAAAGCCGAGTACTGCGGGTATCGCAATAAGGAGCCTTTCCCTTCTTGAAATGGGAAGACTTTCTATGACTACCCTCCCTGCATTGTGCAATGAAAGCGTTATTAATGAGAAGGCCAAGACAATTAGCAACTTCAATAAGGCTTCTGGCATTTTTTTTCGAGAATAAGAAACAGCGCCGCTGGCCGATCCGGCCAGATCGTGTTCTGAACAAATGGGAAGAGAATTTTGCTATGCACAAATACTGAGACCAAGCGCTATACCTCAAAGCAAATGCTTGCAGCAGCATAGTTTTCAGACACGCACGCGGCGCTAAAAGGGCTTTAGCTTTCCCTAAAGCCCCGAGGAAAAGAGGTCTCCGAGGATAAGAATAAAATTTAGTTTGCAAAGATAACTTTCTATCCAACCCTCGGAGATAATCTAAATGAAAACAACGTTGGTAAAAAGGTTGCTGATAGGCGCAGGTCTTGTCTTCTTTTGTCTGTTTTTCGTCTGGACCGAATTCCCTGCTGCTGTAAATTTTCTCTGTACTGCAATGTCTGCTTTGTGTGCTTTGTTTTCTGCCTTTGTCGTAGCTGAAATGGGAGACGAAAGAAATCAGACGGAGCAAAACAGATTTAATCCTGAGTCGAAAACCTTTAAAAGAAGGGAAAGAAGAATAAAAGTCAGGGTCATCAGAACAAAAAAGAGATTCCATCTTCTTGAAGACCAGTCCCGCGCAAGGCTGAGATCGAGACAAAAGTAAATACTTGCCAAAGAGATGCTTCCGTAGAGAAAAATTATGAACTCGGGAGCGTAGTGAGCTTTCAGTGTTTCGTAAAACCCGCAGGGGATCGACCCTTCCAGCAAGGAAAGAAGTCGGTCTTGGTTTTTCAACATCAAACAAAATGAGGCTGACGGGAAGAGAAAGATTCCCAATAAGGTTTTCCTTATGGACGATTTTTCTGTTCCGGAAGAGGTGAATAAAACAAACAGAGAGCATCCTATAGTCGATAGCAGAAGCCAGTTCATTTCTCATTTTTCCTTCAATGCTTTCAAAGAAGGTTCTCATAGCGATACTCCCTTTAGCCCTGCCAGTCCGATAATTAGTATCGAGAGTCCGAGCAATAACAAGAGAGGAGCTGCGCAAAAAACTGGCTCATGCTTTTGGAACAAAAACAAAGGAGCAGCGGCTATACAGGCTAAGCCGAGTATCGTTAAATAGAATGCGCTGGTAACTTGCTCCATGTTTCTCTCTTGGGTTTTTAGTTAGTTATGCGGGGGAAGTTTTTTGAAAAATAATTACACGAGAGTGCTTGTTTTCTTTTTTTCTTCCCAACGCAGCAATTCTTCAAAGTCCAGCACTGTTGTTCCGGCAGAGAGTTTGATCGGCTGCGGAAAACCTTCTGCTTTCTTTTGATTGGTCCATCGCCAAATGGTTCGGATGGATTTGTTCAATCTCTTAGCCGTGGTTGCAATGGAAATGTAAGAAGGATTAGGCGACACAATTTCCTCCTTCCGGATGTGTTTCTTTGGTCTTAGGCAAATTTCTAAAAATGGACCAATCGATACCCGGCAATAAGTCCTCGCACTTAACCTGACCTTTGGTTTCCAGCTCAATAACAGGACACCAAGATTTGGGGACGGGCATACGACCACAGACTGCGTTACTAACCGCTGCTCTACTAACTCCTAAACAACGTGCAAGATCTGCTCCAGAGCCACCGATAATTTTGATAGCTAATAGTAGATGTTGATTCTTAGTCATAATTAAAAATATGCTTTAGATTACATCATTAGTTTACATTATTATACATAAACTTTTAGTTTATGAACGACAATGAACGATTGAGAAAAATTTGGCAGGAAAGCCATAAATATTCCCAAAGAGAATTCGGTGAGAAATTCGGAATAGGCACTGGTGCAGCGGTTTCCAACTATCTGCTCGGGCGTATTCCGTTAAATCTCAATGTTGTTATTAAGTTTGCTAAGGGGCTCGGCTGCAAGATAGAGGATATTTCACCGTCCATGGCGTTGTTAGTTCAATCGGCAGAAAAGCTTACTACACGAGTTGAACGTACAGAAAGCAGCCAGTCACGCATACCAATTCTTTCCGATGATTATTTGCTGGCCCACGCAACGATTCCAAAGTATCAACGTTCAGATTCAAATTCTATTATTTCCTCTCTGACATTAAGCGATGATCAATTTGCTTGGATAGTTTCAGATCAATCAATGGCGCCAGACTTCTTTCCTGGTGATTTGCTGTTGTTTATATCTGGGTCTTCAGCAAATCCTGGATCTTTTGTTCTTTCGAAAGTGGACGGAGGGATAGTTTTTCGAAAATATACTGAGCAATCTGTTGAAAATAAACTAATCGTTAATCTTAAGCCGTTGAATCCGGATTACCCAACGATTTCTAATCGATCAAAAGAGATTGAAATTCTTGGGGTGTTAAAAGAACTAAGAAGGAATTTCACAATACGAAAAACCCATAGGGGGGTATTTGATAATTAAACTCCTCCTAGCTACTTTGTCGCTTTTTATTCTTTGGTTAACCCTGAGTGTCCATTTTTAGAATCTACCAAAGCTTCTTCGCTACGCATCTTTTGCGATAATCTCCTACCTTTTTTATGATAAAAACTTGCTCTGGGTCAGAGAGTTGCTTTTTATACTGAACTCTCTTCAAAAATAACTTTCTTTCTACCCCATGACGTACGTCGCAATTTTCTTTATTAGTTTCAACGTTATCTAGCTGGCGGACGTACTCCATTAATTGATCTTTATTAAATTTTTCAATGTCTTCGGGCGTTGTAGCTGAAGCATTTCCGGAAGATAACGACAAAGAGAAAAGCATTAATGAAAAAGCAAAATATTTGTACATAAAGAACCTCTAATTAAGTTTTATTTCTTCTTACTCTCATAGCAGCTTAGCCAGAAATTTTCGCATCTTTCACGGTAACTACCGACCCTCTCTATGATTAGAAGCTGTCAAACTAAAAAATTTGTATATTTCGTAGCTTCTTATTTTTAATTCTTCCGTTGAGTTTCCCTGAATCGATTGCATCGATCGCGAAAATTTCTTATTTTTTCTGAAGCCAGCCGCCTCTCCGTGCCAGAGAGCTGTTTGTGAATGCTAAGTTGTGTTCTTTTGTGCATCAGTTCTTTTTCTAATCGCCAAAGGTGACAGTTTTCTTGGTTGGCTTCGACATTGTCCAGTAGGCGAACATAATCCATAAATTGATCTTTATTAAATTTTTCAATGTTTTCGAGCGTTGTAGCTAAAGCATTTCCAGTTGTTAGAGACAGAGAGAAAAACGTCAAGACAATAGCAAGATATTGGCGCATAAGAAATCACTCGCAAAAGTTTGAACCTAATCTCATTATAAAGATTATTCTCCAAAAATGTATATTTTTAATTTACAATAAACGTAAACTAATAATGTTTAATTAGGTTTTGAAATGATTAGACCTTACATAATTGATCCCTTGGAGAGTTCTTCAATTCATCTTGATCTCACGCTGGTCCAAAGCGGAATTCTCTCTCGATTAGTAAATTTGTATTTTCTGTTTGGCGGTCCGTTTTCGTTCGGGCAAGCCCTGTCTCAGATAAGCGTGGACGAAAACTTAAGTACAACAGAAGAACTGGAACGCGTTCTCGGATGGTACTTCGAAGAAGTCGAAAAAGGTTTGTATCGGCCTTCTGAAACATTGAGAAATTGTGCCAAAGAGACTATTCCCGGAAAGGAGAACCAATAATGTCCGCAGCTAAAAAGAATTCTCCTGAACGGGGAATTAGTCCTATTAGTAAAGAAGAATTTTTAAGAGACTTTTTGTCGTTACCAATAATGCACAGAGGCATCTTATTTGTCTTGCGTACCGGTTACCTTATTAAGCAGGCCCCGCTGGACAAGCTGGATATTAAAGGACTATGTCCGGCCGTCAACGAAGAAGAGCGAGAAGCAATTAAAGAAGTCTTAGGACGATTCTTCGTTTGGAATGATCCGTATTGGACCAACGAACTTTATGACAACCTCTTGGAAGAACTAAAACACAAGCAGTTAGAAAAGGATTGTTTATCTAAGAAAAGGTCGAGTTCGGGCAAAAAAGGGGCAGGTAGTCGTTGGGGCAATTCAGATGACAAATCAATAGCAAGTGCCATAAATGAGGATGGCAAACCGATGGCAAATGCCATGAATGAGGATGGCAAACCGATGGCAAATGCCATAAATGGAGATGGCAAACCAATGGCAAATGCCATAAATGAGGATGGCAAACTGATAGCAAATGCCATAAATGAAGATGGCAAACCGATGGCAAATGCCATAAATGGAGATGGCAAATCGATGGCAAGTGCCATAAATAAGGACGGCAAATCAATGGCAAGTGCCATACCAAAAGAGAAGCCGGTCGAACTTAACTCATTGAAAACTAATTATTTTTCGAAAGAAAGCGGCGATGGTAGTGAATCCGAGAATGGACGGCAGGAAGAGCCTCGCGCACGTACGCGCGCGCACCGATCGGATCGGATATCGGATATTAATTCAATTAATAAAAATATTAATAAATCGGAATCTGTATCGGAATCGGATAGACGTTTAAAAATTAAAAACCTATTCGCGCGCGAAAAATCGGCTTGGATGATCGGCGAAGTTTTAGAAGTTTTGGTCTTTTTCGGTTTGGACGAAAAGGCGCTTGCCCGCTGGAGATCCAGAAATCCGGAAAATCAAAATTTCATTTTGGAGCTGGCTGCCGGCGGTATGTCCCGCTTCGACTATGACACGATTGCTCAGGTGTTTGCACGCTGTCAGGCCGCAAAAGACAAGGAAGGCAAGCCGTTAAGCTCGGCAGTGGCCTTTGTTCTCAAGTCCCTTCAGCACGAATTGACTGCGGTTTCAAACCGCAAAAATGCAAGACAATCCGCTTCCGAATCGGCTCAGCCCAAGCGATTCCGAGACATTGACTACATGGAAGGGATCGAACGGCTCAACCCGGACGGGACATTTGTTCTCAAACGCAAGATGGAGGGACGTTGACATGATTTCCTCTCAAATATCTGAAAAACAAGAACTTACCCCTCGAGAGTCAATTGATGAAAGTCGGTTTGAAGCCGGGTTTTGCGAATTTCACGGATGGTTTACCGCCGGGATTAAATCTACCGATGGCACGGGGAGCCGTTGGTTTGCGGGATGTCCGAGATGTTTGGCCGAAACCAAAATCAAAAAACTGTTCGGCCAAAGCATGATCCCCAAGCGCTTTGCGGACAAGAACTTCGAGGCTTATGAAGCGACTGAAAAAGGTCAATATCAGGCTCTTAAAAGCTGCATGGATTTCGCTCAAGAGCTAAAAACTGGCTGGTTCAGCGGTAAAACTCTTTTACTGATCGGTACTCCGGGAACCGGAAAAACACATCTTGCCTGCGCCGTAGGTCATGAAGCGATCAAGCAGGGAAGGACAGTCCTTTACACAACGGTAACCCGGCTGCTAGAGGACATTAAATCATCTTGGAATGACAAAGACCGTTCCGTGAAAAACATTATCGCCCGATATGTTTCGGTTGATCTGCTGATCATGGACGAGATCGGTGCATTTAGAGGGATTTCCGAGAGAGAAAAAGACTACCTCTTTGAAGTTATTAATGCGCGATATGAACAAATGAAACCGATGATTGCCGTTTCAAATCTAAGGCTTTCCGGTGCAGATTCCATTGAAGCCTACCTCGAAGAAAGATCTTTTGACAGGTTATGTGAACAGGCTCGTTTAGTGGTCTTTGGCTGGGAAAGTTTCCGGAGGAAATCGTTATGTTAAGACAGCTGAGAAAAACAGCCGAAAGCCCCGAATCGGGACTTCCTGCGTCAAACATCAACGCAGCTGACGGTTATGAAAACCAACTGTCAGCGACTGCCGAGATGATTAACACGAGCAGCGCCAGAGGCACTGCCGCCTTCACTTTGAAGGTAAATCCTTCTCTGTTCAGTTGTGTTAACCTCTCTACGGAGATTAGCGAGTTCTTCTTAAACTTCATCGCCTTTTCTCCAAAGATTAGACACGGCTCGACTGTTACCAGCAGTTGGGCCGTTGCCGTTTTACGGAGTCAAAATGAACCTTCGTTGTATGCGTTAGAAAAAATGCCGGAACAAAACAACTGTCCCGGCATTGCTCGACGCTATCGTTTAATCAAAAGCAACAGCGCACCTGCTCCAATTACCGCAAGAGAAACAGAGCCCTCAAAGTTGACAACAAAGTCAGCTCTGACGGATAATTCCCTCAACACGATAAGGAGCAGAAATAGTCGTAGAATCTTTCGTGTCGACACGACTAATCTCCTTATTACTCAGGGATTCTTCCCGCACCGGCCAGTGCGGGTCGAATCCCGTGTTTTTCTTCCCTCAAGAAACTTAGAAGATTTCGTCTCAAAAGGGTCCTCTGCTTCTTCTTTCAGAAGCATTTCCGAAAAAACAACAAGGTCTGGGAATGATACAGATTTCGTTCTGAGAAGTCCCGCCTCCAGAAAACGCAGAAACAAGACAACTTCTGCCCTTCTTTTCAAAAACGTCGAGCAGAAACCGGCCTTCAGTTATTAAAAACTCCCAACACTTTAATCCCAACAGAGGAACAAAGATGACTAATGAAAATGCAGAAAATTGCGTTTTTGATTCAAATTACAGTACACCCACTGAAAGTTTCAGCACTGAGTTGTTGGATGTTATAACGGCAGCGCTGGAAGATCCGGACAATCATTTGGATTCGATTGTTAAAGAAGCTTTAAAACGGATGGATGGGACCTCTATTACCTTTGCAATACCGGGAACCGTATCTATAACCGGAGCGGATATTCTTATCAGCGTAGATCGAGAACATATCCTTCGGGAAGAGCCATACCAGGTTCATGACTGGAACCGCTGGCCTTACGTTTTACCACCTATAAAAAACGAACTGTTGCCCGGTGATCCCTTTAATTTTAAGTGGATGATTTATTTGAATGACGGAAGATGCGTCGTCGATAAATTTAAAGAAGGAAGATGGCAAAAATGGCCTTCAGACAAAATTCTTTTCTTCAAAGACTTTTCTCCCGTTCCTGCTTCAGCCAAAGCACTGCTTGATCCCGAAACGGCCCTAGGCTGGTCGTCTGTAGCCTCTTGTGAACCGCCTGAAGGTGTGGCTTGTGAAGTTCTGCTGAAGAATCATTTAAGAGGCTATTGCTCAACGTTTAAGGAAGGTCATTGGGATTTTTTCAACGATTCTGTAGTTGCTTTTAAAGCCATTAACCTTCCGTATGCAAATTATCCGGAGAACTAAAAATGATTACTCTGACCGTAATTAACAACAAAGGTGGTGTTGGAAAATCATTCCTTTCAACACAATTTGCGTTCTATTGCGCCTTGAAACGTGGTTTACGCACCTTGTTTATCGATTTAGATCCTCAGGCGCATTCTTCAAACTGTTTGTTTGATTCAAAGCTTTTTGAGCCCGCTAATGTTTCTTCAGGTTTGCTGATGCAGCAAGGAGGATTGAGAACAACCGGAGCCGCCCGGCTTCTAGTTAGAGCAGATACAAATTTGGAAGAACTGGAGCGAAGCGGTGAAGAAGCTCATAACGGCTTTGTAGAAAATTTGCTCAACAGCTTAAACGAGATCCAAGACGATTTTGATATTTGCATTATTGATACCAATCCCTCATACGATATTCGCCAGATTGCTGCACTATTAGCTGCAACCCATTACGTTTGCCCTGTCAACCTGAAACAAGAAGCTCTCGAGGGAGTAGAAATGCTTTTAGGCAGAGCCCAAGAGGTTTCGACCATCAATGAGAAACTTCAGTTTGCCGGATTGGTATTGAACATGGTCGAAAGAAAGCCTTATCAGATAGAAAACTTTAAGCAGCTTTGGGTATTGGCAAAAGATCTGATACTGAAACAGGAAAACGGTCTAAAACCGGCATGGATTCTTAATCGAAATGAATATGCAGCGGCACAAGGACAGCATCGGCCGGTATGGGTAAGTAAAAACTCAAAACCCGGTGAGGCATGGTACGAGCTAAGGACGGTTTTTCTAAATTTAGCAGCAGCTCTTAATTTACCTGAAAACAATCCTCTTCGTGTGGTTTGGAACGAGGACGGAAGTTTAGCCGTTGTGAACAGCTCCAGGGAGGATAATTAAAATGGCTCTGAACTTGAATCGGCTAAGTAAGATCGCAAGCGGCAAAAAGTCAGTCCTGAATACTGAAGGCAAGATTTTAGACATCGAATTAGACAAAATTAAACCTGATCCTAACCAGCCAAGAAAACAATTTAATGACGCGGAACTCTCAGAGCTATCCGCCAGTATCCAAGAATATGGGCTGCTTCAGCCAATAGTTGTCCGAGCTAATTCAGATGATACGTTCACAATTATCAGCGGAGAGAGGCGTTTTCGGGCGAGCCAACTCCTTCAGGCTAAGTCAATTAAAGCGATTGTGAATACTTCTATTGCCGCTGAAAACATTAGCTATGCTCAGATGGCGGAAAATTTGAAGCGATCTTCACTAACTGTCGTTGAGGTTGCTGACTTTATTTGTGAGCGGATTTCTTTAGGAGAAAAACAGGTAGAAATTGCCGAGAAACTTGGATTGGAAAAAGCTCTGGTGTCCAAGTATTCAGCTTGGAAAGAGTTTCCGGAAGAGATTCAATCAGCCTTAGCGGAAAAGAAAATAAATAGTATCCAGACGGCTTATATTCTCTATAAAAAATGGATAGAGCATCCCTCAGAAGTAGAGACTTTCCTTGAAGGCCGGGAGTTTATTTCAAAAGCAGAGGCGAACAACTTCAATCCTCAAAGTTGTTCCGGAACAACTTTTTCGACTGAATCTGAAGACGCCGCCGATATTTTGCCTCAAGAGCAAAACGAAAAAATAGAAGGTGAACAAATCGAGTTTTCAGATAAGGAGACAGTTGCTGAAGAATCTCAAGCAGAAGCCGACGAGTTTTTCCCAGGGGCAAAGATTGATGAATCTTGCTACCAGCCTCTGGAAGATCAAAATGAGATAGACAACGAGCAAGAAGAGAATGCAGAGGAAGCATTTAAAGAAAGCCCTAGTGAGGACTCTTTTGATGATGTTGAACCATCCGTAGAAAGTTTTCCGGATGAAGAAACAAAAGAGCAGCTCTATAAAAAACCGATAATTTTTTGTCTTGTTGACGGAAGGGAATGCGAGCTTCTCTATAAGCGGAAAACTTCGGACGGGATTGTCTGTGTAAAATTTGAAGACGGATCAGAGCAAGAAGTCATTGCAGAGAAAGTGCAACTTAATCGTATTTGTGAATCTTAACCCTCCATAGTTAATAGAGAGACCCTCCCTTTGGTTGCCTCGGAATTTTTCCGAGGTATTTTTTTATTTTTCGACTGACTCGCCTTGTCTCTCTACATAGGCATTCAAAGCAAAGTTTTTTCTTCTTTTCCCGAATGTTTCCACCAGTGCTGT
>ERZ1673743.2755-NODE-2755-length-14825-cov-6.986662_pt1 | contig 14825 bp, 15 predicted proteins | sample MGYA00580197_ERZ1673743 | MGnify/ENA primary metagenome ERZ1673743 (study PRJEB41218, sample SAMN15661795) | gut metagenome | host: Homo sapiens | place: Canada: London | collected 2015-08-20/2019-03-30 | study: EMG produced TPA metagenomics assembly of... | reverse complement strand
GATCCCGCAGCACAAAGGCCAGCTTTTCCCGCAGCTCCTCGCTGAACCCATCGAGCTCCGCGATGGAAATCACGCCGTCAGACAGCAGGCTCAATAGGTTCAGTTCCATATTGCTGCGGCTCATGCGCATCACCACGCCGCCCCGCTTTTTGTCCTCGCGCATGCGTCTTTCCAGCTCCCAGAACTTCTCGGATGCTGGCCCGGTCCCTGAAAGCAGAGCGATATATTCGCGGTTCAGCCGCTCCATATAGGCTTCCTGCCAAATTGGGAGACGGGATCTGAAAAGTCTCCAGTCCGCTTCCTTGACTTTATCTGCGGCACTCATTCCATCACCTTCCATCCCAGCTCCTGTATTTTGCGAACGAGATCACCCTTGTCCATTATTCCGTCAGCAAAAGCCTGCTGCAAGCCCGGACCGAACGAGATGCTTGGAACGTCGGAATTGCCGTGTATATCTGCCAGCTCATTTGGCTTCCAACCGCGCAGACACCACAAGCGGCTTCCATTGTGATACTGCACGATGAGCCGCATAAGCGTATCTTGCTGCTTTTCCGTCAGGCGGACGCCTACCTCACACAGTTCAATCAGCACATTCTGGATTATATCCGTTGAGCGCAAATAGCCAATATTTTCGGCTCGCCGATGAAACCGCATGATCTTTTCCGTTTCTGTACCGCTGTATCCTTCCAGCAGAGCGGAATATGTGGCAGGGACTTTTTTATAATACTCCAGATCAAACCGCTCGCTCAAATTGAGGAACGAAAACGTCCCCAGCTTCTTCCCGCGATTTTCGTTGGGATACGCTTTGCGCTGTCTTGGCGCACATTCCTCTGCGGCGGATTCCAGATTTCCGATGAAATCCACCAGTGATTTTTCCTCTGCCGATGCGGGCGGTGCCGCATAAGAGAGGAAATTGTCAGGAACACAGTACGGATGATCGCCGAGTCCATCCATCAACGCATAGAAGGAAAACATCTTGCCATAACCGGTGCCAATCAGTTCCTTCGATACGATGTGCCGATCCAGATCGTTGTGAGGCTCCTCCGTGTACAGTTCTTCGATTTCGTAAACCCGATAGGGCTGTACCTCCCGGCGGACGATGACGGAAAAAGCAACGAGATCCTGTCGGCGAATACGGGGCGCTTCGATTTTTAACTCCCGATAAACCGACCACACATCGCGCAGGGCGATGGCTCCATACAGATTTGCGCAGGCGGCAAATAGCGAATGGAGAAAATCACACGCCTCTGTCGATAACCCCGCCTGTGTATACAGCCGTTTCAGTGATTTCTCGGACAATGGCTTTGGGTATGACATATACAGCACCTCCGCTTTCTATGTTCAGCGTTCATCCCGGTCGAAGCATTTCTTGTGGTATATCTACCATAGCACAGAATCGGGCTAATAAAAAGAGCAAACGTTGCTGACGCGTCTTTATAGGTTTGATTGCTCTCAAAAAAGAGCAGGGGCTTACCATCAGTTTAGTATGCGGAAGTAAAAACTTCAACAACACAATTTCTCTTTATAAATGGATAAAAAAATGTGGCTGGTCTGCCAAATAGTGCCGCCCTTGAAGGTCTGGGGCGATTCCGTCAGCAGCGACCACATTTCCGTCATTTTACTGGTCCAGACGCCAAAGGCGTTGGTCAGATTTTCTACGATCCAGTTGTTGTCCAAGTCCCCCTCGCCCCAAATTGTAATGACGTTGTATTGACATTTCTGATTTTTGGTATATACTGAGATTGAGGTGAATGCTATGAGCACGATCAATGTCACATCTGCACCTAAGACCGCAACCTTTCAAATGCGGATCAATCCAGAAGTCAAGCAGCGTATGGAGGAGATTTACGCCCGCCAGGGCCTTTCCTTTACCGATGCCGTTAATATCTTCATTCAGCAATCCCTAAACATGGAGGGCCTGCCATTTCTTGCTTCGCCTGAAAATGCGGAATATATGAAGGCGAAAGCCATGCGCCGCCTGTTGGATGAAGCGGAAAAAGGCTGGAAATCCGCTGAAAAGGATGGCTGGGTTTCTGAGGAAGATGCTTACCGCACCCTTGGGGTAACGGAATGAAGCTAAGATATACGCCGGAGTCGCTATGCGACCTCCAGGAGATCAAACGGTATATCAAAAGCGAGCTTCATAATCCCACCGCTGCCAGTCGGATCACAAAAGCCATCCTCGATGGCTGTGCCCAGCTCAAGCAGTTTCCTGAAATGGGCGTTTCCATTGGAGCAAAGACCGGCTATGAAACCGATCTGCGGATGCTGGTGGTGGAAAGCTATATTGCCCTCTACCGCATTGAAACGGAAACTGTTTCTGTTGGCCGTATCATCAACGCCCGTCAGGACTACATCCGCATTCTGTTGCGAGAAGTTACCCCTTGACACTCCCCATGACTGAAGTCAGGGGATTCTTGGTTCAGCGGCCGCAGCCTGCACAAGCGGGGTCTTACATGGTCTCCCCAAGCGGATAGGTTCGGGCGTGTCCCGCCACGAGAGAGCTGTATCAGGCAGCGAGTGTCCGTTTCCTGAGCCCTTCTTTGAGAATGAGGCTGTCGATAAAGAGGTAGATTCTCCGCAACGGAAAGGAAGGGTGTGCGCGGGAAACCCAAGAAGGGTGTCCTGCGCCATTGAAATCCTTAGTTTTCAGAACTTTTATGAAGTTCTGAAAACTTGCTCAGCGGGGAGAAAAGACTTTTTCGACACGCTGGAGAATATTCTGTGCCGCATTGATGTCGCGGTCGTGGAGCGCCCCGCATTCCGGGCACTCTCAGAGCCGAACACTGAGGTCTTTGACCTCCTTGTCGCGGTAACCACAGTAACCGCAAGTCTGACTGGACGGGAAGAACCTGTCAATGATGACGAGTTCCTTTCCATACCAGTCGGCTTTGCAGGTAAGCTGTCGGCGGATTTCACCCCATGAGGTGTCAGCGATATGGAGCGCGAGTTTGTGGTTCCACATCATGTTCTTCCCCGACTGCGGGTTCTGGACAAAGGCTGAAAACGCCCACAGCGGCCTGTATGGGAAAACTGTCCCCCCGCCGTCCGGTAACGGCTTGCCTTTTTCCGTCAGGATTGGTATACTAAGCTTAGATTTTTTCATTCCGCGGGAAGGGGAAGCGTCATGCTGCATCAGGCTTTTAACGAAGTATACACCAAATTCAAGCTTCACTTTTATCAGGAGATCTTCCGCCGATTTCAGGACCGGGAAGCCAGTCTCACCACGGTGGAGACCTTCTGCATGGAGAGCATCATGGCGCTGGGGCGGCCTACGGTGAACGAGTTCGCCACCTTCATGTGCATCTCCCCTCCCAACGCCGCCTATAAGGTGAACAGTCTGGTGAAAAAAGGCTACATCCGCAAGATCCAGTCCCCCTCGGACCGCCGGGAGTTCCATCTGGAGGTCACCCAGAAGTATATTGATTACTACAACATCTCCTCCAACTATATGTCGGAGGTCATGGACCGCATCATGGCCCGCTTCTCCCCGGAGGACTGCGGCAAGTTAGAGGAGATCCTCACCGTGGTCAGCCGGGAGCTGATGCCGGAGGTCCCCCTGCCGGACCGTGCGGAGGAGTGATCCCCCCTGCTTCGCCCTGATCCAGCACCGCTTTGGCGGTGCTGTTTTTTTCTGAATTCAGCATCCCTTTTCCAACAAGCCGGGCGGGTTGTCTATTGTGTTCCCCGCCGGAACGCAATATAATGGGGAAAAACAAAGAAAGGCGGACGGCGCATGAACACCCTGATCGAACTGTATGACGAGCGTGCCATCGAAAATATTCTGGCGCCGGATATGTTCCGCCCCCGGCGCATCGTCTACCTCTGCCCCGGTGAGATCGCCCAGGATCGCACCCGGCAGGAGACTCTGGCCGCCTTTTTCCGGCGGCGGGGCTGGGAGCCGGAGCTGATTTTTGTGGAGACCAGTCTCTTCAAGGCAGACCGCATCCTGCGGCAGCTGTTTACCATCGGGGAACGGTTCCCGGACTGCGCCATCGACATCACCGGCGGCAGCGACGCGGCCCTCTTCGCGGCGGGAATGTTCGCGGCAAAAGAGGGCGTGCCTGCCTTCACCTATTCCCGGAAGAAAAACCGCTTTTACGACATTTCCGGCGCGGCCTTTGCCGACGAGCTGCCCTGCGGCCTGACCTATTCCATTGAGGACTTTTTCCTCATGGCCGGCGGCACGCTGCTGCCCGGACGGGTGGACAATCAGATCCTGTCTCAATATCTCCCGGACTTCGACCCGTTTTTCGACTGCTTCCTCCAATTCCGCCGGGATTGGCCCAATATCATCTCCTATATCCAGCGGATCTCCCCCTCGGAATACGGCCAGACCCCGCCCCTGTCCGTGGTGGGCGGCTACACCGTAAAGGGCGAGCGTGGCTCCCGCAACACCGCCAACGAGGAAGCGCTGCGGGAACTGGCCCGTATTGGCTTTATTCAGGATCTGGAGATCGTCCCCGGCCAGCAGGTGTCCTTCCGGTTCCGGGATCTGAACACCCGGGCGTGGCTGCGGGACGTGGGCAGCGCGCTGGAATTGTATGCCTACAAGGCCTGCGTGGATTCCGCCATTTTCCATGACGTTATCAGCAGCGCCGTGGTGCGCTGGGACGAGGTACTGGGCCACGGCAGCGTTTCCAACGAGATCGACGTCATGGCCGCCCGGGGCGTGATCCCCCTGTTTTTAAGCTGCAAGGCCTGCGACATCAAGACGGAGGCCCTGAACGAGCTGGCCATCCTCCGGGACCGCTTCGGCGGCAAGGGCGCCAAGGCGGCCATCGTCACCACGGAGGTCTGCAACGCCGCCGCCCGCCACCGGGCCGCTCAGCTGGGCATCGCCGTCATTGATCTGGAGGAACTGAAAACCGGCCAGATCGTCCACCGGTTGAAGGTCATCATGAAGGCGGAATGACCCGCTCCGGTGGGATTTATCCGCACAAACAGGCAACATACGATCACCTCCCGCATCCGCGCCTATGAGGAGGAGCTGCACTTCTTCCTGAAGTTCTTCGACGTAAAGTCCTTCATCATCATGGCGGTGATGATGACCGGCGGCATCTGGCTGCGGTCCAGCGGCGTGGCCCCGGACCGGTTCATCGCCTTCTTCTACACCGGCTTGGGCGCCTCCCTCCTGCTGGCGGGACTGCTGTTCGGCTGCAACTTCGCCAAGGCCCTCGCCGCCAAGGGCAAGGCGTAATATCGGAAATACGGTCCGTGCAGAGCAGTTTTGAGATGATGGTCTCAAAACTGCTCTTTTTTGTGGGCGAGAAGGCTCCATAGTGGTCAAACAGTGGTCAGTACGCGCAGAAAGGCGGTTTTTGTATGCGGTTTTGGCACAGATACCCCTTGATTCATTATCCGTTATCATGGTATGATATTGTTATATAAGGACAAAAGTCCGCCTATGAGAGATATGCGTCAGTGACGCTGCTCACAGCGGAAGCCAATATCGAATACTATGGTTAGATAGGAGGCCCAGACATGAAGCACCATCGCTTCCTTTACCGAACGCTGAGCGCGCTCCTTTGCCTTGGACTCTGCGCCCAGCTGACCGCCTGCGGCAAGAAACCCGTTCCCAAGCCCGGCTCCTCCGGGCCGTCTGCACCGTCCGTGTCGAAAAAGGTCTATGATGACAGCCTCATCACCGAGGTCTATGACGAGGAGGACTCCTTCACCGACGAATACGGCACGGAATATTCCTACATCTGTCACGTTCCGCAGCTGGAGGCCGACACGCCGGAGGCCAAGGCCATCACAACTGGGAGATCATGGAGAGCTTCGGAAATGACGTGCAGGCCACGCTGGACGCCGCCGAATCGGGAGAAACGCCCAACTCTCAGTACATGGAGGTCACATGGCAGAGCTATTGGAACGACAGCCTGCTGAGCCTTTCCATCCGCGTGTTGGGCTGGACCAGCGACCTCATCGACTACGCGGTATATCACTACGATTTTGAGACCGGCCAGCGGCCGGACAACCTGGAGCTTCTGGACCGCTTCCACGTGGACGAGGGTGACTTTATCGCCGCCCTGCGCCGGGGCGCGGCCCGGCAGTTCGATTCCCATTACGCCCCCTGGGGCACGGGAGGCCTTTCGCCGGAGGATGAAAACTACGGCGGCATCGCCATTGATCTGGCGGCACTCCGGGCCTGGACGGTGGCGGAGGAAAACTTCTCTCTGGATCTCGCCATGTTCTGCCCCAACGGGGACGGCACCTTCACCGCCTTCCAGCCCGTCGCCTCCATCGCGGGGAGCAGCAGGTGGTATTATGAGCCGGTGCTCGTGGAGCCCGGCCCCGGCGACTGGGCGGACGGCGGTCCCCAGTCCGAGGACGCTTTCGTGTCCGCCTGGCTCACCGATGACGGCGTATCGGTCTCTTTTTCCAAGAGCCAGTCGAGGGATTTCCCGGACAGCGAGACCTACCGCAGAGCCTACGGCTTCGCGTATGACACGGAGTACCCCGTAGCTGGGTGCTACGGCGACTATCAGGACATTTTCGTAGGTGCCAGCGGACAGGATTTCTGCCCCTATGTGTTCCTTCTGACCACGGACGGCACGGTGGAGTACATCGACATCTTCGGCGGTCTTTGGCATGGATGCCTCTGCTCCGGCGGCCCGCTCTACGGTTTCCGGGACATCGTGGGCTTTGAGTCCGGTGTCTATGAGGACGGCTTCGGCGGCGGCTACGAGACCGTGTACGCCGTGGACAAAAACGGCAGGAAATAATACGATATGCCCGCCTGTATCACGGCGCAGGGGAACGCCATGCCCAGCTACGCCGCCGGAAAGTGGTGCGCCAATGTGTACCACAGCGTGGCCAGCGGGGCCTCCTATGAGGGCGTCTACTATCTGAGCATCCACGAAAACGGCCTCGTGGAGATCAATGACGTTATCGTGAGCATCGACGCGCCCCTTCAGATCGCCGGCTACTGCACCTATTTAGGCACCACGGAACTGGGCATGGTCTACCAGTTCGGCCTTTACATCGGCGACCAACTCCGGGAGGGCACCTTCGCCCTTGACCTCTACAACACGGATTACGGCGAGATGACCATTACGCCCATCTCCGGCGTCAACCTCTTTGACGCTCCCGAGGGCGGCTACACCGTCTTTACCCGGCTGTAACGCCAAGCACAGGCTGTTTTTAGGAAAAGTGCTGCGGTTCAAATGAACCGCAGCACTCTTTTTGAAAACAATTGCTTGCACTCCGGCAGGTACAAGGTTATAATCCCAAGCAGTAAGTTTCAACAAAGGATATCCCGTTTTGCGAAGGAGGGCACATTCTATGAAGATCATTGTAACAGACGGCTACGTGGAAAACCCCGGCGACCTGAGCTGGGCTCCGCTGGAAGCCTTGGGTGAGGTGACATACTATGACCGCATCGGCCTGACCGATGAGGATGAAACCATCCGCCGGATCGGTGACGCGGAGATTGCCGTCATCAACAAGGCCCCCGTGACCCGGAAGGTCATTGACAGCTGTCCCAACCTGAAGCTCATCACGGTGATGGCCACCGGCTACAACGTGGTGGACGTGGCCTATGCCAAGGAAAAGGGCATCCCCGTGTGCAACGTGCCCAACTACGGCGGCTATTCCGTCAGCCAGTTCACCATCGCCCTGATGCTGGAGGCCTGCCTGCACATCGGCCACCATGACCGCACCGTCCACGAGGGCAAATGGCAGAACAGCCCGGACTGGTGCTACTGGGACTACCCCCTCATCGAGTTGGCGGGCAAGACCTTCGGTCTGCTGGGCTGCGGCCGCATCGGCATCCACACCGCCGAGGCCGCCAAGGGACTGGGGATGCACGTTATCGCCTACAACCGCTCCCAGTCTCAGGCCGCTAAGGATCTGGGGGTGGAATTCGTGGATCTGGACGGCCTGTTTGCCCGGTCCGACGTGCTGGCCCTCCAGATGCCCTTAGCGGACTTCAACGTGGGCATCATCAACAAGGAGAACATCGCCAAGATGAAGGACGGCGTGATCATCCTCAACAACAGCCGTGGACAGATGGTGGTAGAGCAGGATCTGGCGGACGCTCTGAACAGCGGCAAGGTGGCCTTCGCTGGGTTGGACGTGGTCTCCACGGAGCCCATCCAGGCCGACAATCCCCTGCTGACGGCGAAAAACTGCATCATCACCCCCCACATGTCCTGGGGCTCTCAGGGCAGCCGCCAGCGGATCATGGACTGCACCGTGAACAATATCAGGGCGTTTCTGAGCGGAGCACCGGAAAATGTGGTAAATTCGTAAGTTTTCCGGCAGAATGCCGATTTATGAAAGGGGAATCTGACGATGGACAGCAAGACCCTGCAAACCCTCCGCCGGGATGCGGAGGATATCTGCCGCAGCGCCATTGAAGCCTCGGTGCCGGACGCCGCCATTCAGCGGGCGCTGGCCCAGCTGCCCCCCTGTCAGGGGCGGACGGTGCTGGTCTCCATCGGCAAAGCCGGGTGGCAGACCGCAAAAGCCGCTTATGACGCGCTGGGCAGCACCATTGAACAGGGCGTGGTGGTGACGAAATACGGCCACAGCCAAGGCCCCATCGGTGATCTGGCCATTTACGAGGCGGGCCATCCCGTACCGGATGAACATTCCGTCCGGGCCACGGAAGCGGCGCTGGCGGCGGTCAGCGGTCTCTGCGCAAGGGACCGCGTGCTGTTTCTGGTGTCCGGAGGCGGCTCCGCCCTGTTTGAGCGCCCTCTGGTGCCTCTGGCGGAGCTGGAGGACATCACCGGCCAGATGCTGGCCTGCGGCGCGGACATCACCCAGATCAACACCATCCGCAAGCGACTCTCCGGCGTCAAGGGCGGGCGGTTCGCCCAGCTCTGCGCCCCGGCCCATGTGTATGCCATCCTCCTCTCCGATGTCATCGGAGATCCCCCGGATATGATCGCCTCCGGCCCCGCCTATCCCGACAGCACCATAACGGCGCAGGCCATGGCCCTTGTGAGCCGGTACGGCCTGACCCTCAGCCCGCAGGCGCTGGACTTGCTGGAGCAGGAACCGCCCAAGGTGCTGGATAACGTCACCACGGTCATCACCGGCAGCGTGGCCCAGCTCTGCCGGGACGCGGCGGCCCGTGCGGAAGCGCTGGGCTACCGGACCTGCCTTCTGACGGACCGGCTCCAATGCGAGGCCCGGGAAGCAGGCCGCTTCCTGTCCGCCATGGCGGGGACCCACGCCGGAAAGGGCGAAAAAACCGCCTATATCTTAGGCGGCGAGACGGTAGTCCACCTGACAGGCCACGGTCTGGGCGGACGGAATCAGGAATTGGCGCTGGCAGCGGCGGAAGGACTGGCAGGATTGGAAGCGGTGGTGGCCTCCGTCGGCTCTGACGGCACCGACGGTCCCACGGACGCGGCCGGCGGCATCACCGACGGCGCCGCGGCGGACGCTCTGACCGCTCTGGGCATTTCCATCGACAAAACGCTGGCGGACAACGACGCTTATCACGCCCTGAAAGCCTGCGGCGGGCTGATCGTCACCGGCCCTACCGGCACCAATGTCAACGATATCACCGTGCTGCTGGTGTGACCCCCTCCCCTGCCGATTCTTCCTATATCGCAAAGAACTCCCGGAGTCCTTGTGTGCACAAGGGCTCCGGGAGTTTCTGCTGCACCACGGTTCGATCTTCAGGAATCGCTTTTCAGAGGCGGCGTTCAGTCCTCCTGACTTTTTTCCATCATGATCTCCAGAATGGTCCGGTCGGTCTCCACCATGCCCGGGGTGCTGACCCGGCCCATATTGCGGATGGCCTGCTCGGGGGTAGCGCCGCAGATGCCGTCCGTGGCCTGGAGGGCCACATCGCTCATCGCCAGATAAGCGCACATCATGGCGGCGTTGGTGGCGGTGGCCAGCTTCAGCGCACAGCCGATCTTGCCGCCGTCGCAGATCATGCCGGTAAGGTTGCCGCTCATATTGATAATGGCCTTGCCGATCTGCTCGTCCGTGCCGCCCATGAGCCACACCATAGCGGCCGCGGCAGCCGTGGCCGCGGAAACGCCGCAGCCGCAGGTGGCGGACAGCTTCCCGGTAAAGGACTTGATGTAGACGTTCAGCACATGGGAGAAGGCCAGCGCTTTTTCCAGCATCTCGTTGGAGGCCCCCAGATGATGGGCCATCTCCACCACGGGGATAACGGCGGTGATCCCGTGGTTGCCGCTGCCGGCGCTGCTCATAACGGCATAGGGACAGCCGCTCATGCGGCCCTCGGCGCTGCTGGCTACCCGCATCATGGTGCGGCTGAACAGGTTATCCCCCATAGCACCCTCCGTGACCTGCTTTTGCAGTGTGGCGGCGATGCCGATGCCAAGCCGGTGCTCCAGACCGAAGTCCGCCAGCTTTTCGTTCATCTCCATGCCGTCCAGCATAGGGGCCAGCTCCGCCTCGCTGCACTGATCCACCACGGCCCGGATCTCCGCTACCGTCATGGGCATCAGGCGGGCGTGGATGTCGTCCTGTGTACCGGCGCTGTATGCCTTCTCCAGCAGGACTTCATCATTCCGCTGGGTGAGGATGATATTGGAGTGGGTCCCCCGGATCTCGCTGATGCCGGTACCGGCCTCCGTGGTGACCTCCGCCCGGACATAGAGCTGCGCCTCGTCATGCTTGATCGCAACGGTAACACGGCGCGCCTCCGCCAGAGCGATGGCGTCGGCGGTGACGGTCTCATCAATGTCCGCCAGCAGCTGCAATCCCTTCTCCGGGTTGCTCAGGCGGGCGCCCAGCGCGGCGGCATAGTTCAGGCCCACCCGGGGGAAACCGGGAATTCCCACGCTCATGCCGTTTTTGTAGATGCCGGGGTTTACCTCCACCTTCACGGAGACGATGCTGCCCCCCACGGCATGATGGGCGTCTGCGGCGGCCAGAGCCACGCACACCGGCTCCGTGCAGCCAAGGGCCGGGACTACCTCCTGGCGCAGCAGTGTCAGCAGTTCTTCTTTGGTGATCATGGGAACGCTCCTCTTTCTTGTTTTTCAGATGCCATATATCAGATCGTCACAATAGAAAGCAGATTACGTGCCAACTTCTTTTTTGACAAATTCTGCGATTTCCCTTGTAAAACCGCCCGGCCCATGATTAAATGGTTGAAGAAACTGGTCAAAGGAAGTGATTTTGTGGTGACCAAAAAGAAGATCTCCGTCATCGCCTTAGACCCCCGGGCTGGCAGGTCCTACGGCGAGGACATCGCCGGGCTGTTTTCCGATGTGGCGGATATTTCCGTCTTTTCCATGCTGGACGGCAGCGCCGCAGGCGTTCTGGAGCGGGCGGATCTGTTTGTAGCCTCCACGGATGCCTATGGTTCCCCGGAGGAGCTGGCCAAGCACATCCCGCTGGACAGCCAGACCATGGCGATCGAGGTATCCTTCCGGTGGAGCGAACTGCGGAAGCTGAAGGAGCTGCCCGCAGGCAGCAAGGTACTGTTTGTCAACATGACCGAGACCATGGCCCGGGAGGCCATTGCCCAGCTGGAACAGTTCGGCATCACCCACATCCACTGGATCCCCTTCTACCCCGGCGCGTCGCTGGAGGAGGACGTCCATATCGCCGTGACCCCGGATGAGATGCGCTATGTCCCGCCGAAGATGGAAACGGTCATTGATATCGGCCAGCGGGTCTGCACCTCCGGCATGATGATCGAGATCGCCCTGCGGCTGGGGCTGGAATCCCTGCTGGAGGGGCCTGCTTTTCAAGAGTACGCCCGCAGCGTCGCCACCAGCAACTACAGCTTTGACCAGATGTTTGCCCGGTCCGTCCGTCTGGAAAGCCTGTTCCATATATTATTGGAGAGTCTGGAGGACGGCGTCATCGGCATCAACGAAAAGGGCGAGATCTTCGCCTGCAGCCGTCAGGCGGAGGATATGACCTGCGTCAGCGCGGCGCTGATCCAGGGAAAGCGGTGTGAGGAGGTCTTTCCCTATATCCCCTTCGCCGCGTGTCTCCGCGCCCGGCAGACGCTGCCCGCCAAGGTCATCAAGGTCAACAGCGTCAACCTCAGTGTGGAGGTGGTGCCGGTCATCCGGCACAACGCCTGTATCGGCGCCTTTGCCCTGCTCCAGCGGTTCAACGACGTGGAGGTCCGGCAGAACGAACTGCGGGGCCAGCTGCTCCACAAGGGCTACTACGCCAAATACAGCTTTGACGATGTGATCGGACAGTCGGCGGCCATCCGCAGGACCAAGGAGACCCTGACCCGGATGGCCAACAGTGAAAGTCCCATTCTTCTGATCGGCGAGACCGGCACCGGCAAGGAGCTGTTCGCCCATGCCGTTCACCAGGCCTCCCGCCGGGCGGCCGGGCCGTTTCTGGCCATCAACGTGGCGGCTTTTCCGGAGAATCTGCTGGAAAGCGAGCTGTTCGGCTACGAGGAGGGGGCCTTCACCGGAGCCAAAAAGGGCGGCCGCCCCGGCCTCTTTGAGCTGGCCCACAGGGGCACACTGTTTCTGGACGAGGTGGAGGGCATGAGCCCCGCTCTTCAGATCAAGCTGCTGCGGACCTTGCAGGAGCGGGAGGTCATGCGGGTCGGCGGCAACCGCATCATCCATGTGGACGTCCGCATCGTGGCCGCCACCAACGAGGCGCTGGAACGGAAGGTGCGGGAGGGCACCTTCCGCCGGGATCTCTATTACCGGCTGAACACCCTGCCGGTGGTCATCCCGCCCCTGACGGAGCGGGGGGACGATATGTTTCTGCTGATGGATCAGTTCCGCCGGGAGCTGAACGGCGACTTCCGCCTGACGGAGCCGGTGCAGGACTTTTTCCGCCGTCACACATGGCCCGGCAATATCCGGGAGCTGCGGAACGTGGTGGAATACTTCATCTATACCGACCACCGGGACATCACCATGGAGGACCTCCCCCCCACCCTGCTGCTCTCCGGGGACACCCTCTCCCGTCCGGCGTCCGCCCCAGCGGCGCAGCAGGATGCGCCGGCCCCCTCTATGTCGGATTCCTTCCGGTTCGTGCTCGCCCAGCTGTATGCGGCCTCCGAGGCAGGGACGCCCATGGGCCGGGATAAGCTGCTGCAAAAGGCCCGGGAGTCCCATGTCCCCCTCTCTCAGCAGGAGGTTCGGACCATCCTCACCGAAATGGCGGGGCAGGGACTGGCCCGCGTCAGCCGGGGCCGGGGCGGCAGCCAGCTGACGCCCAAGGGCCGGGAGCTGTGGGAAATCGGTCAAAGATAAAAAGCTATAACCATTTATACCAATTCAGCCAATAAAAGCCGATCGTGCGCGGCCCTGTTTTCCGGGGCAGCCGCAGTGTCCGGGAGGGATTTTGGTGATTTGCCAAAATCTCTCCCCGGATATTTCATGTGCTTTCCCGCTTTCCAACGGGTTTCCATGCATAGCTACGCCGCCCCGGCGGTTTGGCACAGTTCTTGCTTAGTAATCAGTCAAAGCATACAGACGTGCCACTGAACACGCAAAGAAAGGATGTGGGAGTCATGCAATATGATTTCGACCAAGTGGTAGACCGCTCCAAAAACCTCTCCGCCAAGTATGACGAACGGGTCAAGAAGTTCGGCACCGACGATGTGATCCCCCTGTGGATCGCGGATATGGACTTCCGGACCGCCCAGCCCGTCATTGACGCGCTGAAGGCCCGGGCCGAGGAGGGCATCTGGGGCTACACCGCCCGGCCCGCCAGCTATTTCGAGGCCGTGAAGAACTGGCAGAAGCGCCGCAACGGCTGGGACACCGACACGGCCCTCATGAGCTTCAGTCCCGGCGTGGTCCAGACCCTCAGTGTCATGATCCGGCTCTATACCCCCCAGAACGGCAATGTTCTGATCCAGACCCCCGTGTACGGCGAGTTCTATGACATGACCGAGCTGGCCGGACGGCACGTCATTGAAAATCAGCTGGTAGAGCAGGACGGAACCTGGACGGTGGACTGGGCCGACTTCGAGGAAAAGCTCCGGAGCGCGGACATTTTCCTGCTGTGCAACCCCCACAATCCTCTGGGCATCGTCTGGACGGAGGAGGAGCTGCGCCGGATGATGGAGCTGTGTCTGAAGCACCACGTTCTGGTGGTCAGCGACGAGATCCATTCCGACCTTATCTTCCACGGCAAGCGCCACATCCCCACCGCCTCCCTCTCCCCTGAGATCGCCGCCAATGTGGTCACCGGCATTTCCGCCACCAAGACCTTCAATCTGGCGGGTCTTCAGGCCAGCACCGCGGTGTTCCCCAATGCCCACATGAAGGCCATGTTCGACAAATTCTGGACCGACATGGATATCCACCGCAACAACGCCTTCTCCGTCACCGCCATGGAGGTGGCCTTCAATGAAGGCGAGGAATGGCTGGAACAGCTCTTGCCCTACATTTCCGCCAACTTCGACTTTGTGGTGGACTACTGCGAAAAGCACATCCCCAAGATCAGGACCTACGCCCCCGATGCCACCTACCTCATGTGGCTGGACTGCCGGGATCTGGGCCTGAGCAACGAAGCGCTTCATGACTTCATGATCCAGAAGGCAAAGCTGGGCCTCAATGACGGCTGCGCCTTCGGCCGGAGCCTGAACGGGTATATGCGGCTCAACGCCGCCTGTCCCCGCAGCGTTCTGGAACAGGCCATGCGTCAACTGGAAGCTGCCGTCAACAGCCTGTAAGGCTGGCGGTTTCACGATAAGGCAGCCTCAGAAACGCCGGACGAGCATCAAGTCCCGAAAAAAGCGCCACGCATACCGAAAAGTGTCGGATTATAGTAAAATCGCCGGTTCAATGAACCGGCGATTCAGCGTGTCAAAAAAGTCTTTTTGCCCCGCTGAGCAAGTTTTCAGAACTTCATAAAAGTTCTGAAAACTTAGGATTTTA
>ERZ1673743.2754-NODE-2754-length-14826-cov-5.719179_pt1 | contig 14826 bp, 10 predicted proteins | sample MGYA00580197_ERZ1673743 | MGnify/ENA primary metagenome ERZ1673743 (study PRJEB41218, sample SAMN15661795) | gut metagenome | host: Homo sapiens | place: Canada: London | collected 2015-08-20/2019-03-30 | study: EMG produced TPA metagenomics assembly of... | reverse complement strand
CTTCGATGGTTGTGAACACCTCGGGGAAAACCACCTCCGACAGATTGGCACAGCCGTCGAACAGGTAGCTTGTGGTGAGCTTGGTCATTGTAGAGGGGAGTGTGACCTTGCGCAGCTCGGGCATCTTGTGGAAAGCATAGTTGCCGATAGTGGTGAGCGTCGAGGGGAGCACAAGTTCCTCGATTTTCGAGGCATCGAGATACGACACATTCTCACCGGCGCTGAATGTCTTCAGACCTTCGTTGAGCGTAAGGTTCTTCAGACCGTTGGCCCCGGTGAACAGAGCGGCATTGAGGGTGAGGATATTGGCGGGTATCTCAAGGTCGGTGAGAGCTGAGCATCCCTCGAACACGCCGGAGCCGTTGAATGAGGTCGCCTTTGTAGCGCCAGCCGGAAAGTTCACTGCGGTCAGTGCGGTACAGTTCTTGAAAGCGCCGTTACCGAAACAATAATGTGTGAGTGTGGTAGTACCGGGTATATTGACTGTGGTCAGAGCCTTGCAGCCCTCGAACACGCCGACATACATGTGTGTGTTTCCGGTGAAATGCGTAGGGAACGTCACTTCAGTAATACCCGTGTTTCTGAACGAATTCTCACCCAGATACTGCATCGTGGGGTAGAACTCCACACGTTTCAGGTTCGTGCAGTCCTGGAAGGCATAGGCATTTACATAGGCTGATTTTGCAAAGACCACCTCAGTCAGCGAGGTACATCCCTTGAAAGCATAGGCACCTACGCCGGTCAGACTGGGGAACGCGAAGTTGCTGAAAGCGGTACAGCCTTCGAATGCACTTGCATCGATGGTAGTGACTTTATCCATCCCTTCAAGTGTTGTCAGAGAGGTACAGCCCTTGAAAGCATTCGCTGAAATTGTGGTAAGCTTGTCGGTACCCACAACAGTGGTCAGCGAGGTACATCCGCTGAAGATACCGCTGCCGGTCTGGGTAAAGGTGGCGGGAAGGATGATTTTGGTCAGTGAGGTACATCCTTCGAGAGCGCCGGTGCCGATTCCCGTTGTTGAGGAATTTGATCTCACACCTGCGGGAATGGCGAACTCGGTCATGGACGAGCACCCCTTGAAAGCGTAGCTGCCGATGGTGGTGACATTGTCAATGCCTGTCGCCGCGGTGAGCGAGGTACAGCCGTCGAATGTGTAATTGCCGATGGCTTTTACAGCCGCAGGCCATGCAAATGTCTCGAGCGACGAGCAGTTCTGGAACACATAGGTGCCCATTGACGTGACTGCATCCATACCGGTCACGCTCTTAAGCGACTCGCATCCGGCAAACGTATAGTTGTTGACGGTCTTCACACCCACGGGCCAGCTGAAGGTCTCAAGAGACTTGCAGTCGCGGAAAGCCGAAGCATTAATGGTCGTGACGTTTTCGAGTCCGATGACCTCTTTCAGCGCGGTACAGCCGTTGAATGTACTGCTGCCGACCGTAAGAGCCGCCGAGGGCCATACGACAGACTCGATTGATTCTATCATCGAGGCATCACGGAACAGCGAAGTGTTCACTGTCGTCATCTTCTGCGGGAGGACGACACGTTTCAGCGCCGTAGCGCCCGCGAACGTCGTCGACGGGAGCGAGACCGTACCCTCCGCGTCAAAGACAACCTCTTCGAGGGCGGTACAGCCGTCGAAGAACTTACCGGTGCTGGAGTTATAGGAAACGGCCGTTGATAGGGGGGGGCAGAGTTATCTTGGTGATATTCTGGCAGTTGCGAAACGCATGATACTTGATTCCGGTAACAGTGTAGATGATACCGTTGCTTGTGACGGTGGCCGGAACCACCACCTCATCCGGAAGGTCGGGATAGTTTGGAGTGCTGTTTGAGTTGCTTTGGAATGTCAGTGTGGCGGTCTTGGTCGTGCCGGTACTCAAAACATAGTTGAGACCGTCAATCTCGGTACCCTCGGCGAAGGCGCCGGGCGATGCCGCCAGAGACATACCCGCAAACAGCAACAGCAATTTGTGGTAGAATCTTGTCATAATGTGAGATGTTTGGTTGATGTAGTGTTTGGTAATAGGTTAGTCAAAGATTTTGAAGTATCGTGGATAAGGGTGATGAACGGTGACAAGCCACAACACCTGTCACCGCAACGGTTCAGCGGCCCGAGCCGGTGAACATCGAGGTGGGGAAGATGCCGGTGGGGCGGCGGATGATGTACTCGGTCATCTCCTGGTTCGACTCGAAACCGACCCCTTCGAGGATACGGTCAGAGCGCTCGATGTGGATGAATGAGTCAGAGTAGATCTTGCGCGAGTTCTGGTCCCAGAAGAGCTGCTGGGTCAGGAACTTGTCGCCGTTGATGTTGAGCATGCGCACGTTGCGGTCAAACCGCCACAGGCGCCTGTCGCTGAGATATGTGGCCGAGTCGGCTGTAAACGAGCCGTTCTCGTTCATCGCATTGTCATAACGCACGGCATAGAGCCCTGCGGGAAACACCCACCGCGGTTCCTTGGCCTCGTCGAAGATTAGCCAGTGCGGAGCGGTGATGTGATAGCGTGTGTAGGTGGAGTCCGAGACATACGAGTCGACATTGACAGTCTTGAGCGTCGGGAATGTCTCGGGATCGGCCGAAAGGTCGATGGTCTCCTGTTTCTTGTCGGCACACGAAACGGCAAGCGCCAGCGCCACGAGCACCGGGAGCACACGCATCTGTCTGACTGAGGTCATCACGGTCACTGACGGTGGGGGCTACGGGGTCAACGCAGTTTGTTACGCCAGAACCAGAGTTCGTTGACGTTTATGCCGACGGTGAACATGAAATAGTCCTCCTTTACCAGCGGGGAGGGCGTGGCCTGGCGGTGGCGGTACTCGAAGGCGAGGTTGACCATTGTCTTCGACGACGGAGCCGGCAGACCGAAACCGAGCGAGACGCCATATTCGCGCACCGAGTTGTCGCCGACGCGGATGTAGTCGTTGCTGTACGAGCCGCCCAGGCGGTAATTGACACGGCTCACCCAGTTGCCGCGCGGGTTTGGGGTATAGCTGAGGCCGAGGGCGCCACGCCAGCGGTTGTCGAAGTTCTCGGCGCCGTTGCCCGGCGAGTCAAATCCCTCGACCGAGGCGAAACCGGCATTCTTCCAGGGCTGGTATGTGAAGTCGGCCTCGACAAACAGGCGCTGGTTCCAGCGGTAGCTGATGCCCGCGCCCCAGGTCTCGGCCATGCGGCTCTTCCCTTTGAGCGAGGTGTAGCCGATGGTATCGGGGGTCTCGTTGGTGCCGGCGTCGGCCTTCATGCCGTAGGTATGGCCGCGGAAGTCCTTTGCCGGAGAGTATATCACGCCGAGCCCTATGGTGTTGCGCTCGCCGATGTTGAACTCATACTGTGCGCCGAACCGCAGGTTGTAGTCGCGAATCTCTATGACGCGCTGCAGCAGCGAGGTCGAGCCCTGGTCGGTGTATATATAGGTGTCGTTGTTGAGCGTGCCGAAGAGGTAGCTGATGTTGACACCCAATGTGAAATTGCGGAAGGGGCGGCCGCTGAGGCCCACATAAAGCTGGCTGAGCGAGCCTGAGCCTTCGCGCGCGTTATGTCCGTTTACAATGGAGTTTCCGAAACGGTAACCGACTTCGGAATATGGCATCAGACCCACCGACGCGCCGCCGTAGCGTGTGATCGGGAACTGCATGGTCACGTAGCTGAGGCCGCCGGTGAAGTTGTGCCCCTTGAGGTCGCCCTGCCGTGTGGATAGTGCCTTGCCGTCGGCGGCCATATCGAACAGGAAGGTAAGGGTGTCGATGGCGGCGTATGACGCGGGATTCATGAAGTTTATCGAGCGGCCCGAGCGCATGGCATAGCCCACGCCCCCCATGCCGCGCTGTGCGGCGTTGGCCTGCTCGGAGAGCAGTCCGTAGCCGAACCGCGAATAGGGCGAGATGGTGCTGTTCTGGGCACCTGCGGTGAAGATTGCCATTACGACGGCCACAATCGCCGCGAGTGTCTTAATTTTTGCCTTTATGTTCATTATACAACAGTATGCTAAGTAAGCCTTTGGTGACAAGGCATGGCTCGAGGGTGACCTCGAAATCGAGGAATTCGGCCAGCCGGCGCGACCATCCGCCGGTGAGCACCACGCGCGTGCCGGCGGGGAGCAGGGCGCGGTAATAGGCCACCTCGGCGGCAACACCGCGCACCGCGCCCGACCGCATGGCCGTGACGGTATCGGTGCCGAAAGGCGGCGTGTCGCCATAGCCGTTCACCTCGGGCAGACGCGCGGTAAAACTGCGCAGCGCCCTGAGCCTCATGCCTATGCCGGGCGCGATATTGCCCCCCAGAAAGCGCCCCTCGGCCGAAACGACATCGTATGTGGCGGCCGAGCCGACATCAACCACCAGCAGGCTCTGGTGCGGAAACATGCTCCAGGCGCCTACAGCCGCAGCGATGCGGTCGGGGCCGAGTGTCTCGGGGGTCTCATAGCCGATTGCGAGCGGCATGGGGGTACCGCAGGTGAGCAGACACGCGTCAACGCCCAGGCCGCGCAGAACGCGGGTGAGCCATTCGCCGTTGCCGGTCACCGAACAGCACAGCGCGCGGTCGGGCTTATAACGCCCGGCGAGACCGGCGAGGATGCCGTCGGTCAGTACGCCGATCACCTGCTGGTCAACCAGCTCGGGGCCGTCCCAGACGGCCACCTTGGCCGCGCTGTTGCCCTGGTCGATTGTAAAATTGATGCTCATCCCTGATGGTCTGGCGGGCCAAAGACCCGAATATCGTGGCAAAATTACAAAATCCGCTTCAATATCAGACGTTTCACCCCTCGAAATTTCTATTTAAAAATGTAAAAAGCCCCCTGAACGCCGCCAATAATGCCGGTTGTGTGGATTTTTGTTGTAACTTTGCGTGAGCATAACGCAGTGCGATGACAAGACACGATTATAAAACCGACATACATACACCTGCCGCCCCGGCAGCAAACACCGGTGACCCCGACGGAATTTTCCGGCGGGTGATGTTCGTGTGCCCGTCGATGCGCGTGCGCGGTGGAATATCGTCGGTCCTGCACTCATACAAGGATATGCTGCCCGGATTCCGTCACCTGGCCACGAACTCACGCCTCGGCACGGGGATGAGCATGCTGAAGGTGGCCGGAATATATGCGCGCCTGGTGTGGATGCGTCCGTTCTCGCGCGTGCGCATAATCCATATCCACAGCGGGTCGGGAAAATCGTGGATGCGCAAGTCGATGATACTTTCATGGGCGAAACTGTTAGGCTACAAGGTCGTGCTGCATGTACACGGCGGCGGGTTCAAGAACTACATCGACCGCACCGGCGCATCGCGCATAAAACGCCTTATGGGGCGGTGCGACGCCGTGGTGACGCTGACGCACGGATGGGCCCGGTATTTCACCGACGAGATCGGCCTTACGAACGTGACGGTGATAAATAATGTGGTGGCGCCCGTGGCGCCCGCCAAGACCGCGGCGCGTCTCGGGGCCGCACCGCGCGGCACCGCAGAGAGACCGATGCGGTTCATCTTCCTGGGGCGCATCTGTCAGCCCAAAGGGGTCTATGACCTGGCCGAAGTAATCGGACGCAACGCCGGCCGCTGGCGCGGGCGCGCGCTGTTCACCATCGGGGGCACCGGAGAGGATGACCGCCTGGCCGCGCTGATTGACCGTCTCGGCATCGGCGACATGGTAGAGACACCGGGTTGGGTAGACGGCGCCGACAAGCTCAGGCTTATCGACTCAGCCGATGTGATGGTGTTGCCCTCGTATATAGAATGTCTGCCGGTGACACTGCTTGAGGCCATGGCTGCGGCTATGCCCTCGATAGCCACCGAAGTGGGGGGTATCCCGGAAATCATCACTTCAGGCGAGAACGGCATACTTTTCCCGCCGGTAGACCATGACGCCCTGCAACGCGCCATTGACCATTACCTCGACAATCCCGGCGATATTGCCGCCCATGGCCGCGAGGGGTTGCGGCGCGTACCTGAATTTTATCCCGACGCCGTGAAAGAGCAGCTGCGCGGACTCTACACCTCCATTTTGGCGAGCAAGCGTTAACAAACCTTTCACAAACCGTAAAATTGAGGCCTATTTGTAAAATTTCGTTAACAACAGATATTTTCTTGCCCCAAAATTATGTTGCATAACATATAATCTCTACCTTTGCATCAGTTTTTCATGGTATTAGATTTAAGGTAAGAAGATTATTCGTCGGGACGACGAGTAATTTTTTTTTGCGCCTGTGCGAAAGGGCGCAGACGCAAGGGGGATGGGGTGATGAGATTATGTGACTTATGTGACGGATGTTACTTATGTGATTTATGTGGGGAACGGGGAGCGACAAGCGAATCATAGTTGACACGGCGGCCGAGGGTAACACGGTCGGCAGGGCGATACGCCGGGCTCAGAATGTCGCGGTCAGGCCGGTAATATCGCACCGAATCCATGCCGCAGAGGCCAAGCACAGCCTGACCCACGTTGTCGAGCATGCCGGGACGGTCAACGGCATCGAGTACACCGGCCCACCGGGCGGGGCGCATCGCACGGTAGCTGTCTGAGGCCCAGATGAAGAACGGAATCTCGAACTGCCGCTCAAGCCAGCCGCGCAGGTCGCCCGAAGGCTCGTTGCGCACGTTGCAGTCAGAGGCGTCGAACATCTCCTCGCCATGATCCGAAAAATATATCACCACGGCCGGGGTGTCGCGGTAACGGTCGATGATGGCACCCACCACCGAATCGTTGTAGAGCGTGGCGTTGTCGTACTCGGCCACCACCTGCCGTTTGGCAGGAGTGAACCAGGGGCGGTCGTAAGGGAGCGAGTCGGCCGTCCAGCGGTCATGCGCACCTCCGGCCGGATAGCGGTCGGCAGGGTCGAAGTGCTGGCCGTAAAGATGATAGATGTCGAGATTGCCCACCGAACCATCAAACGGGTGCTCGCGGTTCACGCGCGCCTCGAAATCGCCGTCGTAACGGTCGAGCGAGTCGGTGACCCATTCGTAGCAAACGCCGTCGAGCATCGGGTTGCGCATCACCGCCGCCAGCTGCACGTCAACCAGAAATTTCGGCACCGTCACCTGGTTGTCATAGAGATGCACGCGCCAGCCGCCGCGCGCCGCCACCAACGGGAAATACGCCCCCGACGCCCAGCTCTCGCCCCGCGCCAGGTCATTGAGATCAAGCAGATTGCGCAGAGAGGCCGCTGTAAAGTTAGCCGGAGAGATATAATTGGTGAACACAGCCAGCCGCCCGGAATCCCTTTCGGCCGTCAGCCTCGGATTCGTCACAAGGGGATAACCGTAAATGTTGCTGTGCCGCTTGATGAATGACTCGCCGATTATGACCACCACATTTACCGAATCAGCCTCGGCTGAGCGGGATATATGAGATGCAAGCACTTCGCGCTGCGTCTTTTCCCATTGCGGTAGCTCCTCTGTATTCAGATGCAGACCCCACCAGACAAACAGCATGTTGGTGAGCAGATCGCCGTTACGGTATTCCTCAAGGCGATAAAGCCCCGGAGCGACAGGCGACTGCTGCGAGTACCACTCTTCAAAACCGGAAAGTCCGTCGAGCCGGAACATCCGGCAAAAATCCGCCAGACGTACCGCCCCCACCGCAACCATGCATAGCAGCACCCCTCCGGCAACAAATTGGCAGTGCCCCCGTTTCGGCTCTTCAGCACGCATGGCACTGCGCCAGACCCACCATACGGCGGCAGTCATAAGCAACAGCAAACCCACTGCCGAGATAATCCGGCCGGGCGTGACAAACTGGTGCATGAAACTCTGCGCCTCACGCGCATCGGTCTGCACGACAAGCATAAGGGTCTCTGTCGACAGCGGCCGGCCGGCCATTACCACAAACATCGATGCAGCGAGACTCGCCAGTATCACCACCGACGCAAGCGCCACAGGTACCCATCTGCGCCGCGCCGCCACACATATCCAACCCAACAGATAAGCCACGGCAAGCGCCTGACAGACATCAAGCATAAAAATCTTCCGCAACATCAGATGGTTCACACAGATATTCAGCGTCACCGGCACAATTCCCGCCAGTGTGATCACGGCAACAAATACGCCGTAACGCCTGAGAGGGAGAGTAAGCGCGCTTATCAGTCGCGCCACCGGGCGCAATGTCTTGTTCAGCAATTCATTCATCAGTCCGGAGCGTTCTGAAAGTCAAACCTTACAATATCATCCATGTTCATGTAGGAATGGAAATAAAGCCACTGCCGCCCGCAACGGTCACGGAACGGCCACGAGTCAGCCCAGATATCCACCACGCGGCCGTCAGCTGCCGTTCCGCGTAACCATACCGTTCCGACCTTCCCGGCGCGGCGGTCAAACGCCTCATGGTCAATCATCGGAGCCACAAAACGGTTCCTGTACCGGCACATGCCCACTTCGCCGGGGTAACAGCTGTCGACATCGCCGGCAAACGAGGCCATATCGGCCGGCAGCACGGCATACTCCTTGTCAGGAAATATCCGGTTGTACCCGCCTATCTGGAAAGCGCCGCGCCAGTTGCCATGTTCGGTAAGAGAAAGCGTAAGTATACGGTCGTCACGGTCAAGCGCGGCTATGTCACGGAACACGGTTCCATCGGCCGACGCCGCCAGCTCCCGGCGGATTTCTTCATCTTCATGATACACCTTTTTCTGCTCGCTGATGACATTCAGCATCAGCGATGCGACAAGCACCGCACCAAGCATGGCTATCCCGCCCCAGAAACGGTTTTCCAGGCGCCCGGTACGTCTGATTGTCATGCCAATGGCCATTGCCGACGACAACTGCGCCACCCATCCGAAACGGGCCGACGCATCATTGATCAGCAGGCAAAGCAACGCCGAGACAAGGGCGGCGGTCAGGCAGAAGGAGAAGGGGGGTGTGACAAGGAGGCGGCGCATGGCGTGACGTTTGCGGGGGAGCGAGAGCCCCAGGGCGATGACCGCCAGCAGAAGTAACAGCAGCGTACAGCTCTTTAGCATCACCACCGTGTTGTGAACCGGCGAGAAACCCATGTCGCGCCCCGCACGGGCAAGGATGCCCGGAGCCGTAACACTCTCAAGCGACGAAAAAGCGAACAGCACAAGCAACAGCCATGCCTGCCACGGCAGCCGGAAACGGCGCATCAGCACCACCACACCGCACCCTGCAAGCAGAGGCACGGCCAGCCCCTCGTGCATCATACCGCCGACAAGAGCCGCCACACAGGCGCCGAGCAGAGTTACCGCGCCCATGCGGCGCGACAGCGCCGTAAGCCACGCCCAGACAAACAACAGGTCGAAGACGGTGGTATACACGTAATTGAGCGCGTAGTCGGCCAGCATCAGATGGTCGCGCCAGGGGAAAAGCACCATCGACGCCGCCCACACAAGCGCCATCCACCGCCACTGGAATGTGGGGCTGTAATGGCGCCCCAGACCGCTGAGCCGGGCCACGAGCATGTACAGTAGTCCGACAAATATACCCGTCAGGGCGGCAAACAGCCACCGCGGTACATACAGTGTCACAATCGGCGCCAGGTAATTGGCCAGACGACCGTTTGAATCGACACGGAACCATTCGGCATACTCAAGCCACGCGCGGAACGTGCCGGCGCCGTAACGGTCGGCAAACCGGTTGTAGTAAGCCTGCATCCACAGGTCATCCATCTGCACCGGGGTCCAGTATTGCCATATCGCGAACAGCAGTGCCATGACCCCGGCCAGCATCCATGCGGTGAGGCGGTGACCGTTCACGGCCGATGCAGGCGGGGCCGGGATATTGTTGTCATTCATAAGTTTGCGAACTAATTAGCTACAAATTTACAAAAAATCACTAAATTTGCGAGAAATAAGCGACAAACAAGGATAATGACAGACAACAGAGAGTCAACCCCGATAAGCGCCCGGCTGAAACGGGTGCCGGCAAACCTCATCGAGGCCGTCAAGCGCCCCCAGGTATGGGGATGCTTCGCCGCATTGGCCATAATCGCCCTGGTGGCGATAGCGTTCTTCTATCCCGACGCCTCGCTGGGCAACCAGCTGCGCCAGCACGACATGCAGCAGGGCGCGGCCATAGGCCACGAGGCGCAGGAGTGGGTCGCCACGCATGGGGGTGACCAGCCCCGGTGGACAAACTCGCTCTTCTCGGGCATGCCCACGTTCCAGATCTCACCCACCTACCCCTCAGACTCGCTGTTCAGCTGGATCACCACACTCTACGGGGCCGGACTCCCCTCCCCCTCGAACCTGCTGTTCATGATGATGGCCGGCATGCTCATCCTGCTCATGGCCATGCGGTTCAGGTGGTACTATGCGTTGCTGGGCGCCATAGCGTGGGGATTCTCCACCTACTTCATCATCATCATCGGCGCCGGACACATCTGGAAATTCGTCACCCTGGCCTATGTTCCTCCCACCATAGCGGGCGTGATAATGGCCTACCGGGGACGCTGGCTGGCCGGCGGGGCGCTCGCCGCGGTCGCAGCCATGATGCAGGTGCAGAGCAACCACGTTCAGATGACCTATTACTTCCTGTTTGTCATCGTGGCCCTCGCCATAGGATTCTTCTTCAAGGCGGTAAAGGATAAGAAGATAAAGCAGTGGGGCATAGCCACCGGCACCCTGGCCGTGGCCGCCGCGCTGGCTGTGTGCGCGAATCTGCCGAACCTCTACAACACTTACGAATACTCGAAACAGTCGATGCGCGGAGGGCATTCCGAGCTGACCCGCACCGATGCCGCCTCTGAGGCCGCAAAGACCGATGGTCTCGACCGCGACTACATAACCCAATACTCCTACGGCCGTGCCGAGACCTTCACACTGCTGATACCCGACGTGAAGGGTGGCGCCTCGATGCGTCCCGTGCAGGGGCAGATGCAGGCCATGTCGCTCGCCGACCTCGACGGTGCCGAGGAAACCATGTCGCGCGCCGGCCTGAACGAGTACGAGCGCCAGTATGTGGCCCAGACCCTGCAGTATTTCGGCGAGCCCGAGGCCACCAACGGCCCCGTTTACGTGGGTGCGCTCATTTTCGCCCTGGCCCTGTTAGGGTGCATAATCGTCAAAGGTCCCGTAAAATGGGCGCTGATGCTCACCGGTCTGTTCGCCATCTTCCTGGCCATGGGACGCAACATGCAGTGGCTCACCGACCTGTTCATCGACTACGTGCCCATGTACTCGCGGTTCCGCACCGTAGAGTCGATACTCGTGATTACCGAATTCGCCATACCGGTACTGGCCGTCATGGGGCTGTACAGACTGCTGACCGCGCCCGACGGTTTCCGCCGTTACCGCACGGCGCTGTACTGGTCGTTCGGCGTGCCGGCGGCGTTCTGCCTGCTGGGCTGGCTCTTCCCCGGTATCTACGGCCCCGCCATCACCGATGGTGACCTCCAGCAGTCGGCCTACATGGGCGCCTGGCTGCAGTCGCAGGGAGCCGACCCCCAGTTGGTGCGCATGCTCTCGATCGACAATCCGGCCATAGCGTCGGTAGTCACCGACCTGCGCCAGTCTATGGTGCGCGCCGACTCGCTGCGCTCACTGCTGTTCATCGTGTTCGGTTTCGGCGCGCTGATGCTGTGGGCCTACCGCATCGCGCGTCCCTGGATGGCGGTGGTGCTCGTGACGCTTATCGCAGGCACCGACCTCTATACCGTCAACAAACGTTACCTCTCGCACGACTCGTTCTGCACGCCCGAGCTCTCGGCATCCGACCCTTTCCCCCTGTCGGCCAACGACAGGGCCATCCTGGCCGACACCGCCATGAACTACCGCGTGATGGACATACCGCAGTTCCAGGGCGCCGCGCCGTCGTACCACCACAAGATGATCGGAGGCTACCACGCCGCCAAGCTCACACGCTACCAGGACCTGATCGATACCCATCTGAACCACTTCCTGTCGGGCGACATCACCCCCGCCGACTGGAACGTGCTCGACATGCTCAACGCCCGCTACATCATCACCCCCGACGGACAGCTCAGCGTCAACCCCGATGCCCTGGGCAACGCCTGGTTCGTTGATTCGATAGCCTACGTGGATGGTGCCGACGCCGAGATGGCCGCGCTCTCGACCATCGACCCGGCCCGCACCGCCGTGGCCGACAGCCGGTTCCGCGAGGCGCTCGGCACAACCGCTCCCAGGGCGCCGGGCGACACCATCTTCGAGACCACCTACGCCCCCGACCGGCTCTCATACCACGCCCGCTCGGCACGCGGAGGTGTGGCCGTGCTCTCTGAAATCTATTTCCCCTGGGGATGGGAAGCAACTGTCGACGGCAAACCCGCCACCATCGGCCGCGTGAACTATGTGCTCCGCGCCATAGCCATACCGGCGGGCGAGCACTCGGTGGAGCTCACATTCCGCCCCATGTCAGTGACAGCCACCGTCGGCGTGGCCCGCGCCGCTGTCATAGCCATCTACATCCTGCTGTTTATGGCCCTGATATGCTCGCTCGCAACCCTGCCGCCGTCGACAGTCAATCCTTCTCCAGAAGAATAACATGTATCAAGCACCATGGGACTCCGTCAGACAATAAGGAAATGGCGCACTGCAAAGGGGTTTGGCGTACATTCACCCTTCGCTTACGACCTCATAACAAAAGTAATCGGCGAGCATGACGCACATTACTATGCCTACGCCGAGATTGACTCGTTCTGTCCGCGCGGACGCCAGATCGGCCTCAGCGAGAACTTCGCCGGGTTCGACTACTCCATACCCGAGGCACGCCTGCTTTTCAGACTGCTCTGCCGGTTCAATCCCCCGACGGTGCTTGAAGTAGGTCAGGGGCACGAGGTGACCTACACCATCCTGTCGCGCGCAGTGCCGAAAGCCGCACGCCTGCGCTGGATCATGGACCGGCCCCCCGTCATTCCGCCCGACGGCACCCTGTTCATACTGGTAAACTGCATGCGCGACCTCATCGTGGATCCGTTACGTCAGCTCATACTCAAAGAGATGCACCGCCCTGACGGAGTGGTGGTATTCGTGCGCGGGCTCCACCACCGCCCGTCCCAGAGGCTCTGGGAACAGATTTATGTCGCCGCCCCGTCGGGAATGGACTTCACCAACGGTCACCTCGGCATATTCTGTGCCTTCCGCGGACTGCCCCGGCAGTCGTTTGACTTCTATTTCTGACGCCCGCGCACCATGCCACGCACACTGCCCGATAACCAGCGGCTTGTCAACGAGTATTCGGCGTGGCTGGGCCTGCAGCTCGGCCTGGCAGAGAACACCGTGGCTTCGTATCTCGACGACGTGGCCAAATTCATACGTTTCACCGACAGCGGGGGAATACGCGTCGATGCCGTAACTCAAGATGACCTGCAGAACTTCGTGGCCACGCTGGTCGACATCGGCATCGCCCCCAGGTCACAGGCCCGCATCATCTCGGGCATAAAGTCATTCTACCGCTATCTGCGCGCCGAGGGTTTCGTCGACGACGACCCGACCATACTGCTGCAGGCACCCCGCCAGGGGAGGCATCTCCCCAACATACTCACCGTCGACGAAATAAACTCACTCATAGAGGCAATTCCGCCCGGCCCCGCCGCCCTCCGCAACCGCGCCATCATCGAGACACTCTACGGCTGTGGCCTGCGGGTGTCGGAGCTTGTAGACCTCACGCTCGACAAGGTATATCTCGCCGAAGGATATGTCATGGTCACCGGAAAAGGCTCGAAAGAACGCGTAGTGCCCATTTCGCCCATAGCCGCCGAGCTGATCGGCGAATATGCCGCCGGCCCGCGGGGCGACATCATGCCACGCCGCGGCGAGGAGAACATCGTCTTCCTCAACAACCGGGGCACACGCCTCACCCGGCAGATGATATTCACCATCATACGGCGCCTGGCCCTGGGAGCCGGCATTGTCAAGACCATCTCGCCACACACGCTGCGCCACAGTTTCGCCACCCATCTGCTCGAAGGGGGCGCCAACCTGCGCGCCATACAGCAGATGCTCGGCCACGAGTCCATCGCCACCACCGAAATCTATCTGAATCTCGACCGCACGCGCCTGCGCGATGAAATCCTGGCCCACCACCCCCGCAACCGGCTCCATAAAAGTTAAAAAGCATCGTGTTCCGGCATTTTGCCGCAAAAACGCGCATATCCGAGCATATTATTCATTATCTTTGCACAGACGACCAGTCATACTGACCACTATATCATCATATCACTTAACCTATGAATAAATTTTTACGCCTGACACTGGCGCTGGCCACCGCGGCGACGGCACTCGCCGCGGCCGCAGTGCAGCCCGAACGCCCCACATTGCAGACCTCGGCCTACGACGGCGCCGCCGGCACCGTCACATTCCAGGTCAAGATGCCCACCACTACCGTCTACGACGACTACTATTACATCCAGTACCCGCTCGACCATATCGACCGGTTCATAATCGAGCGCCGTTTCCAAGGTGGCACATACGAGAGTTTCGCCATAGTGGCCAGCGTCGACAATCCTGAAGTCGGCGCCGTCGTGACCGCCACCGACCCCGAGGTCGCCCCTAACCGCGCCTACGAATACAAGTTCTCGGTGATAGTCGACGGTGAGAAAGGCCAGAGCGACTACCTGCAGTTCTTCGCGGCACCAGTTCCGGTTGCAATCACCGACCTCAAGGCTGTCCCCGTCGCAGGCGACACCCCTTCGGTCACGCTGACCCTAACTGCGCCCACGCTCGACACCGGCAACCTCCCGCTTGAGTCGCTGACGTCAGTCGTGATTGAGAAATCCATCGGGATGTTCGAGACCGCCGACGTCAAGGTGTTCTCGCCCGTCAGCCCCGGCGACGCGCTGACATTCACCGACACAGACGTGGAGACCGGCAAGACCTACTATTACCGCGCATACTCGCTCACAGGTCAGGACTGCC
>ERZ1673743.2753-NODE-2753-length-14830-cov-6.074518_pt1 | contig 14830 bp, 10 predicted proteins | sample MGYA00580197_ERZ1673743 | MGnify/ENA primary metagenome ERZ1673743 (study PRJEB41218, sample SAMN15661795) | gut metagenome | host: Homo sapiens | place: Canada: London | collected 2015-08-20/2019-03-30 | study: EMG produced TPA metagenomics assembly of... | reverse complement strand
TATCACATTTCTATCAAAAGTACAGTAGAAAATTGTTGGTATTATGGTGTATAATGTGTATTAAATATTTGTATGATAAGACGAGGTATTGGAATGGCTGGAATCGTATTGGAGAAGGGGAAAACTATATATAGCTATGGGCAGCCCATGACTGCATTGCATCTGATTACCAACGGTAAAGTAGATGTATCATATCCCGGCGGCTCTTATACTCTGGGAAAGGGAGACGTGATCAGTATCTGTGAGATCTGCTCCGAGATCCATCTGCTGGGCTATACCACGTTGGAGGATACAACGATCCTGACGTATCCCCTGACCAGTCTGGATTCCCTGAATGATATTCTACAGAAGCACCCGGACGTAGCACGTCTGTTCTGTCTGTCCTGTTTCCGTCAGATCAATATTCTGCTGAACCGCAGTTCCATTTCGGAATTGAACTGCAGTGAGCTGTATCGTACTCTGACAGATGATATTGCCACCTACAATACACTGTGTAGCCGTTACCGTCTGCAGGCGAGATCCCTGGAACATTTCGATGAGCTGAATGCTTTTCTTGGGGATGATTCACCGGACATCTGGCTGAACGGCTATTACATGGGCTTAAGCAGGATCCTGGCTTCGGACAATTACCGGATCCTGGTACAGGAGTCGGATCTGTCCCTTGGTATGCTGCGTAAGGGAAGTCTGGACTTCCGCCGTACTTACCAGAGCCTGGAGGAACAGTTCCACTATCTGCAGCAGGTCGGTTCCTTCTATTTCCGGGAATCCGGCAACGATCTTTTTGATTTTTATACTTCTTTGTTCTATAAACTGGGACAGGATAATGAAGACAGCAAGGCGGTCTACGACCGCATTCATCGTATGCTTTCTAAGGCCGGCGATCTGTCCTTCATCGATCAGGAACTGTTTGCCTCCAGATCCCAGACCTTCCAGAGCAGCCTGAATCTCATGGAATCCAAGGATTCCGCTGAGGCAGGTTCTTCCGGAGATTCCGAGATCCTTGGCAAGCTTGCCGGATCGCTGAACACTATTCTGGATTACGCCGGTTCGGATCTGGATACCGTGACCAGCTTCCGTCAGCATGTCCACGCTTACAAGCTGCTGTCCGACCGGGCTTCCCAGGATCAGGATGTCGCTCTTTTACGCAGACAGCTGACCGAAGAATTTTATCTGCTCTACTCCCTCCTGTTCACCCAGACGCTGGAACAGCCGAACATTCCCATGCCGGTCAAAATGTTTCTGTATTTCGGTTATGTGGATGAGGAGCTGGCCGGTCTGAAAAATGCAGTCACCCTGTACCGCATGGCAGAAGCCATGTCGGATCACAGCGATATCGGTGTCTATACCTTTTATGACTGGCTGATGGCCATCTTCCGCGGGAAGAAATCTCCCAGCCGGAACGAATTTGACCAGGATTATTCCGATTATATTCACAAACAAAAGGTCGGTGGCAATATTACGGATGCAGAGCTCAAGGCATTGGAGAACAATCCCATGGCCAAGGTCAATTACGAGCTCCGGAATATGTTCCCTCAGGTCAACAAGATCACCTTCGGACGGATCACTACCTTCTGTCCGCTGTTCTGCGCAGATGATGTGCTGAAGGATCTGGAAAGCTCCTATGTCACCGTTTCCCGTGTCTCCCAGATTCTCGAGGAGATCCGCCGGGTAGATTACACGGCATTCTATAGAGAAAGTCTGGATATGGAGCACATAGATGTCATGGGTAAGGAGACAATTCATCTGGAATATCTGCCGGACATCATCCTGATGCCCAACGTCGGTATCCGCGGTGTCATGTGGCAGGAAATTGAGGGCAAGCGCCGTAACAGCCCCGGTCGTATGGTCTTCTCCATTTTCCATCTGGAGGATCTGAAGACGACCTTCACCCACCTGACCGGTGAATTCCGTTGGGAGCTGTGCAAGAGAGTCCAGGGTAACCGCTGGAACGATGTCTCCATCAGTTCCCTGACCAGTGAATATTTCGATTATATCCAGTTCTACCGCAAGAACCATGATCTGAGTACAGAGGCCAAGGAAAAGGTAAAATCCAGCCTGCAGCGTGCCAAGAACAGTTTCAAGGAAATGTTCGTAAGGGATTATATGATCTGGGTGCTCTTCGAAGGTGCCGGATCCCCGAGACTGAACAAAGTAGCCCGTCAGATCATGTTCACCTACTGCCCGTTCCCGGAGGATATTTGCAATACGCTGGCTCAGAACCCGTTGTATGCCGATCTTCTGGAACGCCGTAAGATCAAGATAGCCCAAGGCTTACATCATCTGGATGTTCTGACCCGAAAGCTGCAAAACGGTAATATTCCGGTTCCCGAGACCGTGGCACAGGAACGCTATTATTTATGTGGCAGCAAAAAAGCATAGCACATACATATAGCAAAAAGATTCACTCTCCACCCGGGGAATGAATCTTTTTGTTATGTTGTCTTATTTGCTTTCAGATACCTTATGCGTTTGCCAGCTGTTTGCCAAGTTCTCTACACTCTGACAGGCCATCCCCGTCCGGTGTCTCATGGCAGATCAGGCCCTCACCGTTCAACACAGTAGCTCCTGCTGCTTCCATACGGGTGGTCCAGTCTCTCATCCACTCACCGTCTCCCCAGCCATAGGAACCGAACAGTGCGATCTTTTTGCCGGAAGCAAAGCCTTCCACATCACATACAAAAGGCTCCATCTCGGATTCCTCCAGGACTTCCGCTCCCATCGCGGGACAGCCCAGTGCAAACTTGGGAGCAGCCTTTAGTTCGTCAAGGTTGGCGCCGGTCACAAATACTACCTCCGCTTCCTTCCCGGCTTCCCGGATACCCTCTCCGATGGCCTCTGCCATAGCCTGGGTGTTACCACCCTGTGTCCAGAATACTACATAAATCTTATCCATTTATTTTTCCTTCCCTTCCGCACCTTTCCGTGCCTGTTTCTATGCTGCGGTACATCCGCAGATATCTATGATTTCTGTCATCTTTAATCCATAATGCAACAGCTGGATCAAATTTTCCCTGGCATATTCATATTTTTCAAAAAGTCTCTGTTTTCCTTCTTTATCCGCATATACTTTCCAATAACCGGTGCAGAGGCTGTTCTTCCCCTGATGTCTGATAAATCCTTCCACATCCTCCGGGGGATATCCTAACAGCAATCCCAGTTCGTGGGGGAACGGCTTCCCTCTCTCTGCATAGGTTTCATAACGATCGCAAAATACCGGCAAAATATCCTCCAGTCGATCGGATTCGTACCCTGCCTCCCGCAGCAGTTTCTGTACCTGCGGCATTTTCAGATACTTTTCCAGCCGGTCTTCCCGATACAACAGTATTACCATTTTCTCCTCTGTCTCCAACAAGGGATACAGGGAAAGCACACTGCTTTCAACGATCCTTCCCACCTGTGTAAAGCCTTCCGGGGAAATCGTCAGCAGATTGGAAATCTTAAGTCCCGTGATCAACGGTGCACACTGCAAAGCCAACTGTAGTTCCACATCGTCTGCTTCCATTTCACACAGGATCTCCCACGTTTCCTGACTCAATCAGCGCTTCACCTCCTGCCATCCAAAAGTCATTGAGTTAGTCGTAGCTAACCTATATAAATAATATAGAAAAAAGCAGTTCCCGTCAAGGGAACTGCCTGATAGAAATTCTCAACATATAAACTTTCAAAATAGCTTTGGAGATTTCCATTCTCAGATCTTTCTGCGGTCCAGCCCTGTACTGCGATAGTATTCTGCCTTGTCCTGATACATCCGTCTCTCGGACTCCGTCAGTAGATGATCCTTTCCCACGGCTTCCAGAGTGTTCACCGCTGCTCCTACTGCCATGGAGACATCATGAGCTGCCAGCTCTGTTTTTAATTCCTCCACCTTTTGATAGAATTCCTTTTCAGAAATTCCGGTGCACAGGACCACCAGTTCATCTCCGCCGATACGGAACATTCCATTTCCTTCAAATACACGTTTCAGGCAGTCACAGCACCTGCGGATCAGGCGGTCTCCGGCGGAATGTCCTTCACTGTCATTGATCCGTTTTAATCCTGTAATATCACAGTATACCACGCCGATGGGCTCGGTATGGTCCACCTGCTCAATGTACCTCTCCATAGCATAACGGTTCCCCAATGTCGTCAGCGGATCCGAATAGCTCATCACTTCCAGCTCCCGTACCAGATTTCTCTGCTTCAGGGACGATACGATAAAGTGTCCCATGATCTGCAGCATCTCCGACACAAATTCAAAATATCTGGTCGAAGGATTGTCTACTCCGTAGAAGCCGATTACTTTCCCATCATCATAAAGCGGAACCACCACCAGGGAATGAATATTCTGTCTTACCAGAACTTCATACATCTGCGGATCCACATCTTTCATTTCTTCCAGATTCTCTGTGACAATACTCTGATTCTCATCAAACTTCCGATACCATTCCGCACAGATCTCCGGCGGTAGATCCTGAAGGGTATCCTTTTCCGGTGCGACTCCCTTGGCTACCCATTCGTATGTATTGTGGTCATGATCGTGGTCATCCTTTTCAAAAATATAGGCCCGTCCCGCTTCCAGATTCTTTCCGACAAATTCCAGCAGCACCTGCAATGTCTGATCCATGCTCTCCTGCCGCTGTGCCACACGGATGGCTTCATTCAACGCAGCCTCCATATTACGGTAATCTTCGGATTTGTGCCCTCTCTCATTCAGATTGCCGCAATCTATGGCGATTTCCATACGGTATTTTCTCCCGTCTTCTTCTACCAGTGTGTCCTTGATATGAAGTTCTCTTCGCAGCAGCGGATTGTAATATTCCCATTCCTTAAAAAAACCCGGCTTTAACTGTTCATTATTACACATGCCACAGGGCAGAGAATTTCCCTGCAATATCTCATAACACTTTAACCCGATGATCTCTTCAAGACTTTGAAATCCATAGCTCTTCAGAGTCTTCTTGTTCATATATATCAATTCATGAGTCTCTGCATCTGCCACATATACATATTCACCCAGATTCTCGAAAAATTCCCATATTTTACTCATATACACCAACCTGTTTCCGTATTCTTCCCCTCATTATAACTAATCAGTATACACTTGCAAACGCTTTACGGCAAGCCTGTTCTCTCAAAAATGTCTGTAATAATCTCACATCATCCGTGATCACACCGTCCGCCCCACAGTTTACGATCCGAAGCATGGCACCGGAAGTATTGGCTGTCCACCCGTATACCGACTTTCCGCAGTAATGAATGGCATCTACCATATCCACTGTAAGATTTCTCCCCTCGATGCTATAGCTGTCGGCATAGTCCAGCTCATAATCCTCTTCTTCCAGATCATGGGCAATAAAAACTGTTGAAATCCCCGGTTCCAGCTCCTTCATTTTCTGCAGGATTCCCTTGTTCATGGAGCCTATAATACACTCATCCACCATATCATAATCCTGCAGCAGAGTCAGCACGCTTTCCTCCAGTGCATCCTCCTGTCCGGTATATTTCAGTTCGATCATCAGAGTGATCCTGCCTCTGGCACAGGTAAGCATTTCTTCCAGTGTCGGGATCTCTTCTCCCCGGTATGCTGCTGAAAAACCGCTGCCCACTTCCAGGGTTTTGAGAGCATCTGCCTCCACATCCCATACGCAGATATCCTCTCCTGTGGTCCGTTTAAAATTACTGTCATGCATAACGATCAGGGTTCCGTCCGACAACTGCTGCACATCAATCTCTGCAATAGGCACTCCATCCCGGATGGCCTGTTCCAGGGCCGCCACCGTGTTCTCCGGAGCTACTTTTGCCCCCGCCCGATGCGCTACCACGATCACAGGAGCGTCTTTACCTGCGGCCTGTACCTGCGGCAATACACCATATGTCAGAAAATAGAGGCAGAGAAGCATAACAATCGCTGTTTTTCTGATAATTTTCATCACATTGCCCTCCCATGAAAGTTATTTGTCAATTTTATTGTAACTATTGACTATAAACTCCATACAAGGAAAATGTTAACTTTTTGTAAATATTCAGAGCCACGTAAATATAACCGGAGGAACGTCGAATGCTTGCATTCGTAAGATCCTCTGGCTATATTTATGTGGCGAAGTAACCACATGAGCAAAAGGAAAGCATCGGAGATGCGATTTTGCGAATGGGGTTCTGAATATTACGACTATCCAGAGCCATGTAGCTTCAGGCAGGGTATTCGGCAGATGCTTGCATACGCAAGAATATCTGCCTGAAGTTATAGGGCGAATTATCGTTCTGAATCGTCGGTAAGCCCGGATAAGCGTACTCACTTCCGTAACATCACTACCAGCTCATGAGCCAGTAGTGGAAATGCTGCCAGTACATTCAATAGCAGCCATTCCTGTCCGGACAGATGGGAGGTTCCGAACGCTCCGATGAGAAACGGTACTTCCGTTACCGCAAACTGCAGCGCAAATCCAATAACACAGCCCAACACCATCAGCGGATTATCCCAGGGTCTCATGGCAAATACGGACTTCTGCATATCCCGCATTCCCACTGCATGATACAGCTGGCACATTCCCAGTACTGTAAAAGCATAGGTCTGGGATCGGGCAAGTATTTTTTCCCGGGACAGTAATTCACGAAGTCCCTCCACCCAGTCAGACAGATTCCAGGACAGTTCTCCCCTGCCTGCCAGGATCCCACAGGGCAATACCAGAAATGCCGCCAGACCGATACCGGTGATCAGCGCTCCATAGAGTAAGGTACAGGCCATTCCGCCCCGGGCGAACAGACTCTCCGCTGCTTTTCTTGGAGGACAGCGCATCAGGCTTTTTCCGTCATTTTTATCCACTCCCAGTGCCAACGCCGGAAGGGAATCCGTGATCAGATTGATCCACAGTATATGACTGGATTTTAGAGGGGAAGCCAGCCCCAGAGCCACTGCTACGAACATGGTCATCAGTTCCCCGAGATTGGAGGACAGTAAAAATATCACCGACTTGCGGATGTTTTCATAGACGCCTCTGCCTTCCTCGATTGCCTTTTCAATCGTTGCAAAATTATCATCCGTCAATATCATGTCCGCCGCCTGTTTAGCCACATCCACGCCAGTTCCCATGGCTACACCGATATCTGCTGCTTTCAGAGAAGGAGCATCGTTCACACCATCCCCTGTCATGGCCACAATCTCCCCATTCTGCTGCAGCCCCTTCACGATCCGTACCTTCTGGGCCGGAGTCACTCTGGCATAAACCCTGATATTCCTGTTCCTCCTGGCAAAAGAAGCATCATCCAGATGATTCAGTTCTTCCCCTGTAATACACTGACTGCGATGCCCTGCAATCCCCAGCTGTCTGGCAATGGCATAGGCGGTATCCACATGATCCCCGGTGATCATTACTGTAGATACACCTGCACGGCGGAAAATCTCCACCGCTTCCTCCGCCTCCGGTCTGGCAGGATCACGCATCCCCACGATTCCCAGGAATGTCATACCTTCTTCCCCACACCCGGGAGTGTTTCCGCTCTGTGCTGCCGCCAGTGTCCGAAGCGCCAGGGAATTCATGAGTTCTACAACCTCACTGATCCTTTTTCTCTGTCCGGCTGTCATTGGCACACTTCTTCCGTCCTGTAAAATATGGGTGCAGTGCTGTACGATCACATCCGGTGCCCCCTTCGTATAGGCAATGCTTCCCTTATGCCCTCCGTTTTTCGGGATTCTGTGATAGGTCGTCATCATCTTCCGGTCCGAATCGAAAGGCTTTTCATCATAGCGGGGGTACTGCTTCTCCAGACGTTCTCTATGCATCCCCATCTTCTCTCCGAAGTCTAAGAGCGCCAGTTCCGTTGGATCTCCGATCCGTTGCTCTCCCTGCAGGGAAGCATCATTGCACAACAGTATTCCCTGGAGCATCTCCTGTACGCATCGGGATTCTCCCCTGCCATTGCTGCCGGAAGCATCCTCCAGCACATCATACCACCAGCATTTTTCCACCGTGAGCCGGTTCTGGGTCAGTGTGCCGGTCTTATCCGAGCAGACCACACTGACCGCTCCCAGAGTCTCAACGGAAGGCAGTCTGCGGATGATCGTATGTACTTTGACCATTCTGGTCACTGACAATGCCAGACAGATCGTCACCACTGCCGGCAGCCCTTCCGGCACCGCAGCCACCGCCAGGGAAATTGCAACCAGCAGCATTTCCGGAATATTTCTGTGTTGAAATACCGCCAGCAGAAACAATGCCGCACATACTCCCAGAGATAAAATACTCAGAAGCTTTCCCATATCCCCCAGACGTTTCTGTAACGGTGTCATTTCCTCTTCCGCATCTGTGATCATGGAGGCGATCCTGCCGATCTCCGTGGCCATGCCCGTAGCTGTCACGATTCCTTCTCCGTGGCCATGGGTCACCACAGTAGACATATATACCATATTGACCCGTTCAGCCAATGGAATCTCGTGTCTGCAGTCTGCCAGAAACAGCGCATCTTTTTCCACAGGTACCGATTCTCCGGTCAGGGCGGATTCCTCTACCTGCAGATTGGAGCTTCTGGTCAGCCGTATATCCGCAGGTACCTGTGCCCCTGCCTCCAGGTCTACCAGATCGCCCGTCACCAGTTCCGCCGCCGGAATCTCCTGACGGATACCTTCCCTGATCACAATGGTCTGTGGACTGGTCAGCTTTTTCAACGCTTCCAGTGCCTTTCGGGCTTTTCCCTCCTGCAGCATGCCCACCAGGGCATTGACCACTACCACAGTGCCGATGATCACGGCATCACTGAGCTCCCCCAGAAAGACGGATACCACAGCTGCGATCAATAATATGTAGATCAGCGGGTCCTTTAACTGCTCCAGAAAAAGCTGTATTTTCGTCTTTTTTCTGGCAGCTTTCATTTCATTTCTGCCATTTTGCTGTAAACGACGAAAGGCCTCACCATCGGTAAGGCCCTTCACTGCGTCACTTTTCAGTTCATTTACGGTTTCCTGTATATTCTGTTTTTCGAACACGGCTGCCTCCAATGCTTGTTTCTATTAAGCATTGTATGTCATATCTTCAGAATTCATTACACCGAATCATCGTACATTTTGATCTCTTAACTGGAATGCTGCGGTCAGCTCGTTCATGTTGGTGGCCTGCGCAGACAATTCCTCACTGGTGGCAGAAGTTTCTTCTGCGGTCGCAGAGTTGTTCTGCACCACTGTGGATATCTGTTCAATGCCCTGTTCGATCTGCATCATGGCATCTGCCTGTGCCTTGGATTCTTCCATGGCTTTCTTGGACTCGTTGGCCAGATCCTCAATGCCTTCCACGACCTTCTGCAATGCTTCGGCTGTCTTGTCCGTGATCTGGTTGCCATGCTCAATCTCCTGCAGGGAAGTCTCAATCAATTCTCTGGTATGTACCGCAGACTGTGCACTGTCATCTGCCAGCTTACGGATCTGATCCGCAACCACTGCAAAGCCTCTTCCGGCCTCTCCTGCTCTGGCTGCCTCAATGGCTGCATTCAGGGACAACAGGTTCGTCTGGGATGCGATATCCTCAATCTCACCAATAATATCGCTGATCTGCCTGGAAGTATCGTTGATACGCTGCATGGCATCTGTCAGACCCTTCATTTCCTCTCCGCTGTCCTTCGCCTGCTGCTGGTAATCCATAGCCTTCTGGTAAGAACCTCCCAGTGCCTTGGCATTCTTCTCCACGATCTCGGTTACATTCGTGATGGTAGCCTGCAGTTCCTCTACGGAACCGGCCTGGTCGGTAGCACCTTCCGCAAGTCCCTGGGCAGCATCTGCCATCTGGTTTGCCCCCAGAGATACCTGTCCCACTGCCGTCTTGATCTCATTAAGTGTCTCACTGAGCTTATGGTTCAGCTTACGGATAGATTCCAACAGTCCCTGAAAGTCTCCCACATAGGCTTCTGCGCAACCTGTAGTCAGTGCAAAATTGCCCTGTGACATCTCTCCCAACAGATAATCCGCATCGCCAATCACTTTCTGCAGGTTACCGGATAATGCGGCGGTAGCCTCTGCCAGGATCTGTGTCTCATCCTGTGTCCGGATCACTGGTGCCGGAGTATGCAGATCGCCCTCAGCCAACAGACGTAATCTCTCGGTACACTTTGCCACCGGTTCACCGATCGCCTGACCGATCTTTTTTGCCCTGCGCACACTGAAACATAAAGCTGCAGCACCTATTGCTACACCAATGACAATACATACAACGGTAGAACCAAGGAAATCTGTCAGTGGTGCATTTACTGCCACGCTCCATCCATTGGTTCCTTCTATTGGTGCATAAGCCTGTATTGTGAGGGTTCCGCCTTTCATATAAGTGCCATATCCGATTGCTCCGGTCATCATCTTCTGCTCTACCTTTGCAATTCCCCGCAAAGATCTGTCCGTCTGAGACAGTTCAATGTTGCTCTTCTGCTCCTGGGCAATCGCAGAATCACAGTGAGCAATGGTGATACCTGTTTCTCCCAACAGATAGCACTCGGAATTCTTACTGACAGAGACTGCCGCAGCAATATCATTTAAGAACTCCGGATCCGGCACAACGAATACCACGCCGACAATATCACCATTCTTATCTCCGTCTGCATATACAGGTGCGGAAATGATAACGCTGAGCTTACCGTCTGTCTTTGCAATCACGGGATCCGATACCACGACCTCTCCCTGCATGGATCTCTTAAAATAATCACGGTCACTATAATCGGTTCCGTCATAAGCACAGATACCGTTGGCGCCGATCAGCTTGCCTCTGACCATTCCATAAGCTTCCACACGCTGGTTGATATACTGCTGCTTCTGCTCCTGGGTAAATACTGGAGAAGACAGCTGATAGCTGCATCCGAGTTCGGATACGATCGTTGTTGTCACCCGTAGTTCCTCTTTGATACGGTCTGCAGAGATCTCTGCCACCACCAGCATATCGTCTTCCAGTGTTCTCATGGTACTGGACAGATTCAGGATCACGGTAAGGGTGGCCAACGGAATAATCGAGAACACTACCAGCCTGCTGATTGCCTTCTGCAGACGTTCCCGGATCGTCGTCATGCCGGGTGTCTGCCCCTTTGTGCCCTTCTGTGATGCTTTTGTACTCATATGTCCTCATTTCTGCGCTGCATTTTTATTATATGCTTTATTTTCCTGTACTCTGTGAAGTGACCACTTGTCCGGCAGCGCCCGGATATCCCATGCATTTCCTTCATTTTGGAACAGTGATCTTCTGCAGAGATACTTAATTTTATATGTTGATTTTATTTTACCATGATTCAGAAAAATTTTCTATCTTTTGAAGCCCAAAAAGAGAGTTAATATTCCGTTAAGAATATCAACTCTCTCCTGTCATTTATCTCTCTATCCCCTCATGATAAGAAATACCCTGTTAATAGCCGAACTCCTGGGCAAAATACAACTTGCCATTGGTCTCATAGACCGCAATGCTGCAGGTGGTAAAATCGTCTGCCAGGATATTCGCTGCGTGTGTAGGAGAAGCCATCCAGGCATCTACTACACTCTGTGCGGAATCATAGCCCTTCGCCAGATTCTCGCCCCACATCAGTTCACTGTTCACTGTGTACCAGTCCTTACCGTTGGGTCTGGTATGGGAGAACTTGGAAGCTGCTTCGGTTGCTCTTACCATAGCGCAGGACTCCAGACCGTTGCTCCAGTTCAGTGCTGCCAGGCCGTTCTCTGCTCTCTTCGCGTTTACAATATCCAACGCATCGATAGCCATGGCACGAAGTTCATCTGCACGGGCCAGCTCAGCTTCACTCATACCGGCTTTTCTCACAGAACCCGCCAGTGCCACTGCCTCTTCATCGAACCAGACAGTTCCGTCATCCGTGGCAGGATCACGGCTTACAGAGGATAATTCTGTACTCTTGCCGCAGCCTGCAAGGCTCAGCACCATGATGACTGTCAGAACAAGACTCATCCATCTTTTTTTCATTTGTTCTACCTCTTCTTTCCTTGATTGTTTATAGTAAATATATGTTTATTCGTTATGATTGCTTCTTCTTAATAATAAGCCATGCTCCCAGCCCTGTCAAGGAAAGGGCAAAGCCCCGATTCCATGTATTGGAATCATCGCCGGTCCTGGGTCTTCTGGAAGCTCCCAGGACTGCTCTGTCCGCCAATGGTGTAGGATCATCGGTAATGCTTACAACCCGCTGACGTCTTACACCAAGCACCTGAGGTGTTACCGGGGTTGCCGGCTCAGACGGTGTACCGGGAGTATCCGGGGTATCGGAATCATCCGAATCGTCCGGAGTATCCGGGGGTGCGGTCGGAGTAGTGGTCGGCGTCGTGGGTGTGGTATCCGGTGTGCCTGTCGGCGTAGGCTCCGGAGTAGCACTGGGAGTCGGTTCCGGGCTGGTAGTCACGGGCGGAGTAACCTCCGGCTCTCTGGACAATTCAAACTGCATTCCGAAGCCGTATCTGGTCATCTGATAGCCGTTGTTGGCCAACACACCGTTAAGGTTAGTGGTGATCTTCACTTCTCCGTCCTTTAACAGGTCGGATACCCGAGTATCTGCATAGGAACCTTCCTGTCCGTTTTTCAGCATCCGGTCATACAGACCTTCACCGTCAAAAGTATATACATTATGATATGTCGTGTAATATAAAGCATCTGCTACTGCAGAACAGCTCTCCGCTACTGTGGTATCGGCGGTTCCGTTGGTCAGGATTGCCAGTTCCTCTGCCGTAAGTTCTGAAAAGCCGTAGACCTTATTTCCTTCTTCTCTGGAAGTATTGTTGAACCAGTCTAAGTAATACTGTGCCAGGCAGCTCTGCGTAACCTCTTCCGGCTTCATTTCTTCGCTGCCATATCCTTTTTTCAAAAGAGCCTCTCCGACAATCGCATCCGTAACCTTACCTGCGGTGATTCCGAGATCCCGTAACGGAGCATTTAAAATACGGCGGGGCAATGTACAGAACGCTCCCACTTCACCGATCTCATAACCTTCAAAACCACTGGACAGAACCGTTACTTTCTCTCCTGCCTTAGGCGCCGCCGGGATCGTACCGATCGTGGCCTTTGCAGGATCATACTGATACTCCTTATTGCTCTCATTTACCAGCTTTATGTTGTAGTACAGGGTATCTCCGGGCTCTGCCGCATTTCCTCCTGCCACGGTACCGTTCAGATAACCGATGGCATCGGACAGATTGATTCTTACCTTGTCCGGGGCATTGCTGTGGATCGTAATGGTGATCGTTGCATCATAGGTCACCCTGCCGGTGCCGCTTTCCCAATGCTGTTCCAGTTCCGGAGTTGTAGTAATGGTAATACCTTCGGAAATATAATGGAACACTGCGCCGTTCTCATTCTGTTCAAAAGTTACCGTTCCCGTGGGATATTCATAATAATCTACTGCGGATACCCCGGGAATCCTGTAATCGTATCCGTCATAATTGATCCAGGTCTCTGTGGGTGTGGTCACATACCATACCGTGGCAATGGTGACTCCACTGAAGGACCGACCGGTGGTGAGCAACTGATCCATAAAACTTTCCGTTACATTTTCACCATACAAGACGCCGTTGTTGTCATTCACATACTGTTTTACATCCTCAAGGGTTTTTCCGCAGTTTTCTTTATAATAGGAAGTGCCTTCGCTGTCTCCACCGTAATAAACATAGTGTAACAAATCTGCGGGCTTGCAGTCAGAATATTTGTTTACATCTAATGCTACGAATCCAACGCACTGCCAGCTTGCTCCGTTACTTCCGGTTAACTTTCCTTCGGCATCTACACCTGTATTATCCACAGAAAGATATTTAAAGGTTTCAGCATCATCCAAAGTCATCTTATGACCTGCAAACAATGAAAAATCTCCGTTTGCCGGCTTGTAATTATTGGGCCATACGTTGGGGCTGGCTACCTGTCCTCCCACATATTTTGCCATGGTGCCTCCAGCAAGAATCACCGTTTTGATGGTGGGATAGGTTTTCTCTTTTACAGCAACAACGCTGTCGTTTCCGCTTACACTTGCCATTTCAACAACATCGTTCTGCTCATTCTGCGTTGCTTCTTCCGCCTGTACCGTAAATCCGGTGTTGGAGATGCTGCCGATCATCAGTGCCGCTACCAGAGTTTTTGCCAGTTTGGTCTGTATTACGTTTTTTAACTTCATTTCTGTTTCCCCTCAAAACCAGTATTTCTGTTTTTATTACTTCTTTTTACTCTCCTAATAAGGAAGACTGCGCCAAATGGAAAAAAGGACCAGAATTTGAAAAATTTTTCAAGATTCTGATCCTTTTATACTTTTACAGCTAAGATCGGCTGTCGTTCCGTTCCTGTTTAATGTTCTTTTCGCTTAAGAACAAGCCATGCTCCCAGACTCGTCAGGGAAAAGGCAAAGCCCAGATTCCAGGCATCGGAGTCATCGCTGGTCTGCGGTCGTCTGGATGCTCCGAGGACTGCTCTGTCCGCCAAGGGAACTGTCTCATCCTCGATAGTCACCATTCTGCGGCGTCTTGCACCAAGTACCTGCGGGGTATCCGGGATTCCACCGGCCGGTGTGCCGGGATCTGCCGGGGTACCGGGATCATTCGGGGTGCCGGGATCATCTGGTGTATCATCCGGAGTATCGGGTTCATCCGGGGTGTCAGGTGTTGCGGTTGGTGTTGCGGTTGGTGTAGGTTCCTCGGTTACTACCGGTACCGTCGGCGTAGGCGTAGGTTCCTCGGTTACTACCGGTGTCGGCGTAGGCTCCTCGGTTACTACCGGCGTAGGCGTAGGTTCCTCGGTTACCACCGGTACCGTCGGCGTAGGCGTAGGCTCCTCGGTTACCACCGGTACCGTCGGTGTCGGCGTAGGCTCCTCGGTTACCACCGGTACCGTCGGTGTCGGCGTAGGCTCCTCGG
>ERZ1673743.2750-NODE-2750-length-14850-cov-13.873471_pt1 | contig 14850 bp, 9 predicted proteins | sample MGYA00580197_ERZ1673743 | MGnify/ENA primary metagenome ERZ1673743 (study PRJEB41218, sample SAMN15661795) | gut metagenome | host: Homo sapiens | place: Canada: London | collected 2015-08-20/2019-03-30 | study: EMG produced TPA metagenomics assembly of... | reverse complement strand
TGGGCTGGGCCACCTACAACGGCGACCACATGAGCATGTACGGTGTGAACGCCGGGGTGCCCAAAACGCTGGTGCGCCATCTGGTGCATTACGAAGCCGACATTGCCGCCACCGGCACCCTGCGCACCGTGCTGCTGGACATTCTGGACACTCCGGTCTCCCCGGAGCTGCTGCCCGCCAAGGACGGCGAGATCGCGCAAAAGACCGAGGATCTGGTGGGCCCCTATGAGCTGCACGACTTTTACCTCTATCAGGTGCTGCGCTTCGGCTTTGGCCCGGCCAAGATCTTCCGGCTGGCAAAGGCCGCCTTTGCAGGCCGCCCCGAATACCCCGACAACGTGCTGTACAAGTGGCTGCGCAACTTCTACTGGCGGTTCTTCGCCCAGCAGTTCAAGCGCAGCTGCCTGCCGGACGGTCCCAAGGTGGGCAGCGTGACCCTTTCGCCCCGCGGCGACTGGCGCATGCCCAGCGATGCCTGTGCCGCCCTCTGGCTCGCCGAGCTGGAACAGCTTTCGATCAAGGACTGACACATGAAACACAAAAAAATGCTGACCAATCTTCTGTTTGCCGCCGTCGTTCTGGCCATTGCCGCCGTTCTGCTGCTGGTGCGCAGTGCACACAGCAGCGGTTCCAAGCTGCGGGCCGAACTGATCTACGGTGACAACAACACCACCATGAACCTTCCGCTGGACAAGAACGATACCTATGACGTAGACACCGGGTACTACACGGTGCACATCGAGGTCAAGGACGGTGCTGCCCGCTTTGTGGACTCCCCCTGCCCGGATCACATCTGTGAGGGCTTCGGCTGGCTGTCCAACGAAGACCAGACCGCCACCTGCCTGCCCGCCCGCGCGGTGCTGACCATCGTGCCGGCTGACTGAGCCTGAACGCTCAAAAGGAGATTTCCCATGAAGGATGATTCCAACCGTTCCCTGCGGCGTGTGAACCGCAAGAGCCGCAGTGCGGCAGACCGCACCGTGGAAGTGGACAGCTCCGCTTTTTTTGCGGAGGACCCGTCCCCCACGCCGCCGCCCCGGAAAAAGCCCGGTTCTTCTGCCCCGCGCCGCAGCGGTGCCCCGGCACAGGCTGCCGCCGCCCGGCCCTCCGCTTTCGGCAGGATCCTGCTGCCGGTGCAGGGCATTCTCAGTGCAGCCTCGCTGGTACAGCTGTGGCGCACCCAGATGCTGCCCGTGCTGTATCTGGTCATTCTGGCCGCCCTGCTGTTCCTGCTCTGGCTGCTGGTCAAGCGCTGTCAGGAGTACAATGTGCCCGGAAAGGTGTCCCGGGTGTTCTCGGTGTTCCTGTGCGCCTGCATGGCGCTGGGCTGTGTCTGGGCGCAGCAGGGTCTGACCGCACTGGACAACATGACCAACGGTCTGCTCACCGGTGCCGAGGCCAACAAGATCACCAAGGAGCCTTTCGTCATCTACCTCAGCGGCGTGGACACCCGTGGTGAACTGACCGAAAAAGCCCGCAGCGACGTGAACATTCTGGCTGTGGTGAACCCCCAAACCAAGCAGGTGGCGCTGATCAACACGCCCCGCGACTACTATGTGGATCTAGCCGGCACCAACAGCAAGGACAAGCTGACCCACGCCGGTCTGTACGGCGTGGAGACCAGCATGGCTACCTTGGGCAACCTGTACGGCGTCTCGGTGGACCACTACATCCGCATCAACTTTGCGGGCTTCATCAATATCGTGGACGCCCTGGGCGGCGTGGACGTGTATTCTGACCAGGCCTTCACCTCAGTGGGCAGCCCCGGCTACTACGACCCCACCACCTTTGCCGAAGGCTGGAACCATCTGGACGGTAAGTCCGCCCTGGCCTTTGCCCGGGAGCGCCACGCCTTTGCCTCCGGCGATATCCAGCGCGGCATCAACCAGATGAAGGTCATCGACGCCATGCTGAACAAGATCAAGTCCCCTGCCCTGCTCATGGGCTTTTCCAAGATCATGGACGCCGCTTCGGACTGCTTTGTCACCGATTTTTCGCAGGATCAGATCAGTGCGCTGGTGCGCATGCAGCTGAGCGATTTTGCCAACTGGGACATCCAGAGCTACACCGTTACCGGCTCGTCCGGCACCAGCACCCAGTGCTATTCCGCCAAGGGCCAGAAGCTCTACGTCATGAAGCCGGATGAAGCCTCCGTCAGCAAGGCCAAAGAGATGATCGCGACCGTGCTGGGCGGTGAGGGCACTGTGAGCGACACCACCCAGACCCCGGAAAAGACCGACATCTTTACCCCCACCACCGACCCGAACGCCGCTGCTTCCATTCCGGAAGAACCGGCGGAAAGCGTCATCGTGGAGGAGCCCGCCGAGAGCGTGCCGGAAGAGACCCCGGCCGAAACGCCTGCTGAGCAGCCTGCAGAACAGCCTGCCGACACCCAGCCCCAGGAACCGGAGACTCCGGCCGACAGCGGCACCAGTGACGGCAGCACCGAAGCTCCGTCCATCTCCCTGCCCACGCAGGAAGAGGTGGAACAGGCTGCATCCTCGCTGTACAACGCAGCGTCCACCATTCTGGATGCCATCTACAATGCATCGTCCCAGAACGACGCCGCCTGAGTTCCCACAACTGTATAACTGCAACGAGGCCCCGGAGGGCAGAACCTCCGGGACCTCGTTTTTTCGTTGTCAGGATCTTATGCCTTGATCTCGTTCCACACGCTGTGGCCGTCCAGGCTGGAGGCATCCACGCCCAGATACTCGCAGATGGTCTGGGCAATGGTGCCGAAGCAGAGCTTCGTGCCCAGGTCTGCACCGGGCTTCACGCCCTTGCCGCAGACCAGGTACGGCACATACTCGCGGGTATGGTCGGTGGTCTTGGTGTAGGAGGGGTCACAGCCGTGGTCTGCGGTGATCATCAGCAGGTCGCCCTCCCGCATGCCGGGGATGAAGTCGGCCAGGAAGCGGTCGAACTCAGCGGCAGCGGCAGCGTAGCCTGCCACGTCGCGGCGGTGGCCGTACAGCATGTCAAAGTCCACCAGGTTCACAAAGGCCAGGCCCTCAAAGTCGCGGGTCTGCAGAGCCTTGGTGAAGGCAATGCCGTTGGTGTTGCCGGTGGTCTTGATCTTCTCGGTCACGCCCTCGCCATCAAAGATATCGAAGATCTTGCCCACGGCGATGACGTCCTTGCCGGCGTTCTTCAGCAGGTCCAGCATGGTGGCGCGGGGCGGCTTCAGGCTCAGGTCGTGGCGGTTGGTGGTGCGGTAGAAGGTATCGGCGGTGCGGCCCAGGAAGGGGCGGGCAATGACGCGGCCCACGCCATACTCGCCCTTGAGCATCTCGCGGGCGATCTCGCAGTAACGGTACAGCTCGTGCACCGGCACCAGCTCTTCGTTGGCGGCCACCTGGAACACGCTGTCGGCACTGGTGTAGACGATGAGGGCGTTTTCCTTCATGGCCTGCTCGCCGTAGTCCTTCAGCACCTGGGTGCCGGAATAGGGCTTATTGCAGAGCACCTTGTGGCCGGTTTTTTCCTCAAACTCGTGGATGAGCTCTGCGGGGAAGCCCTCCGGGAAGGTGGGCAGCGGCTTCGGGCTCACCACACCGGCGATCTCCCAGTGGCCGATGGTGGTGTCCTTGCCCATGCTCTGCTCCTGCAGGCGGGCAAAGGAACCGGTGGGAGCGGCGGTCTTTTCCCCGGCGGTCACACCGTCGATGTTGAACAGGCCCAGCTTTTGCAGGTTGGGGCAGTTGAAGTTGGGATGCTTTGCAATGGCTCCCAGCGTGTTGGTGCCCTCGTCGCCAAAAGCGGCGGCATCCGGCTCGGCGCCGATGCCAAAGCTGTCGAGCACGATCAGAAAGACACGTTTTTCCATCTTGGTTTTCTCCATTTCTTCCGGGTCAGCCCGGATAAGTGACACTTTTACCTGCCACCATTATAAGCAAAAACAGGCCCGTTTGCAAGGGCTGTCTTTCCATGCTGCACAGCTGTCCTGACGGGCAGGATCTTAGCCATTTCTTTAACGATTTCTCTGTGCAAAATCCGCAAAATTACCGCGTCCCTGCGTCAAACATCTGTTCAAACCTCCCGGCATGCAAAAAAGTTGTATTCATCCTGAAATTTCACTTGCTCTCTTGTCAGAAAGCGATTATAATAGTAGTTGGTAAAGTTTTGGATTTTCACTTTACCGTACATTCCAACCCACAGCACGGGGAGTTTTCCCTGTTGGTCGTGTGCGCGGGCCGTTCTGCATGACAGCAGACAGCCTGCTGCAAAATAAATGAGAGAGTGAGAACGTAGACGGAGGTATTTTGAATGAGAAAAACGAAAATTATCTGCACCCTGGGCCCTTCCACCGACAAGGACGGCGTCCTGCGTGAACTGATCGCCAACGGCATGAATGTTGCCCGCTTCAACTTCTCCCATGGCTCCCACGAGGAGCACAAGGGCCGTCTGGACCTGCTCAAGTCCCTGCGCGAGGAGCTGGGCAAGCCCGTGGCTGCTCTGCTGGACACCAAAGGCCCTGAGATCCGCCTGAAGGACTTCAAAAACGGCACCGAGATGCTGGAAGCCGGCCAGACCTTCACCCTGACCACCCGCGATGTGGAGGGCACCAAGGAGATCTGCTCCATCACCTACAAGGATCTGCCTCAGGACGTGGCCCCCGGCGGCACCATCATGCTGGATGACGGCCTGATCAAACTGCAGATCCAGACCGTGAACGATACCGACATCGTCTGCACTGTGCTGAACAACGGCAAGATCAAGAACAAGAAGGGCGTCAACGTGCCCGGTGTGCATCTGTCCATGCCGTATATGAGCCAGCGCGATAAGGACGATATCATCTTCGGCATCGAGCAGGGCTTTGATTTCATCGCTGCTTCCTTTGTGCGCACCGCACAGGACGTGTACGAGATCCGCAACCTGCTGAACGAGTACGACTCCAACATCCGCATCATCGCTAAAATCGAGAACCGTGAGGGTGTGAACAACATCGACAGCATCTTGGCTGCCGCCGACGCCGTCATGGTGGCCCGCGGCGACCTGGGCGTCGAGATCGACTTTACCGAGCTGCCCGGCATCCAGAAGAACATCATCGAGCGTTCCTTCTCCTTCGGCAAGCCCATCGTCACCGCTACCCAGATGCTGGACAGCATGATAGTGAACCCCCGCCCCACCCGCGCCGAGATCTCGGACGTGGCAAACGCCATCTACGACGGCACCTCTGCCATTATGCTGTCCGGTGAGACCGCTGCCGGTGCCTACCCTGTGGAGGCGCTCAAGACCATGTCCGCCATTGCCGAGCGCACTGAGCAGGAGGGTTTCCATCTGCGCGGCCGCACGATGGATTCCAACCCCGGCAAGATCAGCGTCTCCGACGCTACCGCCCATGCCGCCTGCCTGACCGCACGGGACGTGAACGCCGCTGCCATCGTGACCGTGTCTGAGTCCGGCACCACTGCCCGCCTGCTGAGCAAGTACCGCCCGCAGCAGCCCATCATTGCCTGCGTCATGCGCGAGCAGGTGCAGCGTCAGCTGTCCCTGAGCTGGGGCATCACCCCGCTGATGATGTCTCTGGCACACAGCACCGATGAGCTGATCGAGATGTCCACTGCTCTGGCCAAGGAGAACGGCTACCTGCACAACGGCGAGCTGGCTGTTGTGACCGCAGGCGTGCCCGTGGGCGTTTCCGGCACCACCAACATGATCAAGATCCACATGGTGGGCAACTGCCTGGCCACCGGTGTGGGCGTCGGCCCGGAGAACGCCGAGGTGTCCAACGCCACCGGCAAGGCCTGCGTGTGCCGCACCCTGGACGAGGTGCGTGCCAAGTTCAAGCCCGGCATGGTGCTGGTGGTGCCTTCCACCAGCAACGAGATGCTGAACTATGTGCGCGACGCCGCCGCTCTGGTGGTGGAGGAGCCCGGCCTGAACAGCCATGCCGCCATTGCCGGCAAGGCTCTGCTCAAGCCCACCGTCGTGGGTGCCGTGGGTGCCACCTCTCACATCCGTGACGGCCTGATGATCGCTGTGGACTGCGCACACGGCAGCGTGCAGCGCCTGCAGGCCTGAGAAAGAGGGCGACACAATGGAACGCATTGCGAGCTTCTGTGTTGACCATACCAAGCTGGACCGGGGCATGTACCTGAGCCGTCAGGACGGCGACGTGCTCACTTGGGACATCCGCATGAAGAAGCCCAACCAGGGCGATTACTTGTCCACGGCCGCTGCCCACACGCTGGAGCACCTGTTTGCCACCTACGCACGCAATAGTGCCTTCCAGGATGGTGTGATCTATGTGGGCCCCATGGGCTGCCGCACCGGCTTTTACCTGCTGACCCGCGGCCTGACCCCTGCGCAGGCTTTGGAGCTGACCGTGGAGTCCTTCCGCTTTATGGCCGCCTTTGAGGGTGCCGTGCCCGGTGCCAGCGAAGTGGAGTGCGGCAACTACCGCGACATGGATCTGCCTGCCGCCAAGGCCGAGGCTGCTGCCATGCTGCCGGTTCTGGAAGCCCTGACCGCCGACCGTCTGCACTACTGAGCCTCTGTGCCGGAACTCTAGACAAACAACAAAACCCGGAACTTCCTGTCGGACAGGAAGTTCCGGGTTTTTGGTTTTGTTCGGTTTATTCGTCCGGGTCGCCGCGCTCGGGCATGGTGCGCAGCTCCCGCACCAGCATGGCGCGCAGCTGGTACTGATGCTGCTCGGACGCAAGGTCGGCTCCGGCATGCAGCTCCACCTCCGGTGCCCGCCCATCGTCCGTGTACAGCGGCACCGTGACCACGGCCTGGGTGCCCTTTTCCGGGGCACACTCCACGCTCAGCCCCCAGCCCATGCGGCGGCAGCACTCGCGGCAAAGCAGCAGTCCCAGCTGAGCCCCGCCCAGAAAGCTGCGCCGGTTTTCCAGCCAGGCTTCCTGGCTGCCCTCCGGCAGACCGCAGCCATTGTCCCGCACAGTCAGCTGCCACATGGTCTCGCTGCGGCGCAGCAGGATCCTCACCGTGCCGCCCTCGCGGCAGGCACGCAGCGCGTTGGACAGCAGATGCAGACACAGCAGCTCCACATCATCCCGGTCAGCCAGCACACGGCAGGCCGTCCAGCCGCCGTAGTCCAGCTCCAGGGTGACTCCCAGCTGCGCACGCACCATGTCGGCCTGGGCCGCCACCTGCTGCAGCAGCTCGCACAGATCCAGCGGGTAAAGCTTAGGCGGCTGCCCGGCACGCAGAAATTCCAGCGCAGACAGCAGTTCGTTGATGGTCCGTTCCAGCTTGGCCGTGGCCGCGCTGATGTCGCTGACTGCCTGCAGGGACTGGGCGTCTGCCCCCACGCGGGCCAGATGCTGCTCCAGATACTCGCAGTTGCGCCCGATCAGCCCCAGCGAATGGAAGCAGGCATCCTCCACCGCCTGCTGCGGGATGGCCTGCGCCGTCAGCTCCTGCGCTGTATTCTGCTGTGCCTGCTCCATTGCTACCGCCTCCAAGACTGTGTGCGTTACTCCCTGCTCTTCTGCTGGATGAGATACCGTTTGATTGCATAGATCAGCTTGCCCGTAGTGGGCTTTTCCGCTTCAAAGCCGCTTTCAGCCTTGAACTGCGTCCAGCCCTCGGCCGGTTTTGCTTCCAGCTGGTCGATCATGCGCCGGATGCCGCTGTCCACGGCCGAGACCGAAACACCATACTGCTCACTGACCGTCTGCAGGATCTCCTTGCGGATGGCCAACTTCTGCGAGGTGCCGTAGACCACGCCCACCGCACTGGTCAGATAGCTGCAATTGATGTCCGGGATGCGGATGCCCCAGCTGTGGTACAGCTGCTGGCACTGCTGCTCGGTGCGCTGCCACTGCTGGCCCGGCATCCGGTACAGCTCCCGCAGCAGGTTCTTGAGCTCCATGCGTTCCACGCAGCAACAGCTGCCGGAGTCCTCCATGCGCAGTGCCGAGCTGTTCTTGCGCCGGCCCTCGTCGAACAGCATCAGCAGCGGCTTGTGCTCCAGCTTGCGCAGTTCCATCATGAACTCGATGCTGCTCATATCCTCCATCTGGCTGCACAGCACCACGATGTCAAAATTGTGGCCCTGCTGCAGCTCCTGCAGCAGTTTGTGTCCGTTCAGAAAGCAGGTACAGGCCAGCACTGGGTTCTGTTCTTCCAGATAGTTTTTCTGTACCCGAAGCTCCTTGCGGTCATAGCTTGCAAGGGCGACCTGCAGCACATCTGCCGTCCGCTCATTGTCCACGCCACGCGCCGCCTTCCTGTTCGGTCTGCTGTGCCGCATCCAGCTCCGCCACCACGTCCTGCCAGATCTCCGGCTGAACGCCATTCTCACACAGATATTGCAAAACACGGTAGCCAAACTCCGGTGCAACGGCCATATACTTGCTGTCCATGCGCTGGCTGCTGCCGGTACGGCAAAGCGTCAGGCGACAGCCGTTTTCTCCGTCCGGGTCAAGGGAGTAAACCAGCGTATATGCCTGCTGCAACCCGGCGATGGCAGAAAACTGCCGGACCATGGGTGAAAATGTACGTTCCATAGAAATTCCTCCTTGCTACAAGGCATTGCGACGTTTTTAGTGCATTTCCTTGTTTTTCCTTTTTTATTGTATGGAGCAGGAAGGAACCCTTCAACCCTGAAAAAGTGTCTAAAAGTGTCAGACTGTTTTTCTGTTCGATTTTGCGTCGTGTTGTTTTGCTTTCCGACGTTTTTACAAATCATGCTGCCTGTACCGCACCGCATTTTCATCGTTCCGGATGGTTTGCACGGCTTTTTTAGTACCCTTACAATAACACGAACGCCGCAGGATTGCAACCCCTGCCGCCGGGTTGGGAAAATTTTCCTCTCTGACCCGGCCAGAACAGAGAATTTCTGCTTCTGCTTCCGGAAAGACTTTCTTTTCCATACACAGTTTTTTCATATAGATTTGCTAAAATCATCTCGATTCTTCTGTGTAGTCTGCGCGCCTTTTGGCCCGCAGCGGCACAGCTGTCCGTTCCTCACCTCTCCGGCCCCGGCCGGAACCTTTTCCCCAGAAAGGCACACACATGCTACAAATCAAACAGATCTGCAAACAGTACAAGACCGGTGATCTCGTGCAGAATGCGCTGAACAATGTCAGCCTGAACCTGCGTGATAACGAATTCGTCGCCATCCTCGGCCCCAGCGGCTCCGGCAAAACTACCCTGCTGAACATTATCGGCGGTCTGGACCGGTATGACAGCGGCGATTTGATCATCAACGGCATCTCCACCAAAAAGTACACCGACCGCGACTGGGACTCCTACCGCAACCACACCATCGGCTTTGTGTTCCAGAGCTACAACCTCATCCCCCACCAGACCGTACTGGCCAACGTGGAGCTGGCCCTTACCATCTCCGGCATTTCCGGGGCCGAGCGCCGCCGCCGCGCCACCGAGGCACTGGAGAAAGTGGGTCTGGGCAACCAGCTGCACAAGCACCCCAGCGAGATGTCCGGCGGCCAGATGCAGCGTGTGGCCATTGCCCGTGCACTGGTGAACAACCCCGACATCCTGCTGGCCGACGAGCCCACCGGTGCACTGGACAGTGAAACCAGCATCCAGGTCATGGAGCTGCTCAAGGAGGTGGCCCGGGACCGTCTGGTGGTCATGGTCACCCATAACCCGGAGCTGGCCGAGCGCTACGCCACCCGCATCGTAACCCTGAAGGACGGCGTCATCCGCTCCGACACCATGCCCTACGAGCCGGACACCCAGACCCTTGCGGCCCCCGTGCACAAGAACATGGGCCGCTCGTCCATGTCGGTGCTCACCTCGCTGACCCTCAGCTTCAACAACCTGCGCACCAAAAAAGCACGCACCCTGCTCACTGCCTTTGCCGGTTCCATCGGCATCATCGGCATTGCGCTGATCATCTCCCTGTCCACCGGTGTCAACAACTACATTGACGACATGGAGCGCTCCACCCTGTCGGAGTACCCGCTGCAGATCATGAGCAGCGGCATGGACTTTACTTCCATGCTCTCTTCCCGCGTTCCGTCGGACAGCTCCCAGAGCACCACTCAGGAAGAAGACATGGTGCCGGTGCGCCAGCTGCTCTCGCAGATGGTGTCGGGCATCACCACCAACGACCTCAAGTCCCTCAAGCAGTATCTGGAGACCACCGACACCACCGTTGCCGACAATGCCACCGCCGTGGAGTATGCCTATAATGTGTCGCCCCAGATCTACCGGCAGGACCCCGACGGCAGCATCCGGCAGGTGAACCCGGATTCCTCCCTGTCCTCGCTGGGCATCAGCTCCGAGACCTCTTCCAACAACATCATGTCCTCCATGATGAACACCAGTGTGTTCTCGGAACTGCCCCAGACCCCGGAGCTGTATGCATCCCAGTACGACGTCAAGGCCGGCCGCTGGCCGGAAGCCTACAACGAATGCGTGCTGGTGCTGGACGCCACCGGCAGCGTGACCGACTACGCCCTGTACGCGCTGGGCATGCGGGACAACGCCGAGCTGGACAAGATGATCCAGCAGTTTGCCCAGAACCAGAACGTAGACGTGCCGGATGACTTCAAGACCTATTCCTATTCCGATTTTCTAGGCAAGCAGTTCAAGCTCATCAACAGCTCCGACCGCTATGTCTACGACGAGACCTACAGCTTGTGGCGCGATAAATCGGATGACACCGACTATATGAAGCAGGTGGTGGCCAACGGCACCGACCTGACCATCGTGGGCGTGGTGCAGCCCGCCGAGGATTCTTCTGCTGCCATGCTGTCCTCCGGCATCGGCTACACCCACGACCTCACCCTGCACGTCATCGAGCAGGCCAAATCCAGCGCCATCGTGCAGCAGCAGATGGCCGACCCCCAGATCAATGTGTTCACCGGCGAGGAGTTCGGTGCCGACAACAGCACTTCCTTCGATATGTCCTCCATGTTCTCGGTGGACACCGATGCGCTGAAGAACGCCTTCCAGTTTGACACCAGCGCCCTGAAGTTTGACCTGAGCGGCGCCTTTGATCTGAGCGCCGGTTCCTTCGACCTCTCTTCCCTGCTGGACCCGGACAACTTCTCACTGGACCTGGGCGACCTGCCGCAGCTGGACATGGACATGAGCAGCGTGTTTGAGAACATGGATCTGTCCATCTCCCCGGAGGCCCTGCAGAATATGATGCAGAAGATCCTGAACGGCTACAAGGACTATGTGGTGGGCAACGGCATCCTGAATCTGGACAAGATCAGCTTCTCCGCCTATATGCAGACCGAGCAGTTCCAGCAGCTGCTGGCCAGCTCCATGAGTGAACTGCTGGCCGACGCCAACCTGCAAGAGCAGTTCTCCGCCGCCATGCAGACCGTGATGGAGAGCTACTCTGCCCAGATCAGCCAGGCCCTGCAGAGCCAGCTGAGCGCCGCCATGAATACGGCCATGCAGCAGATGGGCACCCGGATCAGCCAGCAGATGGAAAGCGCCATCCAGAAGAACATTGCCCAGCTGGGCAGCCAGATGGAAAATGCTCTGAAGATCGACGCCAGCGCCTTCCAGAATGCCATCCACATGAACATGACGCAGGAAGAGCTGGCTGAACTGATGAAGTCCTCCATGCTGTCCTCCACCTCCACCTACGACGGCAATCTGCAGAGCCTGGGCTACGCCGACCTCGATGACCCCAGCACCATTTCCATCTACCCGAAGGACTTTGACTGCAAGGCCCTGATCGTGGATGCACTGGACGCCTACAATGCCTCCGCCGAGGCAAATGGCGAGGATGACAAGGTGGTGCGCTACACCGATGTGGTGGGCACCCTGATGACCTCGGTGACCAAGATCATCAACATGATCAGCAACATGCTGGTGGCCTTTGTGTCCATCTCGCTGGTGGTGTCCTCCATCATGATCGGCGTCATCACCTATATCAGCGTGCTGGAGCGCCGCAAGGAGATCGGCATCCTGCGTGCCATCGGCGCGTCCAAGCGCAACATCTCGGAGGTATTCAACGCCGAGACCTTCATCATCGGTCTGTGCTCCGGCTGTATGGGCGTGGGCCTGAGCCTGATTCTGCTGATTCCCGGCAACATGCTCATCCACTCCATTGCCGACAGCGCCTCGGTCACGGCAGCCCTGCCGCTGCAGGCTGCACTGGTGCTGATCGCACTGGCCACACTGCTCACCATTCTGGGCGGCCTGATTCCCGCCAAGAGCGCCTCCAAGTGCGACCCCGTCAAGGCCCTGCGCTCGGAGTGATTCCCGGCAGACAAAACACAAGCGGACGGTTCCCCGATCGGGCAGCCGCCCGCTTTTTGCATTGCGGCGCATCTTGTGCTAAAATAAGAAAAAACACAAAGGAGCCTTTTTCCATGCCCAACATCATTGAGATCACTGATTTTTCCGCGCCAGAGCTGGACGTCTACGCCCGCCTGACCCAGGCCCAGCTGCGCAATCGACTGGAGCCGGAAAAGGGCGTTTTTATTGCCGAGAGCCCCAAGGTGATCGCGCGGGCGCTGGATGCCGGCTACCAGCCGCTGTCCCTGCTCATGGAACGCAAACAGATCACCGGCCCGGCCCAGGACATCCTGACCCGCTGCGGGGACGCCCCGGTATACACGGCCGACCGCGAGATGCTGGCCCGCCTGACCGGCTACGAACTGACCCGCGGCGTGCTGTGCGCCTTCCGCCGCCCCGCGCCCCGCACAGTAGAGCAGGTATGCCGGGATGCCCGCCGGGTGGCTGTGCTGGAGGGCATCGTGGATTCCACCAACGTGGGTGCCATCTTCCGCAGTGCTGCCGCATTGAACATGGATGCGGTGCTCATCACGCCCTCCTGCTGCGACCCGCTGTGCCGCCGGGCGGTGCGCGTGAGCATGGGTACGGTGTTCCAGGTGCCCTGGGCGCAGATCGGCACCACCCCCGCCGACTGGCCGGAACACGGCATGGCACAGCTGCACGCTCTGGGCTTCAAGACCGCTGCCATGGCCCTGAACGACCGTTCGGTGAGCATCGACGACAACGCCCTTGCCGCTGAGCCCAAACTGGCCATTGTGCTGGGCACCGAGGGCGACGGCCTGGCCCACAGCACCATCGCCGCCTGCGACTATACCGTGAAGATCCCCATGTCCCATGGGGTAGACTCGCTGAACGTAGCCGCTGCCAGTGCCGTCGCCTTCTGGCAGCTAGGCCGTACCTGACACAATCCGCTTGACAAATCTCCTGATTCGAGTTACACTTACAGGGTCATCTGGTATGGGCCTGTAGCTCAGTTGGGAGCCCATGCGGTCCTTAAACAATCTGGAGTTATATACCACGCGCCCCCAAGCGGTTTTTGGGGGCTTAAATATGGGCTCGTAGCTCAGTTGGGAGAGCGTTCGGTTCGCATCCGAAAGGTCGAGGGTTCGACTCCCTTCGAGTCCATAAAACGCCGTATCGTATTAAGCGATACGGCGTTTCTTTTTGTCTTTCTTTGCAAAATCGTGCATCATTCGTCTTAACAGCGCAAAATCGCGTGTGCAGCATTTTTAGGCACAATGCTTATGGTTTCACCTGCTGTTTTGTCTAAAACGACGATTCCGGCATTTGATGTACAACGCCCAACTTTTTGAGGATTTTGCGACTTGTTTTTCTGATTTTTGCCCCGTCCAGCCGATGCTGCGTGACGCTTGAACTCCTCAAATTCGTCCAGCGGTACATTGAGAACGATCTCGATATTATAGTCGCGTCCGACACGCACTTCTTTGATAAACTGTTTCAAAATAGCCTGACGCCTTTCAAAACTGGCTCCCTTATAGGTACTTGCCCATGTGAATAAATCACTGCAATTACGTTCAGCCTTCTGGTTCTGCTTCTCGATCTCCTTCAACTTCTTTTCCGAGTCTGCCAGATTGGTCTGTGCGGTAAGCAGTGCTTCCTTGTTTTCATTGACCATTTGCTGGATCATCTCGCGGTCGAGTCCGCTTGTTCCTTGGATGACACGAATCATTTCCTTTTTTAACGCATCCTGTTCGTCAACCTTGGTCTGGACTTCCTCTTTCCAACGAGTTGCTTCCTTTTTGGCAGCATCCAAATCTTTACGCCGCATTTCTTCCAGAAGATTGCTCTTGGAGCACTCCAGAATTTCTTCAAACTTCATGCACACGATGCTTTCTACAACTGCGTCCAGTGTCGTCACACCATAACCGGACTGTCCATCGCACTGCCCCGGATGCCGAACATTAAAGTTGCAGCTATAACGATAACGCTTTTCTTTTACGACAGTACCATCTGCCCGAAGCCGAGTGCGTCCGCTGCTGGTAATATTCAAACGATTGCCGCAGTGGGCACAGAACACTTTACCACAAAGCAAAGCATGAGGACTGTACGAATCTGCGTCCTCACCCTTTTCTCTGCGGCGGGCATCCCGCAGTTCCTGAGCTTTTTCAAATACTTCCGGCTCAATGATCCGCAACTCAGGGCATTCTTTTTCAACGTTGCCATTGATAAGATAACCCGTGTATCCTTTGTTACGAATCATCCTGCCAATCGTAATATTAGGGATGTTTTTTCCATTGCGCCCCATAATATTGTGTTCGACAAGATAGTTGCAGATCCGTTTTGCGCCGTATCCCTCATAAACATACTTCTGAAAGATCAGGCGCACCACGGCGGCTTCTTCCTCGTTGATTTCCAAATCGCAGACAGCTTGGTTCTTTTTGTTCAAGCGGCCTTTCTGGACACGCTTGTAACCAAAAGCTACAATGCCGCCAGTGTAGTGACCTTCTTCCGTAAGCTGTTCTATACGGGTGCGAGTACGGATAGAGGTCTTGATGCTCTCGCCGGATGCTTGCCAGTAGCGGATATAGTTCATCAGCTTATCGACATGGGAATCAAACCGCTGCTGCCCTTCATTTACGCTCCAGACCTCGACCCCTTGCTTCGTGAACCATTCCACGATAA
>ERZ1673743.2749-NODE-2749-length-14853-cov-25.989255_pt1 | contig 14853 bp, 13 predicted proteins | sample MGYA00580197_ERZ1673743 | MGnify/ENA primary metagenome ERZ1673743 (study PRJEB41218, sample SAMN15661795) | gut metagenome | host: Homo sapiens | place: Canada: London | collected 2015-08-20/2019-03-30 | study: EMG produced TPA metagenomics assembly of... | reverse complement strand
GCAATGGCGTCCTCGAAGAGGCTTCCGCCTGCGCCGCTGATGACGGCCAGCCGCCGCACTGTTTTGCCGGTGTCGGCGAACTTGACCTGCACCGCAGGGCCGTTGAACGGCTGATTGCAGCGGGAGGCAAGCTCTTTCTGCGCCCTTTTTGCCAGCTCGGGGACTGTGACAGGCTCGATGCTGCCCACACGGCCGCAGCCCTCGGCGAACGCTTCCATCTCTCGCATCCCAAAGATACCGGCCAGCACCTCATTGACGCCGCCCTCGGCGGCATCGAGATTCGTATGCATACAAATCGCCGAGATGCCGTTTTTCACCAGCTGGAAAGCCACGTCCTGCCCACTCAGCTTTTTGAGGGGCGAGAAGATGACCGGGTGGTGGGACACGATGAGCCCGCAGCCCTTCCGGGCGGCCTCTTCCACCACCTCGGGGGTGATGTCCAGCGTCACCAGCACACGGGATACCTCGCCGCCGCAGTCTACCAGCAGGCCAGGATTGTCCCAGCTTTCGGCCAGAGCCAGCGGCGCGATGCGCTGCATCTCTTCGTATATCTGCTGTACCGTCGTCATGCTTTGCTCTCCCCTTTTATCAGTTCATCCATCTCTTTCGCCAGCTCTGTGCCGTCCGGCACACCGAGGCGGAGGCGAGGCAGTTTGGCTTTCTGCCATGCGGCGTAGCCTTCCCCCTCCGGCCACTGGCCGGTGAGGCCGAGCAGGCACTCCCGGAACGTGGGCGTTTTCATCTCGCCGGTGTACTCGGCGGCCATGACCGCATACCAGCGGCCCGCCGCCTGCACCGGCCGGTCGGCCGCGAAGGCGAAGCCATGTTCCCACAGCCAGCGGCGCAGATCGCTGTGGCGGGTAGCCGGCACCATCACAAGGCGAGGCCCGCCCGGCGCAGATACCCACGGGGCTTTCTCGATGATCTCCCACGTTGTCTGGGCCGAGACGCCCGCCAGCACGATGGTGCTCACCTCGCCCGGAGACAACACAGAAAGACCGTCGCCGAGCCTCAGCTCAGCGCGGTCTTTGCATCCGGCATATTCCAGCGTCTGTTCTGCCTTTGCCAGCGGGCCGGGGCGCAGGTCGGCCCCGATGACCTTGGGGTACTTCCCCGAAGCGGCCAGCACCGCCGTCAGCTTGCCGTGGTCGCAGCCGATGTCGGCCACCGGCTCACCGGGGCGCACCAGCTCAGCGGCAGCGCTCAGACGCGCATCCAGTGTCGGCAGCACTCAGGACTTCTTGGAGGCCAGATGAGCGTTCAGCTTCTCCAGCAGCTCGTCGCAATCCACACCGTGGACCTCGCAGGCTTCCTCGATGCTCTCGCCGCGGGAGGCGGGGCAGCCCAGGCAGTGCATCCCGATCTCCATGAAGTAGGGAGCGGTGCTCTGGTCCATATCCAGAATGTCGCCGATGATGGTCTCACGGGTGACCTGCTTCACAGCCTTGGCTTCGTCCTTCTTGAGCATATTGAAAATATCAAACATGGTAGTTGTCCTTTCTGTCTCTTACGATGCGCCTTTGCGGCGCTCAGCTATAATATACCCCAATCATATCCTATATTTCAAGTAGTAATTGAAAAAAGCCCCCGCACTGCAAGCAGTGCGGGGGCCGTTAAGCTTCAGATTGTAGAATCAGCGCTTAGTTCTGCTTCATGCGAGCGAAGCAGTCAGAGCAGTAGACCGGACGGTCCTCACGGGGCTGGAAGGGAACCTTGCAAGCCTTGCCGCAAGCTGCGCAGACAGCATCGAACATCTGGCGCTCACCGCCGTTGCTGCGTGCGCCGCCGTTCTTGCGAGCGTCACGGCAGGGCTTGCAGCGCTGGGGCTGGTTCTCAAAGCCGCGAGATGCGTAGAACTCCTGCTCACCAGCAGTCCAAACAAACTCCTTGCCGCAGTCCTTGCAAACTAAAGTCTTGTCTTCGAACATAGTAGTATCTCCTCTTTGTTTAGTTCTTGCCCACGGAAGGATTGTAACCATACCTTTGGTTTTTAGGGACCATAGCGCTGATCGTAAGCTTACCAGGGGCTTGAATGAGTAAACGTCCTCTGACTGAGGACTCCCCTATTGTACCGTTCTTTTTTTGATTTGTCAACCAAAAAACAACCCCTCGTCCGCTTTTTTGTGCATTCGGCATAATAAGACGGTCTTTGCTCGTGCAAAACAGCAAAAAGGCCACACCGCCCTTTGGGGGAGCGGTGCGGCCTTGGATGCCTTAAATGCAGAGATTACTTCTCGAGGACTTCCTTGGTGTCGCGGGCGATCATCAGCTCCTCGTCGGTAGCGATGACCAGAGTGCGGACCTTGGCGCCCCAGGCGGTGATGTCGCAGACATCGCCCACGGGATGCTCGTTCTTCTCGGTATCGATGCGGATGCCCAGCCAATCCATGTGGTGGCAGACCTTTGCACGGGCGATCTCGTCGTGCTCGCCGATGCCGCCGGTGAAGACGATGGCGTCCACGCCGCCCATAGCTGCGATGTAGCTGCCGACGACCTTCTTGATCTGGTAGTTCAACATGTCAGAAGCCAGCTGAGCGCGCTTGTTGCCGTGGAGAGCAGCCTCCTCGACGTCACGCTTGTCGCTGGAAACACCGGAGATGCCCAGCAGGCCGGACTTCTTGTTCAGGATCTCGTCCAGCTCGTGGCCGGTGATGTTCAGGGTGTACTTCAGGTAGTTGACCACAGAGGGGTCCAGGTCGCCGCAGCGGGTACCCATCATCAGGCCGGCCAGCGGGGTCATGCCCATGGAGGTATCAACGACCTTGCCCTGATCGACAGCGGCGATGGAGGAGCCGTTGCCCAGATGGCAGGTGATGAGCTTCAGGCGCTCAATGGGCTCCTCGAGGTACTCAGCAGCCTTGTGAGCAACGTACTTGTGGCTGGTGCCGTGGAAGCCGTAGCGGCGGACGCCGTACTTCTCATAGTACTCATAGGGGATGGCGTACATATAAGCCTTCGGGGGCATGGTGCTGTGGAAAGCGGTGTCGAAGACAGCGACCATCGGGACGTTGCCGAAGACCTTGCGGGCTGCCTCGATGCCGAGGATGCCTGCGGGGTTGTGCAGAGGAGCCAGGGGGCTCAGTTCACGGATGGTATTGATGACCTCGTCGGTGATCAGGCAGCTGGCCTTGAACTTCTCACCGCCGTGGACGACGCGGTGACCGATGGCGCTGATCTCGCTGACATCGTCGATGCACTTGCCCTCGCCGGTGGTCATCTTCTTCACGACCTCAGCAAAAGCCTCGGTGTGGGTGGGGAAGATCGCGGGAGTGGTAGCCTTGTGGCCGTTAGCTTCATGGGTGATCATGCTGCTCTCCATGCCGATGCGCTCGCACAGGCCCTTGCACAGCACCTTCTCACCGTCCATATCGATGAGCTGATATTTCAGGGAAGAAGAACCACAGTTGATAACCAGAATTTTCATCTTCTTGTTTCCTCCAGATATGTTTTTGTCCACCCCCGAGAGGGCAGAATTTTACAGATTCCTAGAATTATTATATAATAGGGTCGGCCGGTTTTCAAGCCGCAATGGCGGCAAAGCCTGCCACGAAGTCCCCGGGCTTTTTTGTACATCCTGCCCAGAATCCTGTCATTCTGCCCCAGTTCTCCATGCAGTATGACAGATATTTCACAAACTTTTGAGGTCACGCCATGAAATTTGCCGGTATCATCGCCGAATACGACCCCTTCCACAACGGCCACGCATGGCAGCTGGCGCAGGCAAAAGCGCTGGGTGCAGAGCGCGTCGCCGTCGCCATGAGCTGTTCGCTGGTGCAGCGGGGGGCGCTGCCCCTCCTGCCTGAAGCTGTCCGCACCCGGTCCGCCCTCACCTGCGGGGCTGACCTTGTGTTTGCTCTGCCTGCTCCCTGTGCCTGCGCGGGGGCAGAGGCGTTCGCCCGGGCGGGCGTGGCGCTGCTTGCCGCCGCCGGGTGCGACGGTCTGGTGTTCGGTGCCGAGACGCCCGACGCGGCCCTTCTGATGGAGGCCGCCGAGCTTCTTGACAGCGGCTCCTACCGCGCCGCCCTGAAAGCCCAGCTTGCGGGCGGCGCACGGAGCTTTGCCGCCGCGCGGCAGGCCGCCGCAGCTCAGCTTGCATCTGACGAGCGGGTCGCCGCCCTGCTGGACAAGCCCAACAACAACCTCGCTGTCGAATACTGCCGGGCCATCCGCAGCCTTGCGCCTCGGATGGAGGCTTATCCCCTGCCCCGGCAAGGCGCGAACCACGGTGAGGCGCTCCACTCTGCCCACGGGCAGTTCGCCAGCGCCAGCGCACTTCGCAAGCTCTGGGCCGAGGGTGGAGCGGACGCCGTCGCGCCTTACGTTCCCGAGGCGGTCTTCCCGCTTTATCAGGAGGCTTACGCCGCCGGGCAGTACACCGATTTTTCCGCCGCCGGGCGGTGCGAGCTGGCCCTTCTCCGGTCTGCCTGCCGGGGCAAAGCGCCCTTTGCAGACATCCGCGGCGTCTCCGAGGGACTGGAGCACCGTCTGGAAGCCGCGGTCCGTACCAGCACCACCTACGACGAACTTCTGGACGCTCTCACCACCGTCCGCTACCCCCGGGCGCGGATGCGCCGCCTCGCCATGGACGCCGCGCTGGGCTGCACCGCCGACAGTCTCCCCGCCCTTCCGCCCTATCTCCACCTGCTGGGAGGAAAGAAGGATGCTCTTCCTTTCTTAAAAAATTGCACCCTCCCTGTCTCCCACTCGCTGGCCCGTCTGCGGGGATCAGGCGATGCCTGCACCCAGATGGTTGAGGCGCAGCTTGCCGCCGCTGATTTTGGTACGTTCTGCCGCGTTTCGCCGGAGGCAATGGGCGGTCTACTTCGTCAAAAAAATATCTTTTTGACGTAATTACAGAAAATTTTCTGCAAATTTTATCATTTCGGCACTTGTATGCCGAGGCAGTTTCGGTGTATTATAGTAAAGATACTTGGATACAACACCGCCTGTTCGACAGGTACAAGGAGGAACCATGGCACTTCACGTTCTGGACGAAGCCAACCGCTGCCTCGGCTGCAAAAAGCCGATGTGCCAGCAGGGCTGCCCCATCCACACCAACATCCCCGAGGTCATCCGCCTGCTCAAGGACAGTCACCTCGACGATGCCGGCCGGATGCTGTTTGAAAACAACCCCCTGACTACTGTGTGCAGCCTCGTGTGCAACCACGAGAACCAGTGCGAGGGCCACTGCATCCGCAACCGGATGCCCAGCCACGACCCCGTCCACTTCTCCATCATCGAGGACTACATCTCCACCACCTACGCCAACAAGATGACTTCCGGCCCCGCCCCCAGGAACGGCATAAAGGCCGCTGTCGTCGGCTCCGGCCCTGCGGGCCTGACCGTCGCCGTCCTGCTGGCGCGCTGGGGTTACGATGTCACCATCTTCGACGCCCGCGACAAGATCGGCGGCGTCATGCGGTACGGCATCCCCAACTACCGCCTGCCCGACAGCGTGCTGGACGATTTCCAGTACCGCCACCTTGAGCTCAAGGGCATCCACGTCCGGCCCAACACCACCATCGGCAAGACCATCACCATCGACGACCTGTTCCGCGACGGCTACAAGAGCGTGTTCATCGGTGCCGGTCTGTGGAAGGCCAACGCCATGCACATCAAGGGCGAGACGCTGGGCAACGCGGCCTTCGGCATCGACTATCTGGCCAACTCCAAGGCCTTCCAGCTGGGCGACGACATCGCCGTCATCGGCGTGGGCAACTCCGCCATGGACTGCGCCCGCACTGCCATCCGCAACGGCGCACGCCACGTCACCTGCTACGCCCGCCGCGACGAGGAGTGCATCAGCGCTTCCGAGCATGAAGTGCGGTACGCCAAGCTCGAGGGCGTGGGCTTCCGCTTCTGCAAGGCTCCGGTGGAGATCCGTGAGAACGGCATCATCTGCCGCGACACCGTGAAGGGCGAGGACGGCAAGTTCACCCAGGTAGAGGGCAGCGAGACCTTCTACCCCCACACCGGCGTCATCGTCTCGGTGAGCCAGGGTTCTGAGAACTCCCTCGTCAAGACCACCACCGGCATCGAGACCAACCAGCGCGGCCTGCTCACCGTCAACGAGGACGGCAGCACCACCCGCGAGGGCGTGTTCGCCGGCGGCGACGCCGTTATGGGCGCACGCACCGTCGTGGAGGCCGTGGCCATCGCCAAGAAGGTGGCCGAGTCCATGGACGCCTACATGAAGGCTCTGCCCGCCGACAACACTCCCGACCCCTACGCCGGTATTCCGGTGTTCTCCACCCCGACTTCTGACGTTCTGGCAAAGCAGGGCATCTAAATTCTGATCTTCAAGGCTGCTGTGCAAAAACACGACAGCCTTTTCTTTTTGTAACATTTCTGTTTCTTTGCCAATCTTAGCCGCTCTTCTGTTGACGGACTTTTGTCTGTTTTTGTATACTTAATAAGGATATATTTCTCAATTCCAACGCCCGGCGGCACTGCTTCCGGGCGGGAAAGGCTGGTGGACATCATTATCAAATCATCCATCCCCAAGCTTCGGGAGAAGCTGCTGGAGGCACTGCAGGCCGTCCTGCCCATCGCGGCCATCGTGCTGGTGCTCTGTTTCAGCATCGCCCCCGTTTCCCCGAGCATCCTGCTCTGCTTTCTGCTGGGCGCTGCCATGATCATCGTCGGCATCATGTTCTTCACCCTGGGTGCCGAGATGAGCATGACCCCCATGGGCGAGCGGGTCGGCTCCATGCTCACCCGGAGCCAGAAACTCTTCCTCATCATCGGCATAGGCTTCCTGCTGGGCTTCCTGATCACCATCTCGGAGCCGGACTTACAGGTGCTTGCGAACCAAGTGCCCTCCATCCCCAACATGACCCTCATCCTCTCGGTGGCTGTGGGCGTGGGCATCTTCCTCGTCATGGCCTTCCTGCGTATGCTGCTGGGCATCCCGCTGCCCCGGCTGCTGGTCATCTTTTACGCTGCCATCTTCCTTCTGGCCGCCTTCGTGCCGAAAGAGTTTCTGGCCGTGGCCTTCGACTCCGGCGGCGTCACCACCGGCCCCATGACCGTCCCCTTCATCATGGCGCTGGGCGTCGGTGTGTCGGCCATCCGTTCCGACCGCCATGCAGCGGACGACAGCTTCGGCCTCGTAGCCCTCTGCTCCGTGGGTCCCATCCTCGCCGTCCTCATCCTCGGCATCGTCTTCAATGCCAGCGAAAGCAGCTACGTGCCGCCGGTCATCCCCGAAGTAGGCGACTCGGTGGAGCTGTGGCAGCTGTTCAGCGAGGGCCTGCCCACCTATCTGCACGAGATCGCCACTTCCCTGCTGCCCATCGTCGTGATGTTCGGCATCTTCCAGCTCGCCGCCCTTCACATCGACCGGCGGACGCTGGGCCGCATCGGCGTAGGCCTCGCCTATACTTACATCGGCCTCGTGCTCTTCCTCACCGGGGCGAACATCGGCTTCATGCCCGCCGGCAACTACCTCGGTCAGGTCCTGGGCGGCCAGAGCAGCCGGTGGCTGCTCATCCCCATCGGGATGCTCATCGGCTACTTCATCGTCCGGGCCGAGCCGGCGGTCTATGTCCTCAACAAACAGGTCGAAGAAGTCACCGACGGTGCCATCTCCGCCGGGACGATGGGCGCAGCCCTCTCGGCCGGCGTCGCCCTCTCGGTGGGCCTTGCGATGGTGCGCGTCCTCACCGGCATCTCGATCCTGTGGTTCCTCATCCCGGGCTATCTCTTCGCCATCAGCATCTCCTTTGTGGTGCCGAAGCTCTACACCGCCATCGCCTTTGACGCCGGCGGCGTGGCCTCCGGCCCCATGACGGCCACCTTCCTGCTGCCGCTGGCGCAGGGTGCCTGCATCGCCGTAGGCGGCAACATCGTCACCGACGCCTTCGGCGTGGTGGCCATGGTCGCCATGACGCCCCTCATCACCGTCCAGCTCATGGGCCTTGTGGCCCAGCTCAAGACCCGCAAGGCCCGCAGCGCCCAGCCCCTGCTGGATCCTGCCGCCCTGCTGGCCGAACTGCCGGACGACGCCATCATCGAACTGTAAGGAGGCTTTGCCGTGAATACGCTTTACTGGCTGGTCACCATCACCGACCGCCCCACGACAGACGCCTTTCTGAAGCTGTATAAAAGCTTCGGCGTCGATGTCAGCCTGCGCACTGTGGGTGCCGGCACCGCCGTTCAGGAGACGCTTTCCACCCTCGGGCTGGAAAAGACCGAAAAAGCCGTGCTCTTTGCCATCATCACAGCGGACAGCTGGCCCCGCATCCAGAAAGCCCTGCGCCGCCAGATGCGCATTGATGTGCCGGGTACCGGCATTGCATTCATCGTCCCGGTAAGCAGCATCGGCGGCAAGCGCGCCCTGCTGTTCCTCACCGAACACCAGACCCTTGAGCTGAAGGAGGAAAGTACCTTGAAAGATACCCGTTACGACCTGCTGCTGGTCATCGCCAATCAGGGCTACACCGGCTCTATCATGGACGCGGCCCGGGCCGCAGGAGCCGGCGGCGGCACCGTCATCCACGCCAAAGGCACCGGCATGGAGGGCGCGGCCAGGTTCATGGGCATCGACCTCGTGAACGAAAAAGAGCTGGTGCTCATCGTCAGCCGTACTTCCGAGAAGAACGCCATCATGAAAGCCATCATGGACAACGCCGACAAAAAGGCCGGCTCCATCGTCTTCTCGCTGCCCGTCACCGACACCGCCGGCCTGCGCCTGCTGGACGAAGAGTAAAAAATCAAACTTTCATCTGTCAAATGAACAAAAATCCACGCTCCGGCAGGCCGCCGGGCGTGGATTTTTTTGCCGTTTTCCGGTATGATAGAAGGGATATGGGAGGAAACGCTATGAATCAGAATCCGCACTGGAAGCAGCTTATCTGGAACTGGGCTTCCATCATCTTCGGCAACGCGCTCTACTCGCTGGCCGTTGCGCTGTTCCTCGAGCCGGCGGGCCTCATCACCGGCGGCGCGACCGGCATCGCACTGGCCATCGGGCGATTGACGGGCCTGTCCGTCTCGGGGCTGCTGTTCTTCATCAACCTCGCCATACTGGTCTGGGGCTGGGTGGTCCTGGGCCGGGCCTTCGCCCTCAATACGCTGGCCAGCAGTGTTCTCAGCCCCGCCTTCCTCGCCCTGTTCGAGGGGATGGCGAATGGCCGGGTGCTGACGGAGGACATCTTCCTCTGCACCGTCTTCGCGGGCCTCGGCATCGGCGTCTCGCTGGGCATCGTCATCCGCTCCGGTGCATCCACCGGCGGCCTCGACATCCCGCCGCTGGTGCTCAACAAATGGTTCAAGCTGCCGGTGTCGGCCACCATGCTGGCTTTCGACATCATGGTCCTGCTGATGCAGGCCGTGTTCAGCCCGATGCCGCAGGTGCTGTACGGCATTGTGATGGTGCTCATCCACACCGTCGTCATGGATAAGATGCTGATGATGGGTGCCAGCCGCACCGAGGTGAAGATCATCAGCAGCCAGTCTGACGCCATCTGTGCCGCCATCCTCGAGCAGCTGGACCGGGGCGTGACCATCCTCCACGGCGAGGGCGGCTACACCCACGAGTCCAGCGCCGTGCTGCTGAGCATCGTGTCCAACCGGGAACTGCCCCGGCTGGAAAAGCTGGCCCACAGCATCGACCCCACCTGCTTCCTCATCGTGAGCCATGTCACCGAGGTCAGCGGCCGGGGCTTCTCGATGGATAAGGATTATTTGTAAAACAAAGGGGAATGCCGAACGGCATTCCCCTTTGTTTTACAGTAACGGCGCAATAACTTTCAGTAAAATTCCTGCCAGATGGAGCAGCACGTTGCCCTCCCAGATGCTCTCCCGGGTGGGCTCGACGTCGCGGCAGAATTCCAGCGTCTTCTGGAAATCCTTCTCGATGGCGGGGATGCAGGCGGTGTCCTTCATCCAGACCGCATTCTCGAAGTGGTGGTAGAGACTGCGGTAGTCGAGGTTTATGGTACCCACCACGGCCTCGCTGTCGTCCACCACAAAGACCTTCGCGTGGACAAAGCCGGGCAGCCACTCGCTGATCTTCACGCCCGAGTCCAGCAGAGACTTGTAGTGCGTCTTCGCCAGCGCATAGGCGAACTTCTTGTCCGGCACATGGGGCAGGATGAGGTGGACGTCCACGCCCCGCTCTGCCGCGAACCTGAGGGCCGTTTCCAGCTCGCCGTCGAGGATGAGGTAGGGCGTCATGATGTGGACGTAGCGCTTGGCGCGGTTGAGCAGGTCGATATAGACCATCTCTCCCACCCGCTCACCGTCCAGCGGGCAGTCGCCGTAAGGGGCCGCGAACCCCTTCGCCGGGACGGAGTGGGGCGGCACGGAGAGGAACTTCTCAAACTCCGGCTCCCGGAGGATGCTCCACATCTCGAGGAAGAGGATGGTCAGCGGTCGGACAGCCTCGCCTTCCAGCATGACGGCGGCGTCCTTCCAGCGGCCATACTTCTCGATGTGGTTGATGTACTCGTCGGCGAGGTTCACGCCGCCGGTAAAACCCACCTTGCCGTCGATGACGAGAATTTTCCGGTGGTCGCGGTAATTATAATGGGTCGAGACAAAGGGCTGCACCGGCGAGAACACCCGGCACTGGATGCCCAGCTTTTCGAGGCGGCTGGGGTAATCCCGGGGCAGGGTGGCGAACTCACAGGTGCCATCGTACATCACCCGGACGTCTACGCCCTCAGCGGCCTTGCGGGCCAGCACTTCGAGAATTTTTCCCCACATGAGGCCCTCGTCGATGATGAAGTACTCGAGGAAGATGTACTTCTCGGCCTTTTCCAGTTGGCGCAGCAGCTCTTCGAACTTGGCCTCGCCGCCGGGGAAGTAGGTAACTTCCGTGTTCCTGTAGACCGAGAAGCCGCCGCCCTTTCCGTGGAGATACCGCGCCAGCGAGGCCGCGCCGGGGTCGGCTTCGGCCAGCTCCTGGGCCGCAGCCAGCGGCTGGGGCTGTAAGCCCCGGGCCTCCTCCGTGAGGTGGGTCACCCGCTTTTTCAGGGCGTTGTGGCCGATGTTGCTCTTGACGTAGAAAAACAGCGGCACACCCACGACCGGCAGGATGGCGATGGTGACCATCCATGTGATCTTAGCACTGTTGTCCATCTCGCTGTTGAGGATGTAGACCACCATGAAGGCCGACATGGCCACACTGCCGCCGAAGTAATGGGGCAGCAGTCCGCCGAACCACCGGAACACGCTCCACAGCACACCGACCTGCAGCAGCATGAGCAGCAGCACCAGCCCGAAGCGGCTGAAAATCGCGTGGACGATGCCCTTCTGACCCTTTTTCAGGAGCCGGAGGCCGCCGTCCTCGAACTGCTGCATTCTGTCTTTCATGTTCTGCTGAAATTCTTCTTTTTTCATACTTCTCCTTTCGGGCGGAGGGTGACGGCGAACAGCCCCTGGGCCGCATGGCAGTCCTCCACCAGCTGTTTCGGCTGCGGGCAGACGCCGTGGTCATGCCACGGGTCGTTGAACCAGTAGTTTTCGTCATCGTAGCCCACCAGCAGCAGGCAGTGCTCGTTGCACTTCCATGCAAAGTCGGTGCCATCGGCCAGCAGCCAGTGGTCACGCTTTTCCGGCACGGGCTGGAAATCCAGCGTCGCCCAGAACACCACCGGCATCCCGGCGTCGATATAAGGGCAAAGCTCTGCCGCCGTCTTGCCGCTCTCGTCCACGACTTCGAACTTGTCGGCTGCGCCCTCGTGCTCCAGAGCGCTGTTCAGGGCCTTGACGATGCAGGGCGAATAGCAGCCGTAGCCGGTGTGGTCGTGGGGGTCGCCGGGGTAGACCTGCCACGGGTCAGGGCCGTAAAGTTTTCCGTCCTGCTCCCAGTAAGGAGCGTGGGGCAGGTCGCGGGCGATGAAGGTATCCGGGTCGATGTCGATGCCCACGGCCTGAAGCAGCATGACACTGCTGATGCTCTCGCAGCCGTTGACCCAGCGCTCAGTCTGGTCGATGTACGGGGCAGGAACGATTTTTTTCATCAAAATGCCTCCCAGCAGAGATTCGGCCCTGTCAAAACAGAGCGAAGTGTGTTATTATGTAGGATAAGGATATTATACCCTACTCTGGGGATTTTTTCTACAACAATCGGCACGCGGAGGTTTTGGAACATGAACAATCTGATCATCGGCATCGCAGGCGGCTCCGGCAGCGGCAAGACCACACTGGCCTGTCGGCTCAAGGCACTTTTCGGGGAGGACGAGGTGCGCCTCATCTCCCACGACAGCTACTACAAGCGCCACGACGAGCTGCCCTTTGAAGAGCGCTGCAAGCTGAACTACGACCACCCGGACGCCTTCGACAACGCCCTGCTCATCTACCACTTACAGGAGCTGAAGGCTGGCCGCGCCATCGACTGCCCGGTGTACGACTACGCCGACCACAACCGCAGCAACGAGGTGCAGCACATCGAACCGGCCCCCGTCCTCATCGTGGAAGGCATCCTCCCCTTCGTGGAGCCGGAGCTGTGCGCCATGTTCGACTACAAGATCTTCGTGGACACCGACGCTGACGAGCGCATCCTGCGCCGTCTGGTGCGGGACGTCAAGGAGCGCGGCCGCTCCCTCGACAGCGTCATCAACCAGTACCTCACCACCGTCAAACCCATGCACGAGGCTTTCGTTGAGCCCAGCAAGCGGAACGCTGACATCATCGTCCCCAACGGCGGCGAGAATACCACCGCCATCGAGATGCTGGCCCACCATATCCGCAGCCTCATCGAGAAGGCAAATATGCTCTAAAAGCTTCTGATACAGCAAAAACCGGAGTCCCTGCGGGGGCTCCGGTTTTTGTTATATCAGGCTCAGTGATAATACTTGATCTTGACGTCCTTGCCGAAGGCCTGGCTGCCGAGGACACAATCCTTGCTGATCTTGACTTCCTTCAGCGGGCACTTGTTGAATGCGTAAACGTCGATCGTTTTCACACTGCTGGGGATGGTCACGGACGACAAGCTGGTGCAGCTGGCAAAGACCGACCAGTCCAGCTTCTCGGTGCCTTCCGGCAGGACGATGTTCGTCAGGCTGCTGCACCAGCCGAAGCAGGCGTAGTTCAGGGTCTTCAGGGTGCTGGGCAGGGTGACTTCCCGCAGGGCAGAGCAGCCTTCAAAGGCATTGTCTGCAATGCTGGTCATCCCCTCCGGGAGCACGATGCTCTCCAGCGAGGTGCAGGATGCAAAGGCTCCTTCGGCCAGCTCGGTCACGCTGGCCGGAACGGTATAGGCCGTCAGACCGCCTGCGGCAGGGCAGCGGATGAGCTGGGTCATGGCCTTATTGTAGAGGATGCCGTCCTGCACGGTGAGACAGGGGTTGGCTGCGCTCACCTCGATGCTGGAAAGGGCCTTGCAGCCATAGAGAGCGCGGCGTCCCACTTCCTGCAGGCTGTCGGGCAGGGTGATGCTGGTGAGGCCGGTGTAGTAGGCGCTTCCGGCGTTATTGAATGCAAATGCGCCCAGCTTGGTCACACCCTCGCAGACCTGTACCGCCTGAATGGTGCTCAGCCCGTCGGGCGAAGCGGCCAGCAGCTCCTCGGCCCACGGGGCGCGGCTGCCCTCGTTCGTGGAAAAGTCATTCATCGGGCCGCTGCCATAGATGTAGAGCACATTGTCAGCGCCGAGGCCCCAGTTGACGGCCTCGCCGCACTTGCCGGAGCGGACGAGCGCCACGCCGGGCGCTGAGATGGAATTTTCCTGTTCCAGAAATGCTGCCGGCACCTGCGCCGCCAGTGCGGACGGTGTACCCAGAAGCATTGCCGCCGCCAGTGTCAGCGCTGCAGCGCGGCCAAAGGGTCTGTGCATAAAAACACCCATTTTAAGTTCCTCCTCTTTGCGGCAGTCCTTTTTCTGCCCTGTTTTCTATATCATACGCCTTTTTATCCGGATTGTCGATATGTCTGCCCGTTTTTCAACAAAAAACCTGCTGTTCGTGGAAAACAGCAGGTTTTGCATCATTCTTTGATGGAAGTGCGAACCAGCGCGCGCTTGAGGCGGGCCTGTGCCATCTCGTACTCGCGGTGGTCGAGGTTTTTGCGGGCCAGGATCTCTTCGGCGCGCTTTTTTGCGGCCTCGGCGCGGGTGTGGTCGATCTGCTCAGCCCACTCCCATGTGGTGGCTACCAGACGCACCTCACCGTCCAGCACGGTGAGCATCCCGCCCATGCAAGCGGCACGGCGGCGGCTGCCCTCGGCATCAACGATGTGGGCCTCGCCCATGCCCAGCGCGGTGCAGTAGTCGCCGTGCTTGGCCAGAATGGCAAGGTCACCGTCGATGGCGCGGCAGACCACACGCTCGGCCTGCCCCTCAAAGGCGCAGCCGTCCGGTGTGACCACCGTCAGATGAAAGGTCGTCATGGTTTACCCCTTCTTCGCCTTAGCGAACACATCGTCGATGGTGCCTGCGAACAGGAAGGCGCTCTCGGGCAGGTCGTCGCACTCGCCGTTCAGGATCATGCGGAAGCCGCGCAGCGTCTCTTTCAGCGGGACGTACTGGCCGGGCATACCGGTGAACTGCTCTGCAACGTGGAAGCTCTGGCTCAGGAAGCGCTGCACCTTGCGGGCGCGGCTGACGGTGCGCTTGTCATCCTCGCTCAGCTCGTCCATGCCCATGATGGCGATGATGTCCTGCAGCTCCTTGTAGCGCTGCAGCACCTTCTGGACGGCACGGGCGATCTCATAATGCTCCTGACCCACGACCTCCTGGCTGAGGATACGGCTGGTGGAGTCCAGCGGGTCCACAGCGGGGTAGATGCCCTGAGAGGCGATGTCACGGCTCAGAACCGTGGTAGCGTCCAGATGGGTGAACGTCGTTGCAGGGGCCGGGTCGGTCAGGTCGTCGGCGGGAACGTAGACAGCCTGCACCGAGGTGATGGA
>ERZ1673743.2736-NODE-2736-length-14925-cov-5.166510_pt1 | contig 14925 bp, 10 predicted proteins | sample MGYA00580197_ERZ1673743 | MGnify/ENA primary metagenome ERZ1673743 (study PRJEB41218, sample SAMN15661795) | gut metagenome | host: Homo sapiens | place: Canada: London | collected 2015-08-20/2019-03-30 | study: EMG produced TPA metagenomics assembly of... | reverse complement strand
GTTGGTCGATGAGTTGCCGTTGTCCTGGTCTTTGATCAGGAGTTGTGCCGACGAACTGAATACCGGCTCGGTTTTCTTTACGGTGTATACACCGAGTGCCCCGCAGATGGCCAGGGATATCACAAACCAGTACCATCGCGATGCCGCCATCCAGAGGATGTCGCGCACGTTTATGCCCGTGTTTTTCTCTTCGGGTCTGATGTTATCATTATCCTGCACGGCTGTTCTGTATAGTAGTTAGCTGATAAACAATTATTTGATGACGAGTACCGCGATTGTCGTGGCCAGAGAGGCAATCGAGATCCAGAACGACGGGGTAAGCGGCGCGTTGCCGTTGGCGGTGGTGGTGCGTTTCTTTGTGTCGGTGGGCGACACGTAGATGACGTCGTTCTGCTGGAGGTAGTAGGCCGGTGACTGCATGGTCTGGGCGGCATTTGTCAGGTCGACGGTATAGGTGGTCTGGCGGCCATTTTCGTTGCGCATAACTTTCACGTCGTTGCGCTTACCCTGGATGTTGAGGTCGCCGGCGTCGGCAATCGCATCGAGGATGGTGTAGCGGTCTTTATCGAAAATCACGCGTCCGGGCTTGTTCACGTCACCCAGCACGGTGACCGAATGGTTCAGGAAGTCCACCAGCACGATGGGGTCTTTCACCAGGTTACGCTTTATGAGTTCGTTCTGTATGTATTCGGATACCTCGCTGCGTTTCATGCCGGCCACATGGAGTGTGCCCAGGATGGGGAACTGTATGTCGCCGTAGCTGTCGACCACATACGATACGTTGCGGTCATTGCCCGAGCCCTGGTTGTAATTTGTGGCGATCTCGCCGGGAAGATGGCTGTTCGATGGAGCCCGGAGGTTGAAAAGCGAGGCCAGCGCCGGATCTTTCGATGCGACGAGGATGCTGAGGCGGTCATCGGGCAGCACCTTCATGTCGGCAGGAGCCGAAGTCTCTATCATTGTACCCGCTGTCACGTCCTGGAAATATGTAACGTCTTTGGGTGCCTTGCACGACTGCAGACCTGAGGCGGCGAAAGCCAGTGTCAGAGCCATTGCAGTGCCCGAAAGTATTTTGCTTAAGCGCATGCTAAGTGATAAGTTTTTGTTGATTAAACTGTTGAGCATAAATCATGGCGACGGCTCCCCATAGTACGCATATAAAGGCTTCACGTCGCTAAAAATCAGCCCACAAAGTTAATAAAACAATCTGACATAACCAACGTTCCGACAAACATTTGTGTTTCGCCGGATTGGCGCGGCCGGAGTGCCGGGAGCAACGCGGTGCCGGAACTCATTTCCCCGGGGCGAGGAAAATGCGCGGCACGTCGATGATGCGTGTGTCGGGGAAATTTCGGGCCAGCCAGCGTTCGATGAAACCGTGGGTGTCGTCGGCTATGAGCGAGTCGCGGTTATCGAACACCTTGTTGTAGAGCAGGTAATCGAGCCGTATACCGCGGGCCTTTATGGCCTCGAGTGCCAGCAGGGTTTGGTTGATTGACCCGAGGCCACCGTGTGTCACGAAAATCAGGGGGATGCGGCGCGATGCCACATAGTCGATGGTGAGGAAGTCGTCGGTCAGCGGCACCATCAGGCCTCCGGCGCCCTCTATGAGCACCACATCGTGGTTTTCTGCCAGGCGGCGCGTGGCGTCGTCGATGAGGCTCAGGTCTATCTCGCGTTTGTCGAGGCGTGCCGCAAGCTGTGGCGAGCAGGGGTATGAGAACACCACGGGCGCCGTGGTATGGTCAAGGTCCTCGGGCTGCAGGCCTGTCTCCATGATTCGGCGGTGCAGCTCTATGTCTTCCGACAGGCCGCAGTTGCCGGTCTGGATGAATTTCTGGGTTATGACGTCATGTCCCTGGCGTGTCCATTCGCGCGCCAGCCACCCGGTGCAGTAGCTTTTCCCGGCATCGGTGTCGATTCCCGATACGAAGTATGCTTTTTCCATTTTGATATTGTTTTTCAGGTTACAGAGGCTTTCGGGCCACCAGCCATGCCGGGCGGTAGGTCAGCGTGACTTTGCCGTCGGGGCTTTCCGGAGCATGTCTCATGAATTTGAGCGCGGCGGCGCGTGCGTGTGCGTCGGTTTCCACGGCGTTCACGCCGGTGAGTCTGAGGTGACGCAAGGCCTCGGCGGCCGAGTCGAATTCCAGACGCAGGTCGTCGCACTGCGCCGCCACTATTTCCAGTCCGGCCTCCCGGGCCACGGCGCCGAGCCGGTCAAGGCGCGGATAACGCAATGTGATGCCCGTGATTCCGGCCAGTTCCCCGAGCGTGCCGGGCCGGTAGAATGCAAGAGCCGCCACGCCGCCGGGGGTGAGTTTTGTGGCCATGGTGGCAACAAACCTCTCGGGCGAGTTGAACCATTGTATGGTAGATGATGATACCACCAGGTCAACGCTCCGGTCGGCGATTTCGGCTATGTGTATCTCGGCGTCGGTCTGCAGTAGGTGCGCATCGGCCGGAAAGCGCGACCGGTCTGTTGCGGCGATGTCCCAGATTTCCAGACGGCGGTAGTCAGCCGGAGTGGTATCGGCTCCGAACAGCGGTGAGTTGCCCGCTCCGATTTCGATTACGGTCGGATCGGGGTTTATCCTGGTCTGCGAGAGGAGTTCGTTCAGACGGTCGGATGTGAACTGTTGCACACCCGAATGGCGGCAGTATGTGGCTGCGGCATTGCTGAACCGCTTGCTCACAAGCTGTTTGTCAACTATATGGCGCCTGATTTCCGAGAAGGGGAGGTAATGGTCACCACCTTCGATAACCCTCGTTTCGGTTTTCCCTTCCCATGCCCGGCGCTGGTTTTCAGGGGGGAATATGCGGTCTGCTGACCCGATAAGCGCCAGCGACCACAGGTTACGGCTCTCACACGGGCCAATCCGGCCGAACATTTCAAGCTCGTGGCGCAGACGTCCGGTGTCGGCAGCCTGTACAAGCGGCTTTATGCTGTTGAAGTATTCACGCGAGGATGCCGACGAACCGCAGGCACGCTGCATGAATTTATAGAACGTCTTATCTGACAGTCCGTTGAGCGTGCCGTCGAATATCGCCTGCGGGATGCCGCAGAGGTCGTCGACATGCGTTTCCGTGCCGTTCACAGCTATGGTGCGTGTGACTCGCGCATGTGTTGAGGCCAGCCATGGCGCCGCGGACCTCACGCCGAATGACCAGGCCACCACCACCACCTCGTCGTAACCGCCCACGAGGCTGTCGGGGTCAACGGTATCTTCGGGGGCCGTGGCATAGTCCCACAGTATGTAGGTGTCATAACCGGGCACCGATACATCGAGGGTGTCGGCGGGAAATCCCCACCCGGCGAAATAGAGCAGGGCGCGGCGTATTCCGCTGTCGGTGGCACCGGCGATTTTATGGTATCTGTGTGGTCTCGGTTGCATGGCGGTCAGTTGTAAAGAGGCATGAGCTGGGCAAGCGCCTCGTCGAGGCGGTCAATCTCGGTACCTGTCATGCGGGCGTTGAGGCTGAAACGGAGTCGTTCGGTTCCGGCGGCCACGGTGGGCTTGCGTATCGGCAGGGCCTTGATGCCGAAGATGTCGAGCAGTTTCTGCGAGAGTTCCACGGTCTTGCGGGCGTCGCCGATGATCAGGGGCTGTATGTGCGAGGCCTCTACCGGTACCGGCGAGTATTTCGCCAGCACGTCACGGAGTTTTCCGGCAAGCCACTCAAGATGCGCGCGGCGCCTGTCGGCCGTGAGCAGGGTGCCGAGCACGAAACGTGTCCAGGCCACCTGCATCGGGGGGATGGCGGTGGAGAATATGAAACTGCGCGATGTGTTCACGAGCCACTGGCGCAGTTCGGCCGAGGTCACGGCGAACGCGCCGGCCGAACCGGCGGCTTTGCCGAATGTACCCACCACCACATCAACCTCGGCCGGGGCCTTCGACGCCATGGCGAGGCCGAGGCCGTGCGATCCCAGCACCCCGAAGGCGTGCGCCTCGTCGACGTAGAGCATCACGCCCGGGTGGCGCCGCTTTATGTCGATGAGCCGGTCGATGTCGGCGCGGTCGCCGTCCATCGAATATACGCTCTCGACGATTACGAGCAGACGGGGAGCCTTGCCGGCGTTGCGCTCGATGAGCTGTTCGAGATGGTCGTAGTCGTTGTGGCGGAATCTGGCGAAACCGGCGCGCGACAGCACGATGCCGTCGATGATGCTGGCGTGCACCAGTCTGTCGGCTATGACGAATGTGTCGTTGGCGGCGATGGCGCTGACCAATCCGGTATTGGCATGGTAGCCGCTGTTATATAATAAGGTGTCGGTGTCGTCGCCGCGGTACTTTGCGTAGAGCAGACGCAGGAACACCTCAAGGTTGAGGTATTCGATCTGCCGCGGGGCCAGCAGACGTGCCGCCGAGGCGGTCATGGGGATGCGTTTCGCCGATTCGTCGGCAAAGAAACGCTCCTGCATTTCGGTGTCGGTGGCCACACCCATGTAGTCGTTTGTCGAGAAGTCTATGACCTTTTTGCGCGGGTCGAGCGGGATGGAACGGAAATTGCCCTCATCCTTAAGCTGTTGCAGACGGTCTTTTATTTCCATTTGCCGCTTTTTATGATATTGGTCATGGCCGTGCAGAGTGTATCGAGGTCGGCGTCGGGGGTGATGTAGGGGGGCATGACGTAGATGTTGCGCCCGAACGGCCTGATCCATACACCCTCGCGCACGCACTCTTTCTGGAAGACGCCCACATCCACCCACCGGTCCATCTCGATGACCCCGATGGCGCCGAGCACCCTGACGTCAGTAACGCCGGGGAGGTCGCGTGCCGGGGCCAGGTTGCGGCTAAGGCGAGTCTCGATGCGTCTGATTTCGGCGGTCATATCTTTCGAGGCGAGTTCGTCGAACGTCGCGCAGGCGATGGCGCAGGCCAGCGGGTTGGCCATGAACGTGGGGCCGTGCATCATCACCCCCGCCTCGCCGCGCGATATGGTGTCGGCCACTTCGGCCGTGGTCAGCACCGCCGCCGAGGTCAGGTAGCCGCCGGTCAGACCTTTGCCGATGGTCATTATGTCGGGGCTTACGCCGGCGTGCTCGCAGGCGAAGAAACGGCCCGTGCGCCAGAATCCGGTGGCTATCTCGTCGAATATCAGGTATATGCCGTAACGGTCGCACAGCCGGCGCGCCTGACGCAGATATTCCGGGTGGTAGAACCACATGCCGCCGGCACCCTGTACCACAGGCTCGAGTATCATGGCGGCGATTTCTCCTGATTTTTCTTTCAGCAGCTCTTCGAGCGGGTTGATCTCGTCAGGGTTCCATTCGCCGCCGAAACGCGAACGCGGCTGGGGGAGGAAGTAGCGTACCGGCAGCGCGGGGCCGAAGGCGCCGTGCATGCCGGTCACGGGGTCGCAGACGCTCATGGCGTTCCAGGTGTCGCCGTGGTAGCCGTTGCGGATGGTCACGAAGTTTGTCTTCTCATGCGAACCCGAGCGGCTTATGGCCGCCTGCACGGCCATCTTCATGGCCACCTCCACGGCCACCGAGCCTGAGTCGGCGTAGAAGATGTTGTGCATCCCGGCAGGGGCTACGCTAAGCAGACGTTTGCCGAGTTCTATGGCCGGCTCGTGGGTCAGGCCGCCGAACATCACATGGCTCATGCGGCCGAGCTGGTCGGTGGCGGCGCGGTTCAGCGCCGGGTGGTTGTAGCCCAGGATGGCGGCCCACCACGACGACATGCCGTCGATGAGCTCGCGGCCGTCGGACAGGCACAGCCGGTTATGGTGTGCCGACGTCACTTTGTAGGTCGGCAACGGGTCTATGGTCGAGGTATAGGGGTGCCAGAGATGCTCGCGGTCCCAGGGGTCTGAGAGCGCGGTGAAATCAATGGGGTTGCTTTCGTGAGTTGTCATGGTTGCTCTTTTCAGACCCCAAAGTTACAAAAAAACTGAGAAACGGCGTATATTGTATAATGTGTCGCGGGGCTCAGCGCGGTGCGCTGTCCTGGCCGAGATATTCCGAGACGGTCATGAACCGCACGCCGTCGGCTTTCAGGCGCCCGATAATCTGCTTGAACTCCTCCCAGCGGGCGTCGTCCCACGAGTTGGGGTGGCCTTGCAGATAAAATGTGTCAAGGTCGCGCCAGCGCCCCAGGTAGTTTATTAGAAACTGCCGGTAGACAGGGTTGTGGTACGGATATTCCATCTCAAGGTTGAACGGTATCACAGCGCCCTTGTATAGACTGATTTCCGGCTGCGCGGGATGGGCGAAGATGAGGTCGAGCGACTCCAGGGTGCTGAGCGCGCTGTCGGTGTACTGGTTGCAGTCGGTCCAGTGCGGCCCCCAGGCACGCAGGTGCAGTCCGGCCTTGGCCGTGGCAAGCGAGTCAGTCAGGTGCAGGCACGCCGCTGAGTGTCGAACGTGGTCTCGAACTCGCCGGTCTCGTCCATCCCCATGCGGTTGTGGTAGCCGTGGTTCCAGAACTCTATCCCCTCGATGGCGGCGGTGCGCCGCAGCCAGTCGAAATAGTCATTGCGGTCAGAATCAAGGGAAAATCCTATGATTCCGAGGTTTGCATGTATGCCGTTTTCGGCAAGATACGACACGAGGCGGTTCCAGCGCGGCGGCACGGCGTCGGTGCCCTCGCCGTAGTGCACGTCGTCGAGTTTCAGCAGCAGTGTCTTCGGTTTCAGGGTCTTCAGACCGGCCACGTCGGGACGGTAGACGATTTCAGCCGCGCCGTGGCGCAGTATGCGGGCGTCCGAGCCGAAAGGTGCCGCGGCCGACGTGTCGCCGGCGTCTATCATCCGTGCCGTGATGTCGACATCGGTCAGGTAGTCGATGCCGAGAGGGCGTTTCAGGTATGGATAGTGACCCACATATAGTTTCTCCACTCCGCGGCCGTCCATCAGCTCTATCATCCGGCCGCAGCTGGCGATGAGTGTTTCCATCGGCACCTGCGGCGCGAGCTGCATCCACAGCTGTCCCGACCCGAAGGCGTCGCCGGTGAATGCCATGCCATTGGCATAGTCAATAAACGCCACCGACCCCGGGGTGTGACCCGGCATGTGCACCACGTCGAGGCGCCGGTTGCCAAGCTCGAAGATGTCGCCGTCGGCGAGCGGCAGTATGCGCCCCTTGTATTCCTTGAGCGCCGGTGTGTCGAGCACCGTGTCGGCCGGGTGCATGTATATTTCGGGGAAGGGGGCTATGTTGCCTGCGTGGTCATAGTGTCCGTGGGTGAGCAACACTTTCAGCGGCCTGGAGGTCAGGCGCGACACAATGCCGCCGAGATCCTTTATGGATGTGCCCGTGTCGATTAGCACGACGGCCGAATCACCCTCGACCAGATAGAGCGTGGTCTTGTCGGCGGTCTCGAGCACGGTCACGCCGGGTTCTATCACGGTGGCCGTGAGGTCGTCGTTGCTGAATATCGGTTCGGCGCCGCGCAGCGCGAGGCCGGTCAGCAGAAAAAGCTGTGCAAGGAATATGAGTCTTTTCATGGTCGGAATCGGTCTGATGGTTGGAATACGCAAAGTTACAAACTGTTTCGCAGACCGCCAAGAACTGGCGCGATGCCGCCTGCTGTAGCTTTAACGGCGCTGTTGATAACTTTTCGGAAACTTTTTGGGGGCGGAAGGGTGGCGGGTCGGGAATTCTGCGTAACTTCGCCCTGTTGACAAAGTCACGCAAACACCCAACACCATTCATGAACCGCAAAGGAAAGCTCTATTTCAGATATGGCACCATGGGGTCGGCCAAAACCGCCCTGCTGCTCACCACGGCATATAATTTCGAGGAGCGCAAGATGCGTTACCTCTGCCTGAAACCGGTGATAGACACCCGCGACAAAAAGAACGTGATACGTTCGCGCATCGGCATAGAGCGCGAATGCCGATGGATATACCCCGAATCGAATCTCTACGAGGATATCAAGCAGTATTTCCGCGAGACGGGTGCCATCGTTGACTGGTTTCTTGTCGACGAGGCCCAGTTCCTGACCGCCGAGCAGGTCGACCAGCTTTCGATGGTTGTCGACGATTTCGGGTCGAACGTGATATGCTACGGGCTGCGCACCGATTTCAAGACACATCTTTTCGAGGGGTCGCAGCGCCTGTTCGAGATCGCCGACACCATCGACGAGATAAAATCGACCTGCACCTGCGGCCACAAGACCATTGTCAATGCCCGCATCGACGCCAACGGCGACATTCTCACCGAGGGGCAGCAGGTTGAGATCGGCGGCGACGACCGCTATATCGCCGTGTGCCGCAAGTGCTGGCGCAACCGCCGCATACAGCAGGCCGACCGCAATGCCCTGCCGCTCGATTTCGACGATGACTGATAGCGGAATGCCGTTCCCGGTCCGGCGGTGTTACGGGTTTGAAAACAGAGCCGGTATAGGCGATTTGCTTATAAATTGTAGTTAAAATTGGGGGGGGTAATTGATTGTTTTCTAAATTAGGCGAATATTTTAGTATTAGAAAGTATTTGCGTATCTTTGTGGGGTGTAATAAATTAAAAACAATCACGTCACATGAAAAAAATCATTTACCTGTTACTTCTCTTTGTGGGCTGCAACATGCTGTTCACTGCGTGCGATGACAAAGACGACCCGCAGTCAGGCAGCTGGTTCGCCAACAAGCAGTTTACCGCCGAACCCGAAGACTGGTATATCTCAGGCATAGACTGGTGGGTTCTCTCGATGGACGGCAACAGCGGTCCCGGTTACGACGGCCATTTTACGGTGCGCGCATACGATGACGACGGTCGGCCCATGAGCGGTATCGAGTCATATTCCGGAAAATACCAGGTCGATTACGAGAACAACCGGCTTTTCATCACTTACGACGGCTATTCGGCCAATGCGGTATGGACTTTCGGTGATGAGGTCGATCAGGACTGCTGGCCTTTCTGGAAACCCAACCGTTACGTCTCGGTTCCGGCCTCGGCCACAGGTCAGCTCGCAGGGCTGGTTTTCCACTCGGGATATGTGTTTGACGCCCCCGATTACGACGAGTAATCCCCCGCGTCATAAAACACAGCGCCAGCGCCCCCGCCATTACGGCGGGGGCGCTGTGTTTTACCGAGGCTCTGGAGAGTGCTTTCCGGTTTCGGTCATGCTACGGTCTGATAGTATGAAATTGGCTGTTTGCCATTGAATCATGGTGTTTTGGCCCCTTTGCCAACTTTTTTGCATGAATATTTGTTGAAAAGTAGGGACATTTATAACTTTGCAGACACAAAGGGCCGGAGCCTTTCGCCGGTCACTTTTCCCACCTTAATTAATTGAATAGACCAGGCATCGCGCCACTACTGTGCCCGATTGCCTTGCCGCCCGGTGCGGAATCCGGCTATTTGCAAGCGGCCGTGTGCAACACACTCTCTCCGTTCCGGGCATCGCGCCGGGGACTGCCGCGGTCAGCCAGCCGTTTCGTTTAAGCCTCAGCCATACATGACCAGTGTTTCCCGACCTGTAGGAATGTGTCGGGTGGCTGATTCGGATTTCCTGCCCGGCACCCTGTCTCCACGTTATCAACATCAGAAAGACTTTCATGCTTTGGCGCCTTGAGGCGCAATGTATGGATTGACGTTACTGTCACTCACCACAGATACATGTACAATATCTCTGAATTAGAGTCGATGGCCCCCGACCAACTGAAGGCTGTCGCCGAAGGGATGGGCATTAAAAAAGCCGATCCCGATAAAAAAGAAGAATTAATCTATCGCATACTTGACCAGCAGGCGGTGGATCTTTCAGCCAACGCACCTGCCGACGAGAAAAAGCGCCGTGGCCCCCGCAAGAAGTCCGAGCGTGCTGCCGACGCGCAGGATGCTCCGCGCAAACGCGGCCGCAAGCCCAAACAGAACGCCGAGGCTCCCGAGGCTGAAGGCGCGTCAGCGGAAAAGGCTGTTGAACCGACCCGGACTCAGGCAGACACCGCGGCTGCACCTGCCGCGCAGACGCAGCCGCGCAAGCGGGGCCGCAAGTCAAAGGCCGAGCTTGCCGCAATGGCTGCCGACAAGAGTGCCCAGCTCTCGCAGGATGGCGCGGGCGCACCGACCGCCGATCAGCAGGCTGCGCCGGTCGACGGAGGCGATGGGGTAATGGAAACGTCAGCCGACAATAACACCCCCGATGGACGCCAGACGCGCAAACGCGGCCGCAAGCCTGCGCAGGATGTGCCGGAAGGTGGTGTAGAACCCTCTCTTTTCGGCGGCGACGGGCCGCTCGGCGTAGGCCTCGACGTGTCGCGCGAGCTCCCTGCCGACGACAATTCCGCCTGGTCGCAGAAAAATACCGTGGGTGCCGACTCCATGAAAACCTCCATGCCGATGCCTCCGGCCGAAACCCCTGCCGAGACGGATGCCGACACTCCCGCCGACCGCAACGAGGTTCCCGAGGGTGAACATCAGGCCGAGGCTCCGCGCCGCGGCACATTCTTCCGTCCCGGCGGAAACGGCGCCCAGCCCGCCGGCAACCAGGGCAACCGTAACCACCCCGGTGTTTTCGGCCGCAACGTCGACGAGTCGTTCGGTTCATTCTTCCCGCGCATGGGTGGCCGCAGTTTCACCCCGCGCAGCCAGCAGGAACGCGAGCGGGCCGCACTCGAAGCCGCCTCGGCTCCGCTTGTGCTCCACGAGCCGGGCTCGCAGCCGGCAAAGGCTGAGCCAAAAGGGAAGAAAGCCCGCAAGAAAGCCCAGCAGATGGCACGCCAGCAGGCTGCGCAGCAGCAGTCGCGTTACAGTTTCGACGGTCTGCTTGAGGCATCGGGCGTGCTTGAGATCGGCAACGACGGTTACGGTTTCCTCCGTTCCAGCGATTTCAACTACATGCCCTCGCCCGACGACATCTCGGTAACTCCTGCGCAGATAAAGGCCAACGGCCTCAAGGCCGGCGATGTGGTCGACTGCACGATAGCTCCCCCCGCCGAAGGCGAAAAATATTTCCCCTTGACCAAAGTGCTCAGCGTCAACGGCCGCACTCCCGAGTTTATCCGTGACCGTGTGCCTTTCGAGCACCTCACACCGCTTTTCCCGCAGGAGAAGTTCAATCTTACGGGCGGCCGCACCACAAATAACCTTTCGACTCGCGTGGTCGACATGTTCTCGCCCATCGGCAAGGGTCAGCGCGCGCTCATCGTGGCTCCCCCCAAGACCGGTAAGACCATTCTGCTCAAGGATATAGCCAACGCCATAGCCGAGAACCACCCCGAGGTCTACATAATGATCCTGCTCATCGACGAGCGCCCCGAGGAGGTGACTGACATGGCCCGCTCGGTAAACGCCGAGGTCATCGCCTCGACATTCGACGAGCCTGCCGATCACCATGTGAAGATTGCCGGCATTGTGCTCGACAAGGCAAAACGCATGGTAGAGTGCGGCCACGATGTGGTTATTCTCCTCGACTCGATAACCCGTCTGGCCCGTGCCTACAATACCGCCCAGCCCGCATCGGGCAAGATTCTTTCGGGTGGTGTAGATGCCAACGCCCTGCAGAAACCCAAGCGTTTCTTCGGTGCCGCGCGCAACATCGAGGGTGGCGGCTCGCTCACCATCATCGCCACGGCCCTGACCGAGACTTCGTCGCGCATGGACGAGGTGATCTTCGAGGAATTCAAGGGCACAGGCAACATGGAGCTGCAGCTCGACCGCAAACTGTCGAACAAGCGTATATTCCCGGCTGTCGACATCATGGCGTCCTCGACCCGTCGCGACGATCTGCTGTTGCGTCCCGAGACCCTTCAGCGCATGTGGATTCTGCGCCGTTTCCTCTCGGATCGCAACTCGATCGAGGCCATGGAGTTCATCAAGGATCGCATGGAACGCTCGGCCGACAACGACGAGCTGCTGCGCACAATGGGCGACTGATCCGGCGGCGCGTAATAACGGCCCGTCCGGGTCACCACCGACCGGAAAACATTTGATAGAAAAAGTAGACAGCGCTGTATCGGGAACGATACAGCGCTGTCTGTTTTATGTTGCTGAGCCTCGGCTCAGACTGGCAGGTCTGACGGCTCAGGTTTGCTGTCGGTGCGGTTTATTTGATGACCTTGGTCACCTGGTTGCCGCGCTTGCAGATGAAGAGACCGTTCTCGGGGTTCTCTACGCGTACGCCCATCAGGTTGTAGTAAACGGCTGGAGCGTTGTCAGCCTCGATGTTCTCGATGGCGCCGGTGCCGGTGGTGACTTTCAGTTTCACGTCGTCACCAACGGTGAGGGTGAAGGTGGGGTTCTCCCAGGGACCGGCAGCGGGTTTCATGTTGTCGATGGGATCAGCGGGACCATCGAGGGTGTACTCGGTGTCAAGAGCGATCTCGCCTTTGGTAGAATATGCGTTTGACCATGCGGCGTTCTTCACGACCTTGAATGTCTGAGAGATTGTGCCGGTGTAGGCCAGTGTCCACACGCCGTTCTCGCCTTTCTCGAATTTCGGGCCACTGAAACCCCATTCAAGTGGAGTGTCGCCAACGAGGAACCACTCGTCATCAGCAGTCTCGACGCTCTCGGCCTCGATGAGGATGGATACAGTCGTGGGATTGTTGATGTCGTCGGGGGTTACGGTTACTTTGGCGTTCTTGTAATGAACATTGTTGCCCGCGATCACTACATTGGCGCCTCCTTTTACCATATTGTAGGCCACGCCGTTTTCGATGGTTTCGCCGCTGCCGCCCCATTTCTCTGACCACCAGTCAGACTGGCTTGTCTCATAAGGCACAATCAGGAAGTCGCCGTAGAGGTCGGGAATGGTCTGGGTGAGGACGCCGTTTTCCTCGGTGAAGATGTTGGTTTCCAGTTTCCAGTTCTGGTAGGTGCCGGGCATCACCCAGGTCATGGCCATTGCCGAGAGAGACATTGCGACAGATGCCGCAGAGAGTAAAAGTTTTTTCATGAATTTAAAGTAAACGGTTAATATTATAGGTAAATTATTCTTCGCCGGTATATGAGAGACTTAAGGTTCTTTTGGTAAAGCGCCACAAAGGTACGGAAATATATCATACCCATGATGCACGATGAATGTGTTCTTTAACATGTTTTTCGTTGTCGCGGGTATTATGACGAAAAACAGACTGTCATGACGAAAAACAGACGGCGGGTGGCATCTGTTGTGAGCCACCCGCCGTTTGTTACAGGTTGTTTATGAATATGTGCAGGGGGTTATTTCACTGCGATCTTCAGGGCCGATTTGCCGTTGGCCGAGACGGCGGTGACAACATAGACACCTTTCGCCAGGGAGTCGGTAGCCACGCTGTTGTTGCCCGAGGCCACGAGTACACCTGCCATATTGTAGATTGCCAGGTGACTGTCGGCACAGCTTACGGTGTTGCCGTCATAGCTGATGGCAGGGTTGTTGTCGGCGCCGACATTCTCTATGCCCGAGAATCCGTAGACAGTGACGGTGGCTGACGATCCCAGCATACTCAGCGTAATGTTGCCTGCAAGGGCATTGAGACATTTGAAGGTGAGCGAAAGCACATTGTTGGCCAGGGCCATGTCAGTCATCTCAAGGTTCTGCTCGTTGTAGTCGCAGATGAAGTCGCTCATGAGGGTTTCGGGATCCATCTCGCCGCGGGTGAGGATGTGAACGTTCACTGTGAACGATTCACCTTCGGTAACCGAGAACTCGGTCTGCGGCAGGAAGATCTTCTGCTCGAAGTGCAGGTAGGGAACGTTCACGGCCAGTTCGCTCCAGGGAGCGTCGGCGCTTGTGCCGTAGGCATAGCCGAGACCTTCCAGGAACTCGCGGCCGAACTCGCCGTCGGCCAGGGTCTTGCCCTCGGTGGTGGTATGGTCGTCGGCGATGGTGGCCTGGATCAGGGCCAGGTCGCCAAGCACGTAGTTGTTCTCCAGACCTGCGTCCGGGGCGACAGGCTCGTCAGAGTAGATGGGTTCCCAGTCATCGTCATAGCCGATGGGCATAGGCTCGTCATTGGCCGATGTGCGGCCCACGATGCGGTGTGCGGTGTCGAGCTGGCCGGGATAGTAAGCTTCCGTGCCGGGATCCGCAGCCTCAATCGCTGTCAGAGCCACGATGTTGTTGGTGATAACCTTCGGGGTGTTCTCGGGATAAATGGGATTCCCCTGGTCGTCCCAGTCAGAGGGGGTAAGCGATGCCAGCGAGCCGGCGATGCCGCCCACATAAACGCGGCCCCACTGGGGTGCGATGCCTTTCACAGAACCCTCGGCGATGTTGCGGTTCACGAGACCGCGTGCGGCCTCACCCACGATGCCGCCTACGGTGTGGTTGGCGGTGATGTCGGCGTCGGCATGGCAGTCTTCGACGGTGAAGTCAGTGCCGCCGGTTCCGACGATGCCGCCCACTGATGAGTTGGCGGTGAGGATGCCTGAGAAGGCTGAGGTTTTCACCGATGATGATGTGCGCAGGTCACCGGCGATACCGCCGGCTGAGGCCTCGGGGAGGTTGATGTCGGCACCGGCCACGAAACAGCCGGTGACTGCCGAACTGTTGGTGAGGATGCCGCCTACAGAGCCGAATGTGCCGTCAAATTCCTCGCCTGAGGATTTCAGACCGTAGATGTGGATGTTGTCGACTGTGATGCCCATGCCGTTGGCCACCACCACGGCGGCGGCCGAGCCGCTTGCAAGGTCAAGTACGGGGTCGGTGAAGATGATGTCTTTTACAACGGCGCCCATCGACGCGGTTCCGAGCATGGCCTGGTACTGGGCCTGCCCGGTGGTGAAGTTGGCCACAGTGTGGCCGTCGCCGTCAAGCGTGCCCGAGAAACCCTCTACCGGTCTGAAAGAGAACCCGGCGCCGTCAATGTCGGCGGCAAGCTTATACGATGCCGTGAGGGCGCTCTTCATCTGCTGGAGATCTGCGATGGTGGTGATGAGATACGGATTCTCGGGTGTGCCGTCGCCGCCATGGAACTTGTCGAGGGGGAGGTCGTACAGGCGCTGGGTGTAAGAGTCAGTGCCGTCGGCATAGAGCAGGTGCAGTGTAGGTGTCG
>ERZ1673743.2724-NODE-2724-length-14967-cov-17.531652_pt1 | contig 14967 bp, 17 predicted proteins | sample MGYA00580197_ERZ1673743 | MGnify/ENA primary metagenome ERZ1673743 (study PRJEB41218, sample SAMN15661795) | gut metagenome | host: Homo sapiens | place: Canada: London | collected 2015-08-20/2019-03-30 | study: EMG produced TPA metagenomics assembly of... | reverse complement strand
ATGCAAATTTAACACTTTTCGAAAAATCTATGCACCGGAAATTCGGCTTGACCCCTTCATTAGGCCTTGGCCTCACGAACACCTTCACCGGACTCGTCGTAGCCGCATTTCAGGCGGTATTTCACGACAGCATTGATGCCGGACTTCCCGTCATAATAACAGGCCGTGTCGTCACTCTCGCAAGCATTCCGGTCCTGATAAGAGCCTATCAATTCCGGTCCAAAGCCAAAAAGCTCGCCCTCAGCATAGGCGTCACCCGGCTCCACTCATCCAATGTCCCCACATCCGTAGCCAAGCCGGCCACTGCACCGGCCTTATCCCCTGGCCGTGACCTTCTAACGTTCGGCCTCCATTTTTTTGAAAAAATTATTTTGTGGTATTAAAAATAATACCTATTTTTGCAAAAAATATATATCATGCCTGAAATTTTCAATCTTTTCGGATACAGCTTTTTCTTTTGGAGCAGAGAGCATGAACCGATTCATGTCCACGTAGAAGGATCAGACGGTTACGCCACCTTTGACTGGAACGAAGAAACACAAACATTCGTTCAGAGAGAATGTTGTAATATAAAGGCCGGTGACTTGCGCAAAATCAAAAATGCCATAGCTCAACGCAAACAGGAAATATTTGACAAATGGAATGAACACTTTAATCAATAAACTATGAAAATCACGAAAATTTGGTTTGATTCAGACTATATTTATGGGTTAGACGAATCCGGCAATGAATATCGTCAGTCGCTGCTTTGGTATCCTAACCTCAAAAATGCTACTACGGAAGAACGTTTGAATTACAAATTCGGCTTCCGCGGAATTCACTGGAGACAACTCGACGAAGATATCAGTTTTGACAGTTTTACTTCGGAAGATGCTGAGCCGACGCCCCTGCAACGTTTTTTTCTTACTCACAAAGAAATTAAAATTTCAGAGTTTGCCCGTCTGATAGGTATAGACGCAACTTTACTGCGCAACTACATCAACGGATTCAAAAAACCATCCAAAGAGCGTGAATCAATTATCCTGAACGGAATACACAGCCTTGCAGCCCAATATGCTGCCGCCTCATTTTAGTATCCGCTTTAAATTAGTTTTACTCAAAAGACCGGCAATTTTTTGTTCCGAGAAGTGATATCAAATTGTATAAGTATCACTATCGTGAACATTAACGCCATTTTTTCGCCTGGAACTATCACTTAAGTGATACTTACGAACAAGTCACCGACTAAGCCGCATATCATCGGAAATGCTGTCTCCGGATTAAAAAAAGCGGGAAAAGTGTTGGTTTGTCGGCTATAATTAGTAACTTTGCATCACCTGCACCTACAGGTATCGACTCTTTAACCAAATACAATAATACTGCAAAAGCATGAAACCTTACGTAATGGGCATTGACATCGGCGGCACGAACACCGTCTTTGGCATTGTCGACACCCGAGGCATGGTGATAGCCAGCGGCTCAATCAAGACCGCGAAACACAATAACGTCGAAGACTATATCAGCGAACTCTACACCGAGGCTTCACGCCTGATCGAAGCCAACGACGCCGTCGGCAAGATCCACGGCATCGGCATCGGCGCCCCCAACGCCAACTACTTCACCGGCATCATCGAGGACGGCGTCAACCTGCCCTGGCCTACCCCGCTGCCCCTGGCAAAGCTCGTCGAGGATAAATTCGGCATTCCCGTAGCGATAACCAACGACGCCAACGCAGCCGCCATCGGCGAGATGACCTACGGCGCAGCACGCGGCATCAAGGATTTCATCATGATCACACTCGGCACGGGCGTCGGCTCGGGCATCGTGATCAACGGCCAGGTGGTCTACGGCCACGACGGATTCGCCGGCGAGCTCGGCCACATGATCGTCAAGCGCAGCAACGGCCGCCTCTGCGGCTGCGGCCGCACCGGCTGCCTCGAGGCCTACTGCTCGGCCACCGGCGTGGCCCGCACGGCACGCGAGTTCCTCGAGATCCGCACCGAGCCTTCGCTGCTGCGCAACCTCGACATCGACCAGATCACATCGAAGGACGTCTACGACGCCGCCGTCAACGGCGACAAGCTCGCAAAGGACATCTTCGACTACACCGGCACCATCCTGGGCGAGGCTTTCTGCGACATGATGGTATTCTCGTCGCCCGCTGCCTTCATCCTCTTCGGCGGCCTGGCCAAGTCAGGCGAGCTGCTGCTCAAGCCGCTGCGCACGGCCATGGAGCGCAACATGATGACCTGCTTCAAAGGTAAGGCTAAGGTGATGCTCAGCGAGCTCAAGGAAGCCGATGCCGCCGTCCTCGGCGCAAGCGCCCTGGGCTGGGAAGCCAAGCCGAGCGCCCCCGCCGCCGAAGCCTGACAGCCTCCGCACAAGCACCCACTGCAGCCGTCCGCACCCACTGCGGGCGGCTGTATACATATATTTGTGTATGCCCCGCGCCATGCCGGCCGCCCCGACGGCAAAAAATACCTTATTCGGGGTATTGCCGGGGCGCCGCCGTGGCCGTAACTTTGCACCGGTAAAGAAATGAGTTTCTACCGAACTGTTTTGGTTGGCGCAGAGACAGCCACTCTGCACTGAAGAAAAAACTTCTCATAAATTAGGTAATTAACCACACCTCATACCTCGCCCGGGGAAGCCGAGAGGCCGTGCCGGAGCGGGGTATGAGATTTTTTTGAATATTCTTTTGAATTTTATTTGTATTTTTCGTTTTACTTTTGTTATTTCGCAGGGTGAATTGACACTTCAAATCAAAATAGAAAAAAACATTCCATAATAAGACTCACAAGATGATATTCAAATTCAGAATAGTTTCGGACGGCGCCGAGAATTTCAAACGCGAGATTCAGATCGACGCACAGGCCACGTTCCTCGACCTGAAAAACGCTATCTGCGACTCTGTCGGCTACGACAAGACCCAGATGGACTCATTCTTCATCTGCGACGACAACTGGGAAAAGGAGAAAGAGATCTGCTACGAGGACATGGGCTTCGACAGCGACCAGGAAGTGTGGCTCATGGACGACGCCGTGCTCGAGGACTTTATCGACGACGAGGGCCAGCGCCTGCTGTTCGTGTTCGACTACATGACCGACCGCGCCATGTTCATGGAAATGACCGAACTCACAGCCGGAAAGACGCTCAAGGATCCCGTGTGCTCGCTCTCACTGGGCCAGGCTCCGGCCCAGCACGTCGACCTTGACGAATTCGACAAGCAGATCGACGCAAAGGCCGCAAAGGCCACGATTCCCGAAGACTTCGACGAGGACTTCCTGGGCACCGACCAGTTCTCGCCCGACGAATTCGAGGCCGGCGGTTTCAACGAGCTGGAACTCTGATCACAGCGATGTCAGTAATAACAGACCTTAAGGAAAAGGTCCTCGCCGGCGGCTCGCTGACCGACGACGAGGTGTATTCACTGCTCGACGTACCCTCGGCCGACCTGCGCGAAGCCGCTGCGGAAGTCACCGCCGCCCTGAGTCCGCGCCGCTTCGACTCGTGCTCGATAGTCAACGCACGTTCGGGCCGCTGCTCCGAAAACTGCAAGTGGTGCGCCCAGTCGGCCCACTACCATACCGGCTGCGACACATATCCCCTCATCGACGAAAGCCACTGCATGGCCATGGCCCGCCACAATGCCTCGCGCGGCGTCATGCGCTTCTCGCTCGTGGCCAGCGGCCGCTCCGTCAAGGGCGAGGCCCTGCAGAAGATGGCCTCCATGCTGCGCCGCGCCAAGGACGAGACCGGCATCAGCACCTGCGCATCGATGGGACTCCTCACCGCCGACGAGCTGCAGACCCTCTGGGATGCCGGCGTGCGCCGCTACCACTGCAACCTGGAGACGGCGCCATCGCACTTCGCCACGCTCTGCACCACCCACACCGTCGACGACAAGCTCGCAACCATCGAAGCCGCCCGGCGCATAGGATTCGAAGTGTGCTCCGGCGGCATCATAGGCATGGGCGAGACCGCCCGCCAGCGGGCCGAATTCGCCATCACTCTGCGCCGCGCCCGTCCCGCCTCGATCCCGATCAACATACTTTCGCCTATCCCCGGCACTCCGCTGGCCGACACACCTCCCATATCCGACGACGAGATCCTCGACACGATAGCCATCTTCCGCCTCGCCCACCCGACCGTCACGCTCCGCTTTGCCGGAGGCCGCGCCCGCCTCAGCGCCGACGTGCAGCAGCAGGCCATGCGCATCGGCATCAACGGCGGTCTTGTCGGCGACATGCTCACGACCGTCGGCTCTAAGATCGACGACGACATCGCCGCCGTCGAACGCGCCGGATACGAATTCTAACTCCCCTCAGCAATGGCCGACCGACCCGCATCCGCCCCGACTAACGCCTTGCGCAAGCTCACCGCCTCTCTGGCCGCCGCCAAGGGGCGCCGCCGGAGCGGTCTCTTCGCCGCCGAAGGCACCAAATGCGTGCTCGACACGCTCGGTGCCTTCCGTCTGCGCTACGTGGCCGCCACAGCCGACTGGCTTGCCGCCCACCAGATCGGACCAGAGGCCGACGGCGCCGACATCTACGAGTGCCGCCGCGCCGACCTGGTCGAGATGACCTCGCTGTCCCTCGCCCCCGACGTCATCGCGGCTTTCGAGATTCCGCAGCCCGAGACCTTCGACCCCGCCTCCCTCGACGGCCGGCTGACGCTGGCTCTCGACCGCGTACAGGACCCCGGCAACCTCGGCACCATCATCCGCACCGCCGACTGGATGGGCGTCAGCCGCATTCTCGCTTCGGCCGACACAGCCGACTGCTTCAACCCCAAGACCGTGCAGGCCACCATGGGCGCACTGGCGCGCGTCAGGCTCGTCTACGGCGACCTGCCCGCAATGCTCGCCGAGGCCCGCAGCCGCGGCATCGAGGTGGCAGGCACCTTCCTCGACGGCGTTGACATCTACACCGCCGCCCTTCCCCGGCAGGCCGTCATAGTCATGGGCAACGAAGGCAGCGGCATCGGCCCCGAAGCGGCCGCGCACGTCAGCTCGCGACTGCTCATCCCATCCTATCCCCCCGGGCGCCCGACCTCCGAATCGCTCAACGTCGCCACGGCCACGGCCATAGTCCTCTCCCAGTTCGTCTCGCGCAATTATGGCAAAGATTAAGTACAAATCCGCATGGTTCTGCAGCGAATGCGGCGCCGAATCGCCCCGCTGGAGCGGCCGCTGCCCCGCCTGCGGGGCCTGGAACACAATGGTCGAAGAGCGCGTGGCCGCCGCAGGCGCCTCCCGCTCGCCGTCGCCCGTCAGCCGCGGCCGATCCGAGCTCAAGGCCCTCAACGACATATCGGCCGCCGAAATGCCGCGTATCAAGCTGCCGTCGGCCGAGCTCAACCGCGTTCTCGGCGGCGGCCTCGTGCCGGGCGAGATGGTCCTCATCGGCGGCGAGCCCGGCGTTGGCAAGTCGACGCTCGTGCTCCAGAATCTGCTGTCGATCCGCTCCAAGAACATACTCTACGCCTCAGGTGAGGAAAGCGCCACGCAGCTCAAGATGCGCGCCGACCGCCTCGGACGGGGCAGCGACAACCTCTTCATAGTATGCGAGACCTCGCTCGAGAACATCCTGGAGCACATAGCGCGCCTCGAGCCCGGAATCGTCGTCATCGACTCCATCCAGACCATCGCATCCGACGCGCTCGAAGCATCGGCCGGCTCGGTCAGCCAGGTACGCGAGTGCGCCGCACGCCTGCTCAAATACGCCAAGGAGAGCGACGTTCCCGTCCTGCTCATCGGCCACATCACCAAGGATGGCTCGCTCGCCGGCCCGAAGGTGCTCGAACACATCGTTGACGCCGTGCTGCAGTTCGAGGGCGACCGCCAGTACATGTTCCGAATCCTGCGCGCGATCAAGAACCGCTTCGGCAACACCGCCGAACTCGGCATCTACGAGATGGGACAGAAAGGCCTCCGCGAAGTCACAAATCCGTCGGAACTGCTGCTTTCGGCCGGCGACACCGACCTGTCGGGCGTCGCCGTGGGCGTCACCGTCGACGGTGCCCGGCCTTTCCTGATCGAGGTCCAGGCCCTGGTCAGCACGGCCGCCTACGGCACTCCCCAGCGCAGTGTCAACGGCTTCGACTCCAAGCGCGCCAACATGCTCCTGGCCGTCCTCGAGAAGCGCGTCGGATTCAAGCTCGCCGCCAAGGATGTGTTTCTCAACATCGCGGGCGGAATCCGCGTCAGCGATCCGGCCCTCGACCTGCCCGTCATCTGCTCCATCCTATCGAGCAACTTCGACATCGCCCTCGGCCACGACATCTGCCTCACCGGCGAGGTCGGCCTCTCGGGCGAGATACGCCCCGTGGCCCGCATCGAGCAGCGCATCGCTGAAGCCGAAAAGCTCGGCATGAGCCGCATCGTCGTTCCCGCCGGCAACCTCAAGGGCATCGACCGCAGCCGCTTCACCATCGACATCTTCGAGGCCGCCCGCGTCACCGACGCCGTCAGGGAACTTTTCTCCTGAACCTATCCGCAACTCCTTAATACCAAATCGCCATGAAACGTTTCATCACTCTTTTCATTCTACTCATTGCCTTGACTTTCAGCTCTTCGGCACAGATGTGCGACAAGAACGACTATCAGTATTTCTTCGGCTGGCTTCCCATGCTGGCCGGCAGCGCCACTCCCGGCAAAGTCGATGTCTTCGCCCAGCCAAGCCTGATTAATTACGGCTGGATTCAGAACGGCGGCACTGTTCCAGCGGCAGCTGAAAATGTCGAAGTATCGAAATTCATGCATGGCGACCAGACCATCTACGTATGGAAATTCGCCGAGCCCTCGGCCATTCCCCTGCCTCTGTACACGGCCTTCATTCCCCGCGGCGACAACTACGTCACCGTCCAGCTCGAACTGTCGCTCGACGACTGCTGGGTGCTCGGCGAGTCGGTGGAATACGGTTCTCACTCCAACTACGGCACCGTCGACCGACCGGCCGACGCCGAAGGGTTCCTGAAGCTGATCAAGGACAAAAAGATTCTTAAATAGATCTTTCCTCGCCGCACGCCTCCGTGTGCTTGGACGGCTCGCGGATTTTCCGTAAATTTGCAGTCCAAATCATAGTAAATGAAGTTTACTCTCGAAAAGACACTCCCCGACAGCGGCGCGCGCGCCGGCACCATATTCACCGACCACGGCGAGATACCGACGCCGATATTCATGCCCGTCGGCACTCTCGGCGCCATCAAGGCTGTCCACATCCACGAGATGCGCGACCAGGTTGACGCCCGCATCATCCTGGGCAACACCTACCACCTGTACCTGCGCCCGGGCACCGACGTGCTCCGCGCCGCCGGCGGTCTCCACCGCTTCAACGGCTGGGATCGCCCGATCCTCACCGACAGCGGCGGCTTCCAGGTCTTCTCCCTGAGCGACAACCGCAAGCTCACCGAGGAAGGTGCACACTTCCGCAGCCACATCGACGGATCGAAGCACCTGTTCACGCCCGAGAAGGTCGTCGACATACAGCGCGTCATCGGCTCCGACATCATGATGGCCCTCGACGAGTGCCCCCCCGGCATGGCCGACTACGACTACGCCCGCCGCTCGCTCGGCCTCACCCAGCGCTGGCTCCGCCGCGGCTGGGACCACTTCAACGCCACCGAGCCGCTCTACGGTCACTCGCAGGCATTCTTCCCGATTGTCCAAGGCTGCCGCTTCAAGGACCTGCGCCGCGACGCCGCCCGCTTTGTGGCCGATCTCGGAGCCGAAGGCAACGCCATCGGCGGCCTGGCCGTCGGCGAGCCCACCGAAGTCATGTATGAGATGATCGAGGTCGTCAACGAAGAGCTGCCCGCCGACCGTCCGCGCTATCTGATGGGCGTCGGCACCCCGATCAACATCCTCGAAGCCATAGACCGCGGCGTCGACATGATGGACTGCGTCATGCCCACCCGCAACGGCCGCAACGGCATGCTCTTCACTCCCGAAGGCACCATGAACATGCGCAACGCCAAGTGGGCAACCGACTTTTCGCCCATCTGGGCCGACAGCCCCGCCCTGACTGACCGCGTCTACTCCCGCGCCTACCTGCGCCACCTGTTCATCTCCCAGGAAATCCTGGCCATGCAGATCGCCTCGATACATAATCTCACGTTCTACCTCTGGCTCGTCCGCCAGGCGCGCCGCCACATCCAGGCCGGCGACTTCGCCACCTGGAAGGCCGACATGGTCCGGCGACTCGGCCGCAGGCTTTAACCGATAACCCCTCAACAGTCCGACGCCGTGTTCAAGATCATCGACCGATACATAATCCGCAAATTCCTCGGGACGTACATCTTCGCCATAGCCCTGCTGCTGGCCATCGTCGTCATGTTCGACGTCAACGAGAAGCTCGACTCGTTCCTCAAGGCGCCCCTGAAGGCCACGGTCGTCGACTACTTCGTCAACTTCCTGCCCTACTTCGCCAACCAGTTCTCGCCCCTGTTCACTTTCATCGCCGTCATCTTCTTCACCTCGAAGCTCGCCGGCAACAACGAGATCGTGGCCATGCTCTCGACTGGCATGAGCTTCCGACGCCTGCTGCGGCCCTACCTGCTGTCGGCATTCGTCATAGCGGCAGCGACCTGGGTGCTCGGAGCCTACATCATACCTCCCGCCAACGTCAAGCGCATCAACTACACCAACACCTACGTCAAGAACAAGCGCGTCGACTACGGCGCCAACATCATGCTCATGGTAGCGCCCGGCGAGATAGCCTACATCAGCCGCTACGACAACATCACCAAGACCGGCAGCCGCTTCACTCTCGAGAAGTTCGACGGAAAGCAGATCGTCTCGCGTCTGACGGCCCGCAGCATCGGATGGGACACCCTCTACAGCTGGAAGGTCTACGACTACACGATACGCGACTTCAAGGACAACCGCGAGCTCATCCGCCGCGGAGCGGCCCTCGACACGACCATCCCGTTCGAGCCACGCGACTTCCTCATCGCCAAGAACGACCACGAGAAAATGACTACGCCGGCACTCGAACGGTACATCGAGCGCCAGCGCAGCCGCGGTGTGGGCAATATCAAGAGTTTCGAGGTCGAGTATCACCGACGCTACGCCATGTGCGCCGCCGCCTTTATCCTGACGGTCATCGGCATGGCTCTGTCATCGCGCAAGGTCAAGGGCGGCATGGGCCTCAACATCGGCATCGGACTCGTCCTCAGCTTCAGCTACATCCTTTTCATGGCCATCACACAGAGCTTCGCGTATTCGGGCCTCACCTCGCCGCTGATAGCCATGTGGATTCCCAACATCATTTACACGGTCGTCGCAGTCGTGCTCTACAACCGGGCCTCCATGTGATCAGTACATCGGCGTGAACGGCTCCGACACCTTCAGCCGGCTGTTCATGCAGCCGTCGAAGTCGGCGTGGTCAGCCGTGTCAAGCTTCAGCACCGGCGACCCGGGCGTCAGAAGCAGCTTCGACAGATCTACGTAGAACAGACTTTCCGAATCGGCGAACTTGAAGTAGTAGCGCAGCCGGTTGATGTCGCTGATGCTGCGCCACTGGGTCGACGACAGGTTGGGCTGGTCGGGGATCTCATACCCCATCGGCACCGCCACGTTGTCTATGATCGTCGACAGCTCGGCCAGAGCCTGCTCCGAACCGACGCCGGCCGTCGGCACGTGGTGGATGAAGTAGTCGGCCCGCACGAAGCGGTCGGCGCTGTGCACCGTCCCCGGCAGCATGTTCATGCCGCCCACGCCTTTCCAGTATCTGTTGATCGCCAGCATGTCGGGGAAGGCCGGGTCGTTCGTCATCACCTGGTAGTCCTTCGACTTGTAGGTGTACATCTTCCCGTCCTGAAATTCAAGTACCAGCGTCTCGCCGCTCGGATCCGTGAAGGCCCAGTGCAGCAGCGACACGGTCCCGCCGTCGAACGTCGCACCCGCTATGCCGAAATTCGACGCCTTCAGGAAGGCCTCCACCTCGTCGACGGTCGAGAAATTATCCAGAAAGTAGCTCACTATCACGGCAAGCGACATTTCGGGCTCACCCGTCCCCTTCAGCACCGTCCGGTACACCGATCCCTTGCAGAACAAGCCGTTGCACACCAGCCCGCGCTCGTTCATGCCCTCGGTCACACCTCCGTCGTAGCCCACGGCCAGTACCGTGCCGTACTTCGACGTCCACTGAAGCCGAGGACCCGTGTCGTTCGACTCCTTGGCCATACCGGCAGGATATACATAGATATTTGTCGGTATCGGGGTGCGCCAGTCGAGCGTTCGCCCTACCATCACTACGTCGGTGCTGTCACCCCTGAACACTATGCGCGAGCACGGCATAGCCGCCGGTGCGCAGGCCGCAGCCGCCAGGGCTGCCGCCGCTAATGCTTTTAATTTCATAGAATATACATTTTTATTGATTCTCGACTGTTAATATCGGTTCTCTTTGCTTTCTCTCTTTTATAACCCGCTCACCGGCCAAAAGTTTGACTTCCGGCTTGCATACGCCGCAAAAAAGTGCTAACTTTGCTGTGCAAGCACCTAACGACCATGCGATACGTAAGCACCAACGGAAAATCAGCCACCCTGCGGCAGGCCGTCGAGCAATGCTATGCCGGCGACGGCAATCTTTACCTCCCCGGCCGGCTTCCTCTGCTTCCGCAGGCCTATTTCAACAACATCGGACAGATGACCCTGAGCGAGATCGCTTTCGTGGTCATGCGCACCCTCCTCGACGAAGAGATCGACGCCCCGGTGCTCAAGGATATCGTCGACCGCAGCTTCGACATACGCATGCCTCTGGTCGAGCTCGAGCCCGACCGCTTCGTCATGGAGATGTTCCACGGCCCCACCATGGCCTTCAAGGACTTCAGCGCCAAATTCCTCGGCGAGGTAATCAAGCACTTCCACCGTCCCGGCCGCGGACATGTGCGCATATACGTGGCCACGACGGGCAATACCGGCGGCGCTGTCGCCAACGCCGTCGGAGCCGTCGACGGTGTCGACGTACTCATCCTCTTCCCCCGCGGGGCTTTAACCCGCGCCCAGCGCGCCCAGTTCTCCACCATCGCGCCCAACATCCACCCCATCGAGGTCGGCGGCAGCATCGGGCAGTGCAAGACCATGGTCCGCCAGGCCATCGAGGATCCCGACCTCAGCGACGGATCACTGCAGGTGTGCGCCAACACACAGAACATCCTGCGCATCCTGCCCCAGGTCGTGTTCTTCTTCCATGCCTACGCCCGCCTGCGCGAGCGGCTCGGCGACCGAGCCGACGGATTCACCGTCTCCATCCCCTGCGGCAATCTCAGCAACCTCACCGCCGCCGTCATCGCCCGCCGAATGGGCCTCCCGATGGGCCTGATCGTCGCCGGATGCAACGCCAACGACGATTTCAAGCGCCTCCTCGACGGGAACCTGCGACCCGACGAAGTCAACCGCACCGCCCGCCCCACCCTCGCCGCCGCCATGGACTCGGGCTACCCCGCCAACCTCCCCCGACTGCTGCATCTCTACGGCGGCGACATCGGAGCCATGCGCGCCGACATAGTGGCCGTCGCTGCTGACGACGACGCCATCGCCGACACCATCAACACCTGCATCTTCGACCACCGCTACACCGCCGACCCACACACCGCCGTCGCCCTCTACGCCGCACGCAGGGCCGCCCCTGCCGGCCGCCCCGTCGTGGCGCTCGCCACGGCGCACCCCGCCAAGTCGCTCGACACGATGACATCAATCACCGGACGCGCCGTCGAACTCCCGCTCCAGTTCACGCGTTTTATGTCAAAGCCCGCCGCGGCCGACAAGCTCGCGCCCACCTTCCACGCCCTCAAGAAATACATAGCCGACCGCGGCTACTGATAACTAAGTAACTAACCCGATAAAACACCATAATTATGGCTTCAAGACGACAACTCAAGAAAAAAATCTCGTACGTTTGCGGCGAACTGGCCGCCGAAATACTCCTCGCCTCACATGTCCTCGACAACATCGACCGCGCCACCGTCAACCGCATCGTCAGCGAGATCGCCGCACTCCAGGTCAACTCGCGCGGCATGGTCACCGTGGCCTTCGACAAGGTGCCCCGCGACTTCGACGACCTCCATGCCTACAACCGCGCCCGCCGCGCCTACTACAAGCAGGCCTTCGCAAGCCTCCGCAAGGAATTCGGCGAGAAGATTCTGGCCCTGGTCAAGGAGATGAACGCCGCCGTGCCCGCTGACGAGCGCAAAAAGCTTGCCGGCATCTGATGCGCCTCTCCCGACTGATACTAAGACTCTTCGGCTGGAAAGTCAGCGTCACCGTGCCCGACTTTCCCAAGTGCGTGATCTGCGTGGCGCCCCACACCAGCAACTGGGATTTCATTCTCGGCAAGCTGGCCTACGCCTCCGTCGGGCGCCACGCCGGCTTCCTGATGAAGGAGCAGTGGTTCTTCTGGCCCCTGGGTTGCCTGTTCCGCGCCATCGGCGGCGTGCCCGTCCCGCGCCGCAAAAAGCGCGGCTCGCTCACCGCGGCCGTCTGCCGCATGTTCGACGAGGCCCCGCGCCTGCAGCTCGCCATCACCCCCGAAGGTACCCGCAGCCGCACCTCGCACTGGCACACCGGCTTCCTCCACATAGCCTACGACACGGGCGTGCCGATAGTACTCGGCGTCATCGACTACCCCTCGCGCCGCATCATGGTCGACACCGTCTTCGAGCCCACCGGCGACCCCGACGCCGACCTCCGCGCCGTCAAGGCCTTTTACCGGCCCTACGCGGGCAAATATCCCGAAAAATTCTCTACCGATGAGCAGTAATCTCAAAGTAGCCACCGTCGCCCTCGACACCGTGTGGTGCGACCCCGCGGCCAACCTCTCGGCCCTGGGCCGTGCGCTCGAGATGCTCGAGCCCGACACCGACCTCGTCGTCCTGCCCGAGCTTTTCTCGACCGGTTTCGTCGGCGACGCCACAGCCCTCACCGACGTGGCGCAGACCAACGGCGGATCCACCATGGCCACCGTCGCCCAGCTGGCGCGGCGCCACAACCTCGCCGTCGCCGGCTCGTTCACGGCCCGCACCGGCAGCCACATCTACAACCGCGGATTCTTCATCGAGCCCTCAGGCGACGAGACATTCTACGACAAGCACCACCTCTTCTCGCCCAGCGCCGAAGCCCGACTATTCACAGCCGGCACCGGTTCCATGCCCCTGATCCGCTACCGCGGCTGGAACGTCTCCATGATCATCTGCTACGATCTGCGCTTCCCCGTCTGGTCACGCAACTGCGGCTGCGCCTACGACCTGCTGCTCGTCCCGGCCAACTGGCCCCACGCCCGCGCCTATGCCTGGGAGCACCTCCTCATCGCCCGCGCCATCGAAAACCAGGCCTGCGTCATCGGCGCAAACCGCTCGGGGGTCGACGACTACGGCGTCTACGACGACTCATCCTACATCTTCGACGCCATGGGCAACAGCATCGGTCAGCGCGTCTGCCGCCGCTCCGCCCCCGCGCCCATCCTCACCGCCACCCTCTCGCTCGACGAAGTCACCGAGGCACGCCGCCGCCTCCCCGCCTCCCTCGACGCCGACCCCTTCAACCTCCTGTAGTTCGCCATCGGGAGCCTCTGCGGCGAAAAAACGGCCTATTCACCGCAAATCTGCGGTAAATATTTGCTTTTTTCACCGCAAATGGTTAATTTTGCCGCATGAGACAAACACCGAAACACAGCACTTACATTTGGCAGCAGCCCGATTGGCCTGATTTCCGATGGAACACCGACGCCCTACTGGAACCGCTCAGCCGACTTAGCCAATTGCACGGCCGACTTAACGGACGGATGTCGATGCTCGGATTCGATGAGAAAAGACACTCTGCCCTGTCTGCAATGACCGAAGATCTGATCGGTTCATCGGAAATAGAAGGGGTGATGTTGAATCCCAACTCAGTACGTAGCAGCATAGCGCGTCGGCTTGGAATTGAAGACGACGGACTTCTCATCGAAGACCACTATGTCGAAGGACTCGTCGACGTTATGCTCGATGCCGTACGCAATTGCCGCGAGCCACTCACCGACGAGCGTTTGTTCGGCTGGCATGCTGCCTTATTCCCTTTGGGAAGAAGCGGTATGTACAAAATAACCGTCGCCGACTGGCGTCGGGGTGAAGAGCCGATGCAGGTAGTTTCCGGGGCCTTCGGCCATGAAAAAGTACATTACGAGGCCCCACCCTCAGCCGCCGTTCCGTTAGAAATGAAGCGATTGATCGCCTGGTGCAACTCGGCCGTGCATTCTCCGTTCATCATGGCCGCTGTGGCTCACTTGTGGTTTGTCACCGTTCACCCTTTTGACGACGGCAACGGGCGCATAAGCCGTACGCTTGCCGATATGTTTTTGTCGCGTCTTGATGCGGATTCAGCAAGATATTACAGCATGTCGGCCGAAATCAACCGCAACAAGAAAGACTATTACGAAATCCTCGAACGCACGCAGAAAGGGACACTCGACATAACCGAATGGCTTCTGTGGTTCTTTGACTGCATCGAAAAGGCTATCCTGCGCGCTTCCGACACTATCGAACGTACCTTGCAAAAGACCGCGTATTGGGACAGATTCCGCGACGTAGAAATAAATGAACGGCAGCGCAAAGTGATCAACCGCCTTTGGGATGGTTTCGATGGAAAACTTACATCCTCCAAGTGGGCCAAGATCTGCAGTTGCTCACAGGACAGCGCCTTGCGCGACATCAACGACCTCATCTCCAAAGGGATGCTCCGCAACAGCGGTGAAGGCGGCCGCAGCGCCAACTACCTCCTTACCTCCGCCTCGTAAGGCCTCCACGGCCTGAATGAAAGCCGGGGGTATCCACATCCCAGTCCCTCCGGGACCCGCGCCCCTGCGGTGTCCGAAACTTACAGCCCTGCCGCAAATCACGATTTTACACCGCAAACGCACTTCACAGCCGTCGCCTCCGATACATGCTGACTATCCGGCAGTGGGTGTTGCAGAACTATCCTCTCTGAAGTCGACTGAAATCTCTAAAAATCGA
>ERZ1673743.2721-NODE-2721-length-14970-cov-9.511431_pt1 | contig 14970 bp, 8 predicted proteins | sample MGYA00580197_ERZ1673743 | MGnify/ENA primary metagenome ERZ1673743 (study PRJEB41218, sample SAMN15661795) | gut metagenome | host: Homo sapiens | place: Canada: London | collected 2015-08-20/2019-03-30 | study: EMG produced TPA metagenomics assembly of... | reverse complement strand
CGCGGCGGTACAGATCGTTCAGGTCGGAGGTCGCAAAGCGGCCGCCATCCAGCTGGACCATGGGGCGGATATCCGGCGGGATGACCGGAACAACGTTCAGGATCATCCACTCCGGGCGCTGGCCGGACAGGCGGAATGCATCAACGCACTCCAGGCGTTTCAACAGGCGGACGCGCTTCTGGCCGGTAGCCTTTTCCAGTTCCTCATGCAGCTCTGCGGACAGAGCTTCCAGGTCGATCTCAGCCAGCAGCTTCTGGACGGCTTCGGCGCCCATGCCGGCTTCAAAGGTATCTTCGTACTTTTCCCGCATCTCCTTGTACTCGCGTTCGGTCAGGAGCTGCTTTTTCTCCAGCGGAGTAAAGCCGGGATCGGTAACGATATAGTTTGCAAAGTAGAGCACCTTGTCCAGCTGGCGGGGGCCGATGTCCAGCATCAGGCCAATGCGGCTGGGAATGCCCTTGAAATACCAGATGTGCGAAACGGGTGCAGCCAGCTCAATGTGGCCCATGCGCTCGCGGCGGACCTTAGCGCGGGTAACTTCGACACCGCACTTATCGCAGATCTTGCCCTTATAGCGGATGCGCTTATACTTGCCGCAGTGGCATTCCCAGTCCTTGGTAGGTCCAAAAATGCGCTCGCAGTACAGGCCGTCGCGCTCCGGCTTCAGGGTGCGGTAGTTGATGGTCTCGGGCTTCTTCACCTCACCGTAGCTCCACTTGCGGATCTGCTCAGGAGAGGCAAGGCCGATTTTAATGGAATCGAAAACGTTGTTTTCCATGAAACGAACCCTTTCTTAATCTCTAGTTGTTTCGATGATACAGGCGGCTTTTCTGTTATAGGATCACAGGCGCTTCTCCCCTGCCGCAGCACGCGGCCAAGGGGGAAGGCTGTGTTGTGTATCCAGATCAGAAATCTACTTCGTCAGAAGCAGCCGGAGCCTCGGCACCGGAGTTATCGTCCTCCAGCACAGAAGGATCATCGAAACCTGCATCGGCGTCCTTGATGTTGTAATCAGTCAGTTCGCTCTCCTGCACCACAGTCTCGGTACCGGCAACGTCACGCATATCAAAGCCGGTCTCTTCGTCGTCGAAGTTCTGGCGCATATCGATCTCGTTGCCGTCCTTGTCCTGGACCACAACGTCCATACCCAGAGACTGCAGCTCCTTCAGCATAACGCGGAAGGACTCGGGGATGCCGGGCTGCGGGATGGGCTCGCCCTTGACGATGGCCTCGTAGGTCTTGACACGGCCCTCGACGTCATCGGACTTGACGGTCAGGATCTCCTGCAGGGTGTAAGCGGCACCGTAAGCTTCCAGAGCCCAGACTTCCATCTCGCCGAAGCGCTGACCGCCGAACTGAGCCTTGCCGCCCAGAGGCTGCTGAGTGACCAGAGAGTAGGGGCCGGTGGAACGGGCATGGATCTTATCATCGACCAGGTGATGCAGCTTGAGGTAGTACATATAACCGACGGTAACGCGGTTGTCGAACTTCTCGCCGGTACGGCCATCATAAACGGTGGTCTTGCCGTCGCGGTCCAGCTCGATCTTGGAGAAGTCGATGATGTGGCCCTTCTCGCCCATCAGCTTGGGGAGCTTGGTGGGATATGCAGGAGCATTCTCGCCGTGCCACATCTCGCGGGCGGTATCAAAGGTATCGCCGATGTCGTTCTCACGGGCGGAGTCGAAGACGGGAGTCATGACCTTGATGCCGCATGCCTTGGCAGCGTAGCCCAGGTTGACTTCCAGCACCTGACCGATGTTCATACGGGAAGGAACGCCCAGGGGGTTCAGCACGATGTCCAGCGGGGTGCCGTCGGGCAGGAAGGGCATATCCTCCTGCGGCAGAATGCGGGAAACAACACCCTTGTTGCCGTGACGGCCTGCCATCTTATCGCCAACGCTGATCTTACGCTTCTGGGCGATATAGACGCGCACGCAGGTGCGCACGCCGGGCTGCAGCTCGTCAGAGTTTTCGGGGGTAAAGACCTTAACATCCACAACAATGCCGTAAGCACCGTGGGGAACGCGCAGGGAGGTATCACGTACTTCCCGTGCCTTTTCGCCAAAGATGGCGCGCAGCAGGCGCTCTTCGGCGGTCAGTTCGGTTTCACCCTTCGGGGTAACCTTACCAACCAGAATATCGCCGGTCTTGACTTCGGCGCCGATGCGGATAATGCCGCGGTCGTCCAGATCCTTCAGGGAATCATCGCCGACGTTGGGGATATCACGGGTCACCTCTTCAGGTCCCAGCTTGGTATCGCGGGCTTCGCTCTCGTACTCCTCAATGTGGATAGAGGTATAGATATCCTCGCGGACCAGCTTTTCGTTCAGCAGAACAGCGTCCTCGTAGTTGTAGCCTTCCCAGGTCATGAAGCCGATCAGAGCGTTCTTGCCCAGAGAGATCTCGCCGTCCTTGGTGGCGGGGCCGTCAGCCAGAACGTCGCCCTTCTTGACAACATCGCCCACATAGACGGCGGGGCGCTGGTTGACGCAGGTTCCCTGGTTGGAGCGCATAAACTTAATCAGTTCATAGGTATCGGCGGAGCCATCTTCCAGACGGACAACGACCTTATCTGCGTCAACGCTTTCAACGGTGCCGTCATGGGCAGCCAGCACGCAGACACCGGAGTCAGTAGCAGCCTTGTATTCCATGCCGGTAGCAACCAGAGAGCGCTGGGTAACCATCAGAGGCACAGCCTGACGCTGCATGTTGGAGCCCATCAGAGCACGGTTACAGTCATCGTTTTCCAGGAAGGGAATGCAGGCGGTAGCCACAGAAACCATCATTCGCGGAGAGACATCCATGAAATCGACCTGTTCACGGGCAAATTCCTGAATGTCGTTGCGATGACGGCCGGAAACGCGGGAACGGACAAAGCGGTTGTTCTCGTCCAGCGGTTCGTTGGCCTGTGCCACGATGTATTCATCTTCAACGTCGGCGGGCATATAAACAACTTCATCGGTAACAACGCCGGTTTCTTTATCCACGCGGCGGTAAGGTGCCTCAATGAAGCCGTACTTGTTGATCTTGGCGAAAGATGCCAGATAGGAGATCAGACCGATGTTGGAACCTTCGGGCGTCTCAATCGGGCACAGACGGCCATAGTGGGTATAATGAACGTCGCGGACTTCGAAGCCTGCGCGGTCACGGGACAGACCGCCGGGGCCCAAAGCGGACAGACGGCGCTTATGGGTCAGCTCAGACAGCGGGTTGTTCTGGTCCATGAACTGAGACAGTGGGCTGGAACCGATGAACTCACGGATGGCAGCCACGACCGGGCGGATGTTGACCAGGCTCTGCGGGGTGATCTCGCCGGATTCCTGGTTCTGCAGGGTCATGCGCTCGCGCACAACGCGCTCCATACGGGCAAAGCCGATGCGGAACTGGTTCTGCAGCAATTCGCCAACGCTGCGCACGCGGCGGTTGCCCAAGTGGTCGATTTCATCGGTCACGCCGATGCCATGGTCAAGGCCCAGCAGGTAGTTGACGGAAGCAAAGATATCGTCAACGGTAACGGTGCGGCTGATGAGCTTATCATGATTCTTGGTCAGCAGTTCTTTCTGCTCTTCCGGATCGGAGGTAGCATCCAGAATCTTACGGATTTCGGCGAAGGAAGCGCGCTCGTTGATGCCGCATTCCTTCACGTCAAAGCTGAAGAAACTCTGGGCATCGACACAGCCGTTGGAGAACACGATCACATTGACCGGATCCTGGCCCTTGCGCTCCACGATAACAGTAACGCGGGAAACACCGGCGTTATCAATTTCAACAGCCTTTTCGTGGTTGATGCGCTCGCCCTTGGCGGCCAGCAGTTCGCCGGTCAGCGGGGCAATGATGTCCTCGGCAGTCTTATAGCCCGCAATACGGCGGGACAGGCACAGCTTGTTGTTCATCTTGAAGCGGCCAAAACGAGCCAGGTCGTAACGGCGCGGATCAAAGAACAGCAGGTTGATGTGGCTGCGGGAGCTTTCCACCGTCGGCGGCTCGCCGGGGCGCAGCTTGCGGTAGCACTCCAGCAGGGCTTCCTCTGTGGAATGGGTAATATCCTTTTCCAGGGTGGCGTTGATTTTGGGTTCAGAATCGCCGAAGTACTGGCGGATCTGCTCATCGGTGCCAAGACCCAGTGCGCGCAGGAAGGTAGTAACCGGCAGCTTGCGGTTTTTATCAATGCGCACATAATATACATCGGAAGAATCGGTTTCGTATTCCAGCCATGCGCCGCGGTTGGGGTTCATGGTTGCGGTGAAAAGGTCCTTGCCGGTACGGTCCTTGCTGGAAGCATAGAACACGCCGGGCGAACGAACCAGCTGGCTGACGATAACACGTTCTGCACCGTTGGAGATGAAAGTGCCGGAATCCGTCATGAGCGGGAAATCGCCCATGAAAATTTCCTGTTCCTTCACTTCGCCGGTGCTCTTGTTCAGCAGGCGCGCAGTGACATAAAGCGGCGCAGCATACGTTGCGTCACGCTCTTTACATTCTTTAATGGTATATTTGGGGTGCTTGTCCAGACGGTAATCGACAAATTCCAGCGAGAGATTCCCGGTGTAATCCTCGATCGCGTCAATGTCGTGGAACACTTCGCGCAGGCCCTCGTCCAGGAACCAGTTATAAGAGTTTTTCTGGATCTCGATGAGGTTGGGCATGCCAATCACTTCGTTGATGCGGGAAAAGCTCATTCTGGAGGTTCGACCGTTTTGTACGGGCTTGACCTTTACCATAAAATGCGACCACTCCTATTCCGTTCAGATTTGTTTTTTGGCAAAAGCGCTCCGCCGAAGCAATGATTTTCTTGGAACATTCGTCGTTTTTAACAAAGTTTGAAAAAACGCGAAAAAATCAAAATTCCTTTAGGGCGCTCTATTCCATTTTGTGATACTATGCCAGTATACCAGCCAAAAAGCTGATTGTCAAGGGCTCTTTTGGCATTTTGCGTGTTTTTTTATCAGGCGATTGAACGCCCGGATGCGTGTCACATTTCTTTTGGCAAAGTGCTATTTTTGCATTTCTTTTGCCACTTGACAAATCCTTGAAATGCCGCTAGTTGGCACAATGCCCAATTACCTTGTGTGTTTTTTGTATGGGTTGCAGCCTGCGTTTTTTCTGCATTTTCCCGTTTTTTACGCTTTGCAAACAAAAAGTGCCCTTCCCGCCGTTATCCGTGTGCAGGGTGGGCACTCGTCTGTTTTTGGTGTTATGCGTTTGATGCCGGGCCCGCCACACGGGTATTTACACCAGCTCCACCCGGTATTTTTGCAGCCAGTAATTCAGCTGCACAAACCAGGCAATGGTCTGCGGGGTGGTCATCAGCTGGCCATACCAGGGGGTCGCAGTCTCGGCAGCGGTCAACAGCTGTTCCAGCGCTGCCCTCTTGGCAATACGCAGCAGCGGGGCATCCGGGTCCTGCATCGCACTGCGCAGCATGGCGCTGACAGCGTTCAAATACGCCGGGTTCCATGTTTTAGGGTAGGGGCTCTTTTTTCGCCACAACACTTCCGTGGGCAGCACGCCCTGCATCGCCTGGCGCAGCAGGCCTTTTTCGTGGCCCTCGTAATCCTTATATTCCCACGGCACGCTGTACAGGTATTCCGCAATGCGGTAATCGCAGAACGGCACGCGCACTTCCAGCCCGCTGTACATACTCATTCGGTCCTTGCGGTCCAAAAGGGTCTGCATAAACCAGTTAAAGTTCAGGGCAAACATCTGGCGCATCCGTTGTTCCAGGGGATCCAGACCGGGGCGGATGGAAGTTTGCTCCAGCGTGGCGCGGTAGCCTTCATCAATATACGCCGCCGGGTCAATGCCGCCGAACACCTCCGGCTTAAAAAAGCTGACCCTGTATGCCGTGCTCTGCGCCCAAGGGAAGCCATACCGCTCCCGCACGGTCTTATCCCTGTACCAGGGGTAACCGCCAAATATCTCGTCCGCGCACTCGCCGGAAAGTGCCACGGTGGCTGTTTTACGGATCTCACGGCAGAACAGCAGCAGCGAGGAGTCCACATCCGCCATACCGGGCAGGTCTCGGGCGTCCACCGCTTCCAGCAGGGCGGCGGCCAGTGCATCGCTGTCCAGCGTTACCCAGGTATGCTGCGCGTTCAAGAACTGGTTCATGGTGCGGATATACGGCGCATCCGGGCTGGGCTGGAAATGGGTGGCGTGGAAGTACTTTTTGTTATCCTGATAACCGACCGAGAAAGTCTGCAGCGTTTTGCCCCGCGCCGTAAAGTGGGAATCCGCGATTGCCGAAATCAGGCTGGAATCCAGCCCGCCGGAAAGGAAGGTTGCCACCGGCACATCCGATACCAGCTGCCGCGTGACGGCATCCATCACCAGGTCCCGCACTTTGGCTGCGGTGTGGGTAAAATCATCGGGGTGTTCGTGGTCGGTCAGCTGCCAGTAGCGGCGCACGGTGAGGCGCGGCGCACCAACCTGTGGCACAGTGTATTCTGCGCAGCAGCCGGGCTTCAATTCCTGCACATTGCGGAACACCCCGCACCCCGGCGTGCGGCCGGGGCCGAGCAGCAGCACATCGGCCAGCCCATGGGCATCCACCTGCGGCGGGATTTCCGGGTGGCAGAGCAGCGTTTTCAGCTCGGAAGCAAAGATCAGGCTGTCCCCGCGCAGGGCATAGAACAGCGGCTTGACCCCGATGCGGTCCCGCGCCAGAAAGAGCTTTTGCGCCCGCTGCTGCCACACAGCAAATGCAAAAATACCGTTCAGCTTTTCCAGACAGTCCGGCCCCCACTGGGCAAAAGCATGTAACAAAACCTCAGTATCGGAATGGCTTACAAAGCGATGGCCCAGAGCCGCAAGCTGGGCGTGCAGCTCCGGCGTGTTGTACAGCTCGCCGTTGTACACCAGAATGTATTTCTCCCCGCCCTGATCCAGCACCATGGGCTGGCAGCCGTTTTCCAGATCCACCACAGCCAGCCGCGCATGGATCAGCGCCGCATGGCCGTGCAGGTACATTCCCCGCTGGTCCGGCCCGCGGCGTGCAAGGCTTTTCTGCATTCGGCAGTAAGCTGGGTAGTTGGCTGCAATCTTATTTGGGTCCGCGCTGATCTGTCCGGCAATTCCACACATCGTTATCCCCTCCCCTATATCATCAGGGTAATCGTATGCTGTGGCTTTGTCATTTATGCCTGCTGCACACAAAAATACACCCGCACCGCCGGGCAAACAGCAGTACGGGTGCAGATGATTTTAATTTGCTATTTCTATTCTATATAAGAATCACGGCATCAATCCAGGAAGTCGCGCAGCTTTTTGCTGCGGCTGGGGTGGCGCAGCTTGCGCAGGGCTTTTGCTTCGATCTGGCGGATACGTTCACGGGTAACGTTGAACTCCTTGCCCACCTCTTCCAGCGTGCGGGGGCGGCCATCTTCCAGGCCAAAGCGCAGGCGCAGGACCTTTTCTTCACGCGGGGTCAGGGTTTTCAGCACATCGGCCAGCTGCTCTTTCAACAGGGTCTGGCTGGCGGCTTCGGCGGGAACGGGGGCTTCCTCATCGGGGATAAAGTCGCCCAAGTGGCTATCTTCCTCCTCACCGATGGGGGTTTCGAGGCTGACGGGTTCCTGTGCCACGCGCATAATCTCGCGCACTTTGTCCACCGGCATATCCAGGCGCTCGGCAATTTCTTCGGCGCTGGGCTCATGGCCGTTTTCGTGCAGCAGTTGGCTGGAAACCTTTTTGACCTTGTTGATGGTTTCCACCATATGCACCGGGATACGGATGGTGCGGGCCTGATCCGCAATGGCGCGGGTGATGGCCTGGCGGATCCACCACGTTGCATAGGTGGAGAACTTGAAGCCCTTGGTATGGTCAAACTTTTCAACCGCTTTGATCAGACCCAGGTTACCTTCCTGGATCAGGTCCAGGAACTGCATGCCGCGGCCCACATAGCGCTTTGCAATGGAAACTACCAGACGCAGGTTGGCTTCGCTCAGGCGCTGCTTGGCGCGTTCGCCGTCCTTGCCGCCTTTCTGGATATCCAGGGCCAGCTGCACTTCCTCATCGGGGGTCAGCAGGGGCACGCGGCCGATCTCTTTCAGGTAAACCTTAACGGGGTCATCGATGGTAATGCCGTCCGAGGTAACGGTATCCTCAAAGTCATCCATCCCCTCCTCGCCCATATCGGCCACAGCGGACATATCAGTGGCGTCATCATCCACCACTTCAATGCCGTTGCTTTCCAGCTCTTCATACAGCTTTTCCATCTGCTCCGCGTCAATAACACGGCTGCTTTCTTCCATAGCGTCACTGATTTCGGTGCTGGTCAATTTGCCTGCACGGCGGCCCTGTTCAATCAGGTTGCGAATCGAATCTTTCTTTTCTGCCATAAGTAGTTTCTCCTTTGGTTTTTATTCTGCCCATCTTACTGGAACGGGATAAAACAACATGGTTTTGGCCGGGTGGAAATTATTCTTCCGGCGGGCGTTCGCCCACTTTTTTGCGGGCAAGGGCGGCAAATTTCTGCCGGAATTCATCGTCTGTGGTACCTGCCACCTGGGCGCTTTCGGGGTTTGCGGTCTGCAAACGATCCAGCAGCATATCAATATCCCGGCGGGTCAGGCGGGTATCGGCGTTTTGGGCCTGGGCCAGCATCACCTGGCTGTAGGCTTTTTCCTCCAACAAGGGGGAAAGGGTCGTGGCGTTGGCGGGCTGGCCGCGGGCGGCACAGTCGTAAATCGCCTTGATTGCCTGCTGCATTTCCGGCAGCACCACCATGCCAAGGTTCAGCCGCTCCCGGATGTAGGGGATGGCGCCGGCATCCTGCAGCATAGCCGCCACAAGCTGGCGGGCGGCGCTTGCGGCCCCCAGGGCAGCTTCGCCCCCCCGGTCATAGGGCACGCGGATATCCGCCGCAATCCCCTGGCGGGAAAGTTCGTTCTGCTCTTTGCGGCGCGCCCTGCGCCCGGCCCCGCGCACGGCGCTTTCCAGCTGGACCAACACAGCCTTTTTATCAATGCCGGTCTGCTCCGCAATGCGCCCGGCATACACATCCCGCGCCGTGGGGCTGACCGCGCTGCCTGCCAGAATGCCGATGGCTTCATCCACATATTGCAGGCGCTGGGCATCGTTGCGCAGGTCATATTTTTTCACTGCCTTAGCCAGCTTGAACTCCAGCGGGGTTGCGGTGCCTTCCAGCACGGCTTCAAACCGGTCGCGGCCATAGGTGCGGATAAATTCATCCGGGTCCTTGGCACCGGGGATGTTCAGCACCCGCACCTGCAAATTGGTACCGGAAAACAGCGCCAAACTGCGCTCCGTTGCCTTCTGGCCTGCTTCGTCCGAGTCATAGCTCAGCACCACTTCGTCGGCGTATTCCGTCAGCAGCTTGACCTGTTCCGGCGTCAAAGCCGTGCCGCAGGCACAGACAGCGGTATCAAACCCGGCTTCGTGCATCGAGATGACGTCCATATACCCTTCGCAGAGGATATACCGTTTGGACGTTGATTTTTTTGCCACATTCAGCGCAAACAGCGTGCGGGATTTGTGGTAGACCATCGTTTCGGGCGAGTTGATGTATTTCGGCTTGGAATCATCCATCACGCGCCCGCCGAACGCAATGATATTGCCCCGCACATCAATGATGGGCACCATCACGCGGTGGCGGAAGATATCATACAGATTGCCCTTGGCGCTACGCTTGACAAGGCCGGAGGATTCCAATTCCGGCTCGGTAAAGCCGCGGTGGCGCAGGTAGTGCAGAAGGCCGACAAAATCTTCCGGTGCATAGCCCAGGCCAAACCGGCGGATGGCCGCATCCGAAAGGCCGCGTTTTTCGCGCCAGTAGCGGCGGGCCATGGCGGCTTCCGGCGTTGGGGCGTTGAGCTGGTCATAAAAATAGCGCGCGGCGTTGCGGTTGATCTCCAACAGGCGGGAGCGGGAACGGCTTTCCTGGTCGTCCTCCTCCGGCATGGGCATCCCGGCGCGGCCCGCCAGCTGTTTAACAGCTTCCACATAGCCCAGGTTGGAAATTTTGCGCACAAAGTTAATCACATCCCCCGCCGCACCGCAGCCAAAGCAGTAAAAACTTTGGGTATCTGGGTAGACGGTAAACGAAGGGGTTTTCTCGTTATGGAAAGGGCACAGCCCGGTATAGGTCCGCCCGCGATGACGCAGCTGCACATATTGGCCGATTACTTCGGTAATATCATTGCGTGCAACCACTTCCTGTATGTATTCCTGTGGGATCAATGGGGCTCCGGGCCTCCTTTCGCGTATATATCGTAGCGGGCGCACAATGTGCGCCTCTTCGGGGCGGGCGGCAGTGCTCTAACATACTGCCAATTTTATAGCACCTGCCACTTTTGCGGCACAAACAGCTCCTCAAACAGGCGGGTAGCAAATTCATCGCTCATGCCGGAAATATAATCTGCCACGGCACGGTCCATTCCCTGGTGATATGCCACCTGCATATAAAAATTAGGCATCAGCGTGGGGTCCGCGCAAAGGCGCTCATACAGCGCTTCGATCATCTTGTCCACTTTTTTCTCTTCGCGCTTGGCATCCTTGTCCACATACACCGTGCTGTACATAAAGTCTTTCAGCACACCGTATGCCTCCTCCACTTCGGGGGAAAACTGCATTTTCCCATTTTTGCAGTTTGCGCTGTTTGCCACAAGGTCGGTGATCATTGTGGTGATGCGCCGGGATTTGGTATCTCCCAGCACCTGCACAGCATCCCGCGGCAGGGCGGTGGGGTTCAGCACACCGGCGGCCACGGCATCCTCAATATCATGGTTCAAAAAGGCAATGTGGTCCGCATAGCGCACGGTACAGCCTTCCATCGTGCGGGCCCAGGCGCCTTTGGTGTGGGTAATAATCCCGTTGCGCACCTCCCAGCAAAGGTTCAGGCCCTTGCCGTCCTTTTCCAGGTAGTCCACCACCCGCAGGCTTTGGCGATAGTGGGTAAACCCGCCGGGGCACAGCCGGTTCAGTGCGCGCTCCCCCGCGTGGCCGTATGGGGTGTGTCCAAGATCATGCCCCAGGGCAATGGCTTCGGTCAGGTCCTCATTCAGCCGCAGGGCGCGGGCAATGGTTCGGGCAATCTGGCTGACTTCCAGCGTGTGGGTCAGCCGGGTGCGGTAGTGGTCGCCCTCCGGTGAAAGAAACACCTGTGTTTTCTGCTTCAACCGCCGGAAACTTTTACAGTGCAAAATTCTGTCCCTGTCACGCTGGTAGCAGGTCCTCAGGTCATCTTCCGGTTCCGGGGTGCGGCGGCCAAAGCTCTGCTCACTTAAAGCGGCATAGGGGCTTAAGGTCAGGCGTTCAATTGTCTGGGTCTCTTCCCGCACAGTCACGGCGCAGCCTCCTTTCCCCTATCCGGTTCCCCGTTAGGCATATCATGCCCAAAAACGGCTCTCTATATTATAAATACGATAAAAAGCCGCCAAACACTTGTATGAAATGTAAAAATTTCATGGGAAATTCTGCTTTCTTGCCAGAAATGACTGCGCAGCATCAAAAAGCTGCGTAAAGTGGTTTGCTGATCGTCACTTCGGCACTGCCGCGGGTCAGCTCGCTCAGGTCATGGCACAGGGCTTCTTCGGTTCCGGCAGGCATGCGCCAGCGCAGGGTCACAGCATCGGCATACTCCGGTTCCTGCAGTTTGGCCCCGGCGGCTGCGATCATCCGCTGGGCCTGTTCAAACTTGGGGTATGGCACGGTCACGGCGCAATCCGTCACCAGCCGCATGCTGACAATCTCCGCCTGCTGCAAGGCTCCGGATGCCGCCGCGGTGTAGGCCCGCACCAACCCGCCGGTACCCAGCAGAACTCCGCCAAAGTACCGCGTAACCACCACGATCACATCCGAAAGCCCCGCATGGCTGATGGCTTCCAGCACAGGGGTACCGGCGGTTTTGGCGGGTTCGCCGTCATCACTGTAGCGGGTGCGGCCGCCCTCGCGCAGAACATAGGCATACACATTATGCCGCGCGGTGCGGTTGGCCGCTTTGATGCGGTTCAGGTGGGCAAGGGCAGCTTCCTCGGTATCGGCAAACGCAGCGGAAGCAATAAAGCGGGAGCGCTTTTCTTCATATTCAAAGGTGGAAATACCGCGGATCGTTTGATAGTCCGGCATAGGGGTTCTCCTTTGAGATGCAAGATGATGTATTTGAAAAAAATACCGCAGATGTTGCCATCTGCGGTATACAAAACCTTAATGCAATTACTTGCCAGCCTTGTTGGCGTAGCGGCGCTTAAAGCGCTCAACACGTCCGCCGGTGTCAACCAGCTTCTGCTTGCCGGTGTAGAAGGGATGGCACTTGCTGCAAACTTCAACGCGGATCTCCGGCTTGGTATCGCGGGTATGGATCACGTTGCCGCATGCGCAGGTAATGGTGCAATCCACATAGTTGGGATGAATACCCTGCTTCATTTTCATTTCACCTCTTTCTCGATCATGACTAAAGGGAGCCATACTTGATATATGTGCTCATCACAATCTTCGAATTTCGGCTACCAGCAGACGCCATCCTGTGCGTGTGGAGCAGCCCTCTGAACGATTGCTAGAGTATTTTACCAGAGTTTTTGTGTTTTGTCAAGTAGTGCGGGCAATCTTTTGCGGCGGCAAATTGCCAGCAAAAGTGCAATCATTTATATGCCCATCCGGGACGTCGAGGACGCCGTCTCCTACTGTGGGGCAAAGTACATCACACGTTTTTTGTATCTGCTCCGGTAAGTTTCCGGCGGAGTCGGGTACCCCCGCCCTACTGGGTGTTTGTGGGTTGGCCGCACACAATAAAATGCTCTGTAGGGAACGGTCTTGACCGTTCCGGGGCCTTGTAGCAGATGCCGCAACAATTTTCCGCAAAGTCTTTGGCTCCCCTTCGAGGGGAGCTGTCGCCGAAGGTGACTGAGGAGTGATTCCCCAAGCGGAGCCTGAAAATGCGCGTTATTTCCTCACTGCGGCGGCTAGGGGGCTGCATACAAAAAAGGCCGTCTGCGTATTACAGCAGGCGGCCCAAAAGCGCCAAACCTATGGAATCACATTATGCCAGCAGCGGCTTAACGGCAGCGGCCAGTTCTTCTTTCTTGGCTTCGGCTTCGGCCAAGTCTTTGCCCTTGGTGGTAAAGTAGGTCTTGATCTTCGGCTCGGTGCCGGAGGGGCGCACCACAACGGTGCAGCCGGATGCCAGGGTGTAGATCAGCACGTTGGCGGCGGGCAGACCGGTCTCTTCAGGCTTTTTATAGTCCACAACCTTTACAACGGCGTCACCGCCAAAGTCCTTGGGCGGGTTCTCGCGCAGGCCGGACATAATGCTCGCCATCTTGTCCATGCCGGACAGGCCCGGGAACTCAAAGCTGTCAACCTTGTTCAGGTAGCGGCCATACTCGGCGTAAATGCGCTCCAGCTCTTCCTTGATGGAACTGCCCTTTGCGCGGTAATAAGCAGCCATTTCGCAAATCAGCATAGAGCCGATGATGGCATCCTTATCGCGGACGTAAGGACCAGCCAGGTAGCCATAGCTTTCCTCAAAGCCAAAGATGAAGCGGTCAACCTGACCAGCAGCTTCCAGCTTGGCGATCTGATCGCCGATCCACTTAAAGCCGGTCAGCACATTGCGGCACTCAACACCGTAATGCTCGGCCACCTTGTCCGCCAGCGGGGTGGACACGATGGACTTGCACATGACGGGGTCTTTGGGCATGGTCCCCTGCTCAATGCGGCCCGCGCAGATGTAATCCAGCAGCAGAACGCCGACTTCGTTGCCGGAAAGCAGCTCATAGCTGCCATCCTTGCACTTAACGGCAATGCCAACGCGGTCAGCATCGGGGTCAGTGGCCAGCATCAGGTCTGCACCAGACTTTTCGGCCAGTTCCAGGCCAAGGCGCAGAGCCTCGAAAATTTCGGGGTTGGGGTACGGGCAGGTGGGGAAATTGCCGTCCGGCTTTTCCTGTTCCGGCACAACGGTGATATCGGTAATGCCGATGTCATGCAGAACATGGGTGACCGGAACCAGGCCGGAGCCGTTCAGCGGGCTGTAAACCAGCTTCAGGCCGGCGGTCTTGCAGATACCGGGACGGATGGAGCGGGCTTCGATTGCTTCGTACAGGGCGTTGATGCAGTCATCGCCAACGTATTCGATGATGCCCTTTTCCAGCCCCTCGGCAAACGGCATGGTTTTGGCGCCGGTCAGGATGTCGGTCTTCTGGATTTCGGCGTACACGATGTCAGCGGCCTCATCGGTCATCTGGCAGCCATCGGGGCCGTAGGCCTTATAGCCGTTGTACTTGGCCGGGTTGTGGGATGCCGTTACCATGATACCGGCGTTGCAGTTATAATACCGGGTAGCAAAGCTCAGTGCGGGAACCGGCATCAGGGCGCTGTAAATGCGCACCTTTACGCCGTTGGCGGCCAGAACTTCGGCAGCAGCCTTGGCAAACACATCGCTCTTGATGCGGCTGTCATAGCTGATCGCAACGGTCTGGGTGCCGCCCTGGGTCTTGACCCAGTTGGCAAGGCCCTGGGTAGCCTGGCGCACAACATACACGTTCATGCGGTTGGTACCGGCGCCGATCACACCGCGCAGACCGGCAGTGCCGAACTTAAGGGCAACGGCAAAACGATCCTGAATGGCAGCGTCATCGTTCTGAATCGATTCCAGCTCCGGCTTCAGGTCGGGGTCATCCAGGTTGGCAGCAAGCCAACGGCTGTACATTTCTTTATACATTTTGGACACCATCACTTTCTTACCCTGTAAAAGTTTTGGGTAAATTTACTTGTTCAAATTAAATATATCAATTTTAGTTTGCGTTGTCAATCAAAAAAAGCTGGAATTCCGGCTTTTTGCCGGGGCTTTGCCTGTTTTTTACCCTACAGCGTCAAGGCAGATTTTGGGCACAAAAAATATGCTTGCCGCCGCGGGCGGAACAGGATATACTGAAAATAATCAAAGTACGCAATTTGTTGAAAAAAAGGAGTTGGCTGCGCCATGTATGCACACGTTGTCAGCCTGGGGGT
>ERZ1673743.2712-NODE-2712-length-15015-cov-4.131818_pt1 | contig 15015 bp, 15 predicted proteins | sample MGYA00580197_ERZ1673743 | MGnify/ENA primary metagenome ERZ1673743 (study PRJEB41218, sample SAMN15661795) | gut metagenome | host: Homo sapiens | place: Canada: London | collected 2015-08-20/2019-03-30 | study: EMG produced TPA metagenomics assembly of... | reverse complement strand
TTTTCATATTTTTTTGCAACTGCAAGTTGTTCTGCTTTGGAAGTGCATTTGTCGGTTTTGTAATCGACAAGGATTATATCACCGTTTTTATCCTCAAAGTATAAGTCAATAATACCTTGTAAAATAATCTGTTCGTTTCTGTACTCGTCCGGTAAAGTGTTGTCGTATTCATATGCCGGAATTGATATTTCAAAAGGACTTTCACGATATACTTTTTTGGCACTTAAAACTTCTTTACCCATATCGCTTTTCCAAAAGCTTGTGACATTTTTGCATATCATATCGGCTATATTTTTATCCGAAACAACATTGCTGTCAATCTGACCGTCATTTGTGACGCGGACAAGCTCGGATGCGACAAAGTCGGCGTAATTGTTTTCGGTAAGCGTCTTAATCTTTTCAATATCGAAAAATGCCATAAGCTGATGGTGCGCCGTACCGATTTGTGTACCGAGTTTTTCTGTACGCATAAAGTCAGGTTTTTGCATCATATAAATAGGCTCGTATTCAATGTCACTTTTTCGTGTAAGTTCTTCTTCCGTCATTTCTTTTATTGCCGTTACGGATGTTTTTGTCGGAATGTTGCCGGATTGCGGACGTTCATAATGAAATTCAAGGAGCTTTTGCACTTTTTCACGCATTTCATCAATGTTTTTGACCTTTATCGTTTCTTGTTTTTCTTTGATGACGTCCGATACAGTGGTTTTGGCAAGAAATTTTGGTATGAAATTCCAGCGATTTAACGATATGCCTATTGACGGAATCAGCCAATCGGAATATTTTTTTGCTTTTGATGCGATGATGTACTTTGGCATTGTCTTTGCATTATATACTGATTCTTGGATTTTTTGATTAAACTCATTTTCATCTTTGTATTTGTCGGACGAAACAATAATTAATTTTTCTTTTGCACGAGTCATTGCGACATACAAAAGACGCAATTCTTCCGAAAGCGTTTCGGATTGATTTTGTCGCTTTATATATTTTGTAAACATCAGCTTTTTTAAATATAAATTTTCATAATTTATATAATCAATGCCGATTCCCAAATCTTTGTGAAGTTGTATTCTGTGTTCCTCCGTAGGTTTTGCGGCAAGCATATTTTTAGTTGTGCGCATAATAAATACGACAGGAAATTCAAGACCTTTGCTTTTGTGTATTGTCATAATTCGTACAACATTGTGGTTTTCGTTGATAAGCTGAGCACCGCTTAAATCTTCGTTTCTCTTTTCAATTCTTTCTATATATCGAATGAAGTTGAAGATACCCTTAAAGCCCGATTCCTCATACTTTCTTGCACGTTCATATAAAAGTTTTAAATTTGCCTGTGCCTCGTCACCGCCTTCGAGAGCACCCATAAAGTCGTAAAAACCAGTTTCTTCATACAACGTCCAAATCAACGCGGCAATTGACTTCATCTTAACATATCCGCGCCAACGGTCAAGGTCTTTTAGAAAGCTCTTGCATTTTTTTGAAAGTTTCTGTTCTTCTTTCGTCAAATCATCGCAAGACGATTTATAATATTTTACGGCATTGTAAAAAGATGAGGCTCTGTTTTCAAGTCTGATTTTTGAAAGTTCGTTTTCGGTAAAATTACCTATCGGTGAACGCATAACGCTTACAAGCGGAATATCCTGAATGTGATTGTTGATAAGTGAAATAAGTGTAAGCATAAGCTTTATCTCACGTTTTTCAAAATATTCTTCCTTTTGCAAAAATGACGGTATGTTGTTTGATTCTAATATTTCCTGCAAAAGTTCGCCGTTTACTTTTGTCGAACGCATAAGAACGACTATATCGCTGTACTTCAAATCACGATATTTTCCGTTGCCGTCATAAACCTTGAAATGACTGTCAACAAGCTCTTTTATTCTGTTTGCCACGGTAACTGCCTCAAGATAATCGGAAGAATATTCTTTTGAATCCTTCGATTTTCCGATACAGTAAAATTCGGATTTGTAGTCGTTCCGGGCATTTTCGGCGGTGTTTATATAACATTCGCGGCTTTCTTCACGCTGCAAAGCGGCAGTGTCGTTGTAATCAACGTCACCGACATCCTGCGACATATTAAATCTGAACACGTCATTTATACTGTCGATAACCTGCATACGACTTCTGAAGTTCTGTGAAAGGTGTATAATTTCGATTTCATCACTGTCAAGGCTGTATTTTTTCTTGAAAATAGTCGGGTCACCACCGCGGAAACGATATATACTTTGCTTTAAGTCGCCGACCATAAACATATTTTTATTATCTCTTGAAATAAGCGTGAAAATCGAATCCTGCAAGCCGTTTGTATCTTGATATTCATCTATAAGTATTTCGTTATATTTCAGCGAATATTCGTTTCTTATATTTTCATTTTCGCTGAAAAGACGATAGGCAAGATGTTCAATATCGGAGAATGTTTTGACGTTCTTTTTTGCTTTTGCATTCTCATAAAGTTCCGAGAACAAAACCGTTATCCAAACAATATCGTCAATCGTTTGTTTCAATTCTTCCGAGTGAACATACTTGTTAAATTGCTCGGCAGTGCCGTTAGGCAAGTAAGATGTACTGCTAAGTAAATCTTCACGCATAGAGTTATATTTGTTCGAGTAATACTGCCACTCTTCAATCGGCGATTCAGCTTTTTTGTATGCTCTTACGGCTGTTCCAAGCTTTGTTTTGGCGATGTAAGTATCGTATGCTGAGCCGACTTCGTCAAATGATTCAGCTGATTTTAATGCTTTTACACTGTCGGCGCATATACATATGTACTCCCACATCTTTCCCCAATATTGCTCACATTCAGGAATACAAACCGGCGGTACGGAAGTATCTGTATCGGGATATACTTTCTTTACAATCCCAATCATTTCTTTTATCAGCTTGTCCCAAAATTCGCCGTGATGTTTTAAAATGTTCTCTTTGTGGACTGATAAAAATATTTCCTTAAACCATACACTTTGCGACATGTTATTGTCATACATAGCCGCTTTGTCGTAAAGCCATTTTATCGGATCGGGGAATGACTGTATAAAGTTGTAAAGTTTGCGTATAACTTTTTTCAATCCCTCGTCATCGCGGTTTGATGCGTAAGTTGTTACAAGGTGTTGAAAACGATTTTTGTTTTCTTCGTTTTCTGTTTCGTAAAGTGCCGCGAATAAATCGGTTAATGTATCGTCAATGAGCATTTTGTCCTCGTTGGTGTCCATAATGCTGAAATTCGGATCAATACCTAAAACGTGAAAATTGTTTTTGACCACACGTAAACAAAATGCATCGATTGTGTTAATATCCGCACCTGCCGTAAGGTGCATTTGTTCTTTTAAATATTTGCTTTGTGCAATATCGCCGTTTTCAAGTGCCTCACGATATGATTTGTTAATTCTGTTTATAATTCTTTCTTTCATTTCGGTAGCTGCCGCCTCCGTAAACGTTGCTACCAATATACTGTCTATCGGAAAAGGGTTTTCGGAGTTGGTTATAAGATTTACGATACGTTCGACAAGTACCGCCGTTTTACCAGAGCCTGCGGCGGCGGAAACAAGTATGTTTTTCTTGCCTGACGGCTCATATATCGCTTTTTCTTGTTCTTTTGTCCAATTAGGCATCTTCGTCAACTCCTTTCGATTTGTTGTTTTTTAACGCCGCACCTTTTGTTTTTAATATCTCCCAAATATCTTCTTTTTTGACCGATGAATCCGCAATACGCGGTGTACAGCTGTCTTGGTCGAATTTGCAGACAGGGGAGTAAGAACAGTAATCACATACACTTGAATTTGATGTGGTGTACGGACTAAGGCTTATTTTGCCGTTTCTGATATTGCTGTCCATTTCAATAATTGTATCAGCCACATATTTCATTAGACCGTTAATTTCATCTGTGGTGTGAACTTCTTTAAAACCTGTTTTTGTACCTGTTTTTATGTTTGTGAATGAAACTTGACCGCTTTCAAGGAATTTGTTATCCATATTGTAAAGCAGTTTTGTTTGAAGTTGTTCGTCTTCGTCCGTGAATGTTACACCGTCAAGTTTTAGTGCGTTTTTGTTGGACTCAACTATATTGTCCTCTGTAGTTGATGAGTTAAGCTCCTTTATTTCATCACGCACACCTGTGTAATAAATACCTGCCACATCAGTGTCGGCATGTTTAATTTTTGCGGCAATGGCATATATAACCATCTGCATATTATAGCCGTTGTAAATATTTTTTATATCGAAAACAGTTTTACCTGTCTTGTAGTCGATAATTCTAAGATATGATTTGTCACCGTCGCGGCATATGTCGATTCGGTCGATTTTTCCTTTTAATGCGACTGTATCGGAAATATCTTCTTCAAAATCGTATTCCATACCGTTCTCGGCAAAATTGCCGGCAGAAAGTGTTTTTTGAACAAGTATTGCGGCATTTGAAATTGTTTTGCCCATACGGGTGAAAATATTCGCGGTACGTTCTTTGTCGCGAACGTCTGATGACAGCAGATTGCTGCACGATTCATTTATAATACCGCCTATAATATCGTCACGTTTTTCGTCACTCAAATTACGCCAACGTTCTATTTTATCATCGTTGGTATTTGCACCGTCCTCGACGGTATCGCAGAATTGTCTGATAACTTCGTGAGCATATGTTCCGATATTTGAAGAATTGATTTCCCATACGTCACGTTCTTGTGCGTTAAGTCCGTATCTTAAAAAGTATTGGAACGGACAAGCGGCATAGGTGTTGATACGCGTTGCACTGTATGTGATTTTGCCGTCATACATCATATTTGATATATCGCTGTCAAGCATTACACCGCGTTCACTGTAATAATCGGCACGTTTCATAAGCGAAAGCATAGGTTTCCATTTTGTTTGGTGTTTGTACCAATCGTATACGATTTCCCATAACTGATTTTTACTGCCGTTAAATCTGTCGGACATATTGATAAGCATTCTGTGTATTGTTGCTTGCGGGGTGGAAATGTAAATTCCGTCTTTCAATGGGTCGTTTAAAAGGTTATCCGATACGGTCATTTTAGGGAATTTACGCATTATGTCATTTATCATATGCGACGGTGATTGTGACTTGCCTTCTTCATTTTGAATTGAATAGCTGAAATACAATTTTTCGCTTACCGCGCATAATGCTCTGTAAACCTTAAAATACTGTTCGTCAAGTTTCTTTTTAGTATCGGGTGCAAGAGTTACGCCGTATTCTTCCTGCAAAGTGCATCTGTCGCGGTTTGAAAGAAAACCCTCGGACGCAATACCCGTAGGAAAAGTACCGCTTTTTGCGCCGACAATAAACATTACCTTAACGCTTGTATGACTGCTCCTTTCCACACTTCCTACATACACTTGGTCAATACCCGATGGAATAGTGCGTATTTCGCATTGCGACAGACCTACCGTTATATATTCCGCAAATTCCGAAATGTTAATTTTGTCGCCGTCAAGTGCGGTTGTGACTTGATTTAATATATCAAGAATAAGGTTCCATATTTTCGTAAATTGTTCGGATTCGTTCAGTTTGCCGTCTTTTTGGAATTTTGTGATGTCGGATTTTAATCCGGCATATAAGTTGATGTCCTCAAGGTATTCAAACAATGCCGTTGCAAATTCTACGGCCGTTTTTCTGCCTTTTGTTTTTTCTTTGAATGACGCAATCGGTGCGGCTATTTCGTGACGGAGTTTTTCTATAACTTCATTTGCATCTTCTTCAGACTCTGTTTGAAAAGCAGTGTCTACGATATTGTTTTCGCCAAGCCACTCTTTTTCACCGAGCCACTTTGAACCGCCTCTTATGCCGTGCTTCAACACGAAGTTTTCAAGTATATCTATTTCTTCTTGATTAATCGACTTGAAAAATTTTAACTTTCCGTGTTGTTCTTTTCTGTAAATAAAACCGGCACGAAGATAACGGAAAACAGAATCATAGCTCCAATCGTCTTCAAGAATACCGAATAAAGATAAAATCTGCATTGCGATAGGATGGTCGCTCAAAATGATTGTTCTGTCGGTGAAATACGGTATTTCGTATTCGGAGAAAACAGCCTCTATAAGATGTCTGTAATCATTTTCATCACCGCATAACAGTGCAATATCTTTAAAACGATAGCCGTCATCGCGGACAAGGTCAACGATTTTGCAGGCAATTCGTTCGATTTCACCGTAGGTGTCACGGCTTTGAAAAAGTGCCGTATTTTTAGGCTTGTCGGGATATACAAAGTCCTCTGTCCAATATCTGAAAAGCTTGTATAGGTCGTCTTTGCCTTTTAAGTGACGAAGTCCGTCAGAGGCGGTGTATTCGTTTTCAAGACCGTATGTTTGCGAAAGTTCGTAAACTTTTTGTACAGTCTTTTCGGTCTGAAGATAAATTTCGCGTTCGTTCTCGTATTCTGTAACAGGACAGCATACACTTATCGTCATATGTACGCCTTTTTTCAGAAGTGCCTCAAGTACGCAAATCTGCTGCGGCATAAATTTGTCAAAACGATTTACCCATATATAAGTGTTTTCGTCAAATTCGGTGCCGTTTTCGATACGGCTGGCAAGATGAAAAAGGTCGTCCTCGCTATCGGTACAGCCACTTTCTTCGACGTAAGAAAGATATTTCTCCAATACGTTTGAAAGTGCAATCAGTTTGTTTTTTAAAGTTTTGTTGTCCGTTAATGCATTTGCTTTTTCAAAAAGTATTTCGGGTGTGATAAGGTAACGCTTCATTTCACTTATCAGTGACGACATAACGTCAAGAAAACCTTGCTGACGCATAGAGGTGATAAGTTTTATATCCATATCCTTTACGTTTAAAAGCTCGTCGCACGCCGCCGAAACAGCCTTATATATAAGCATCATTTTACCTGGGGCGGTAAGATGGTTTTGTTGTTTGGCACTTAAAAAGTTTATGGACATACGTCTTAGCGTAAGAACTTCAATATTGTTAAGTCCTATACCACCGAAAAAATCAACGAATTTTCGTTCGGTTTCGTATGAATAATGGTCGGGTACAATCATTATACATTTTGAATCGGGATTTTTTTCGTGTATTTCACTTATTTGCTTAAGACACATATCACTCTTGCCGGAGGAGATAGCGCCTCGTATAATACTGACTCCCATAATTTTAATCCTTTCGTAATATATATTAAGGTAATTATATCATATTTAAAGTATAAAAAAAAGTACATAAATACAGGAAATCACGAAAATATACACGTGAAAAACAAAATAAAAGAAAAAATATGAAAAAATAGCTTGACTTATAATTGTAATAATGTTATAATAATTTTGCTCGAATAAAAGCTCTTTTTTTTATGCTTGAAAAGAGAGCTGAACATATATAAATGCGGAGGTGTAAAAAATGAGAGTAAAGGTTACATTAGCGTGCAGCGAATGCAAGCAGAGAAACTATAATACAATGAAGAATAAGAAGAATGACCCTGACAGACTTGAAATGAACAAGTATTGTAAGTTCTGCAGAAAGCACACTCTTCACAAGGAAACCAAGTAATTTTGATTGAGTAAGGATGTGTAAAAATGGCTGATACAAATTTATCTAAAGCAAATAAGCCAAGCTTTGGTACAAGAGTCAAGAGATTCTTTAAGGATACTAAGGCTGAGCTAAAAAAGGTCACATGGCCTGACAAGGAACAGCTTATTCATAACACAGGCGTAATTATTGTGTTTATCTTAATAATTACAATCATCTTGTCCGTACTTGATTTTGGTTTTGCAAAATTGTTCCAACTATTAACTAACATATTATAATTCATTAAAAGAATTGTTAGGGAAGGAGAACGGTTATGGCAGAAGAAGCAAAATGGTATGTGGCACACACATATTCGGGTTATGAAAACAAGGTAAAAGCCAATATTGAGAAATCTGTTGAAAACCGTGGTATGCAGGATTTAATTCTTGATGTCAAGGTGCCGACCGAAGAAGTCGTTGAGGAAAACGGTGATAAGAAGAAAGTAGTTCAGCACAAGATTTTCCCGGGCTATGTTATTATCAAGATGATAATGACTGATGAAAGCTGGTACATTGTCAGAAATACACGTGGTGTTACAGGATTCGTGGGACCGGGTTCAAAGCCTGTTCCGCTTTCTGACGAAGAAGTTGAACGCATGGGTGTTGAAGTTATTCGTATGAAAGATATTGATTTTACCGTAGGAGATCTTGTTTCAATTAAATCAGGCCCTATGGAAGGCTTTTCGGGTAAAGTTACGAGCATTAACAATGAAACACGCAAGATTAACGTCGCTGTTTCGATGTTCGGACGTGAAACCCCTGTTGAAATTGACTATACACAGGTTGAACATATGGAATAGTCAATCAAATTATTTTGATATAGACAGCAAATGCTGTTTATAATATCCCTCTGGTAACAGTGGGAGGGCTTTATGCCCGCAATTACCACATTCATATAGCGATATGCTATGAAAAATTCAAGGAGGTGGCCATTATGGCACAAAAAGTTGCAGGTTATATTAAATTACAAATTCCTGCCGGCAAAGCAACTCCGGCACCACCGGTTGGTCCTGCTCTAGGTCAACACGGCGTAAACATTATGCAGTTTGCAAAGGAATTTAACGAAAAAACAGCAAAGGACGCAGGTCTAATTATCCCTGTAGTTATTACAGTATATGCTGACCGTTCTTTCTCATTCGTAACAAAGACACCACCGGCTGCAGTTCTTATCAAGAAGGCTTGTAAGATCGAAAGCGGCTCAGGTGTTCCTAACAAGACAAAGGTAGCTACAATTTCAAAGGCAGATCTTCAAGCTATCGCAGAACAGAAGATGCCTGACCTTAACGCTGCAAGCGTAGAGGCTGCTATGAGCATGATCGCAGGTACTTGCAGAAGTATGGGCGTTCTAATCGGTGACTAATTTGTTAAGAGAAGTGGGAGAGATATAAAATCTCGTTTAACCACGAAGGAGGATACGAAATGTTTAGAGGAAAGAAATATCAAGATAGCGTAAAGCTTGTTGAAAAATCAAAGTTTTACGATACAAATGAGGCTATGGACCTTATTACAAAGACAGCTAAGGCTAAGTTTGATGAAACTGTAGAGGCTCACATCAGACTTGGTGTTGACTCAAGACACGCTGACCAACAGGTCAGAGGTGCTATTGTACTTCCGCATGGTACAGGTAAGACTTCAAAGGTTTTGGTATTCGCTAAGGGTCCTAAGGCTGACGAAGCAAAGGCTGCTGGTGCAGATTACGTTGGTGATGCTGACTTAGTAGCAAAAATCCAGGGTGAAAACTGGTTCGATTTCGACGTTGTTGTTGCAACTCCTGATATGATGGGCGTTGTTGGTCGTCTTGGTAAGGTACTTGGTCCTAAGGGACTTATGCCATCACCAAAGGCAGGCACAGTAACAATGGACGTTACAAAGGCTGTAAACGAAATTAAAGCAGGTAAGATTGAGTACAGACTTGATAAGACAAATATCATTCACTGCCCAATCGGTAAGGCATCATTCGGTGCTGAAAAACTTCAGGAAAACTTTAACGCACTAATGAGTGCAATCGTTAAGGCTAAGCCGGCTGCTGCTAAAGGTCAATACCTAAAGAGCGTTGTTGTAGCTTCAACAATGGGACCTGGTATAAAGATTAATGCAGCTAAAATTGGCTAATTAATTTAATAGCAATAAAAACCGCTCACAATATGAGCGGTTTTTGCATTTTGTTAAAATTTTTTTGATGAAAATTAAAAAAACTATTGACAAGGTGTTTAAATTATGCTATACTATAAAAGTTGAAAATCCGTAGACAGTCGGCGGCTTGCAATGTACATTGCAGACATAAGTCCTACCGAGGGTGTTTTAGTAATGACTATTACAAAGCTCTTGGTCTATGACTGAGAGCTTTTTGTTTTATATGTAAGACATTGCTTTTGGATTTTCAAAGGTGATTATTCTTACAGGAGGTGAAACGAATTATGCCAAGTGAAAAGGTTTTAGAGGCTAAGAAAGCACAAGTTGCCGAAACAGTTGAAATTTTGAAGGCTGCTCAGACAGGTGTGCTTGTAGACTACCGTGGTTTGAACGTTGAAGAGGATACTGAACTTAGAAGAAAGCTTAGAGAAGCTAACGTTAAGTATTTCGTTATTAAGAACACACTTCTTCTTCTTGCTGCAAAGGAAGTTGGTCTTGATGCTCTTGATGAAGCACTTCACGGACCGACAGCTATCGCTGTTTCTTCAGAAGACGCAGTTGCACCTGCAAAGGTTATTGCTGATTTTGCTAAGGAAAACGATAAGCTTGAAATTAAGACAGGTTTCATGGACGGCGCTGTAATTTCTCTTGATGAGGTTAATAAGCTTGCAGCTACACCAAACATGGATACATTGATCGCAAAGATGATGGGAAGCTTGAACTCACCTATTTCTTCACTTGCAAGATTGCTTGCAACTATTGCTGACGGTGGCGAAGAAATCGCAGACCTAATAGCAAAGAAGAGCGCTGAGGAAGCTCCAGCAGCTGAAGAAGCTGCACCGGCTGAGGAAACTCCGGCTGAAGAAACAGCAGATGCTGAATAATTTATTTGAAAATTAGTTATAATTAATAGGAGGAAATTAAAATGGCAGATTTGAATGCAATTCTTGATTCAATTAAGGAATTAAAGCTACTTGAAGTTGCTGAATTAGTAAAAATGATGGAAGATGAGTTTGGCGTAAGCGCTGCTGCACCGGTTATGGTTGCAGGTGCTGCTGACGGTGCTGCTGCAGGCGGTGCTGAAAAGTCAGAATTTGATGTTGTACTTGCAGAAGCAGGCGCATCAAAGCTTGGCGTAATCAAAGTTGTTAGAGAACTTACAGGTCTTGGTCTTAAGGAAGCAAAGGCTCTTGTTGACGGTGCTCCTGGTACAATTAAGGAAGCTGTTGCTAAGGAAGATGCTGAAGCAATGAAAGCTAAGCTTGAAGAAGCAGGCGCTAAGGTAGAATTAAAGTAATTTTGCTCTGATTCGTATTTATCAAGGAGTATGTTATGACAATAGATGTATCAACAATTCTAAAGGAACTTGGCGGAAAGATTGATATTAACGGTGACGTTGAAATGTCTGACACCGATTTCCTTGGGGAAATGTATCATTTTAACGAGCCTGTTAAGGTTTCGGGCAGTGTTTCAAACAACGGAAAATCTTTGATATTAAAGGCTAACTGTACAGGTCATATGACTACGCAGTGTGCAAGATGTATGAAAGATATAGTCGTTGATATTGATTTTGACATTGACGAAAATCTTGCACAGGATGACGGCAGTGTATCGTCAGATGATGATGTTATATTGTTTGAGGACGTTAAAATTGATATTGATGATATAGTGGCTAACAATTTTCTTATGAATGTTGAAGGTAAGTATCTGTGCAGTGAGGACTGTAAAGGTCTTTGTCAGCATTGCGGTGCGGACCTTAACGAAGGCGATTGCGGCTGCAGTCAGGAAAACATAGATCCGCGTTGGGCGGCTTTGGTAGATATTATGGAAAAAGATAAGTAAGATAAAGTCAGAGAGAATTATGGAGGTGTAATCATGGCAGTACCTAAGGGTAAAGTTTCAAAAGCCAGAAGAAATAAAAGACGTGCAAACTGGAAGCTAAGTGTGCCAAATATGGTTGAATGCCCACAGTGTCACGAATTTAAAATGCCTCATAAAGTTTGTAAGTCCTGCGGATATTACAACGGCAAGGAAGTTATAAAAAAAGTTGAGGATTAATTCGGCTTGTTAAATTAAAAGAGAATGTCTATGACATTCTCTTTTTTTGTGCGTAAAAATATTTGTATTAAAATTTCTGTTCTAAACGTGTCCGAAAAGTAATATATATCAAATACAAAACACGAATGGAGGACAGGGAGATGTACATAGCAAACAATGAAACGGCTGTTTCTTCAAAAGGTATATTGAATTATATGCCACAGGGGATACGGCGATATATGTACGGCGTAAATCTTGACGGAGCTTGTGAAATACATATGAGGCTCGGCAAACCGCTTTGTATAAATTACAGTGACGGTCGGTTTTATCTTAACGCAAAAGGCAACTTGACGCCGATACCAAATTCAACGCTTAAAGTCACGCGTGAACATATAGATGAAGCGATTGAAATTGCGACAAGTTCGTCTGTATATTCGGTGCGTGACCAAATAAAGAACGGTTACATAACAATAGCCGGCGGTCACAGAATCGGTATAACGGGTACGGCGGTTATAAAAGAGGACAAGGTTTCGTTTATAAAGGATATATCGGGACTGAATTACCGTCTTGCAGGTGAAGTTATCGGAGCGGCGGACGAGGTTGTACCGATGATATTAAAAGGCGGAGAAATGAAAAACACGCTTATAATATCACCGCCCGGAGCGGGAAAAACAACAATGCTCAGAGATATTGTACGTCAGCTTTCGTACAAGTCGTATCGTGTGAGTGTTGTGGACGAAAGAAGCGAAATTGCGGCACTTTGTGAGGGTAGAAGTGCATTTGATGTAGGCTTGTCAACCGATGTTCTTGAGGGTGTGGACAAGGCGGAGGGAATGCTTATGGTATTGCGTTCAATGAGTCCTGATGTAATTGTCACAGATGAAATAGGCAAGCAGTCGGACATTGATGCAATCGAACGAATAACAAACAGCGGTGCGGGGGTTATCGCAACTATACACGGAAGAAATATTGATATGATAAAAAGACGCGACGATTTAAAACGTATGCTGAAATTTTTCGATTTAATTATAACGTTAAGCAAGCGAAAGGGCATCGGAACGGTGGAGGAGGCTCTTACGGAATGGTGAAAATTCTCGGAGCGATAATGACAGGCTTTGCGTGTGGATATTTAGGGTTTAAAATAAGTTTTGCAATGAAAATAAGAGCGGAAAGTTTAAACAATATAATCACTTCGCTTGAAATGCTCGAAAGTGAAATAAATTTCAGTATGAATAAGCTGAAACAAGCATTTATGCGTGTGGACAAATGTGGATTGTTTAAATTCGCCGCGGAAAATATGGATGAAAAAGGCGTAAAAACGGCTTGGACAAATGCGGTGAATGAATGCAGTACTAAACTGTCGTTAAAAGACGCGGACAAAGATATACTTATGACACTTGGGAAAAACATAGGAAGAACGGATACTGATGACCAGATAAAGAATATAAAATATATAAAAAGTATGATAGCCGAGCAGGAAAAACAGGCACAGAGCGAATACAGCCGTTTCGGAAAAATGTACAGAAACGGCGGTGTACTTGTCGGACTGTTGATTGTTATTATGCTGATATAATGGAGATATAGTTATGAATGTAGATTTGATATTTCAGATAGCCGGTGTCGGAATAATCGTAGCGGTATTGAATCAGCTTTTAACGCGTGCAGGACGTGACGAACAAGCTTTGCTTACAACGATAGCCGGACTTGTGGCAGTACTTTTTATACTGTCACAGCAAATCGGAGATTTGTTTGATACGGTGAAAAATATTTTTAGTCTTTAGGTGAGAAGAATGGATATATTTAAGATTATAGGAGTGGGGCTGATAGGCGGAATATTGTCAATGACCGTAAAGCAATACAAGAAAGAATATGCTTTGCTTGTTGCACTTGCGACAGTGACTGTGATATTGTTTTTTACGCTTGATACGCTTGAAACCGCAATTTCGCAGATTTCGCTTATGACCGAGAAAAGCGGTGTGGACACAAGATATTTTACGGCAGTTATGAAAGTGGTCGGTGTGGCATATATAACGCAGTTCGGAGCGGAAATATTGCGTGACGGCGGCGAGGGGGCTATTGCTTTAAAGGTAGAGCTTGCCGGAAAGGTGTTTATATTGGGACTGACTCTGCCGATAGTTACGGAATTTTTGGAGGTGTGCGTAAATGCACTTTCTACTGTGTAAAATAATCATTATCCTTACGCTGATAATGCCGATAACCGCTTATGCGGACGTACCGACACTTGAGGGTGAGGATTTGTTTAATCAAACGGTGGAGAGGAGTATGACGGGTGATTTGTCGTTAAATCCGACTGATATATTAAATATGCTGTCGGACGACATTATGGGGGAGATAAGGGAATGTACCGATGATGTAATAATACTTTTTATAATAGCGGCGATTTCGGGGATTATAACAACTATTTCAACCTCGTTCGGAAATAAATCGACAAGTGAGGCGGCGTTTTTCGCCTGCTTTACGCTCATGTCGGCGGCGGCGATAAAATGTTTCGGAACGGCTATGGAGTACGGAACAACAGTTGTTACGGCAATGACGGACTTTATAACGAAATTTTCACCGCTGTTGATGATTATGATTGCGACAAGCGGTAAAGCGGTATCGGCGTCGACGTTTCAGCCTGTTATGTCGGCGGCGGTGTATGTTGTGTCGATAATTATTGAGAAGTGCCTTGTACCGCTTATAGCGTTCAGTTCGGTGCTTGCGGTTGCAGGGAATATCAGTGACAAGGTACAGCTTTCGGGGGTTTGTAAGGTGGTTAAGTCGATTTCAAAGTGGCTTATGGCGGCGATCATAACGATTTTTACCGGTATAAGTGCGATATACGGCTTTTCTTCTCCTGCACTTGACGCGGTAAGCGGTAAGGCTGTTAAGTTTGCGGTAGGAAGTCTTGTTCCTGTTGTCGGTACGTTTTTATCCGATACGCTTGAAACGGTTGTGAGCGGAACGAGGCTTATGAAAAATGCGGTCGGAACATCGGGAATTATTGTGATGTGCGTTATATGCGTATTGCCGATACTTAAAATCGGCGTGATACAGTTAATGCTAAAACTCACATCATCAATAGCCGAACCGCTTACGGATAAACGTGTTTCGTCTATGCTTTGGGAGGTGTCGGAGTCGGTTACAACGATATTTGCGGTAGTGGTTATGGTAGCGGTGTTATTTATGATTAACATAAGCATAATGATTACATCGACAGGTATTTGAGAAAAAATGCTCGTCGCATATCACTCATATTCAAACCTTGAAGTACATTGAGTACGACTGCGGTTTTCAAATAAGCAATCTGCTTAGAGCATTTTCCTCAAAATAAAAAATGTAATACAG
>ERZ1673743.2711-NODE-2711-length-15026-cov-109.281945_pt1 | contig 15026 bp, 13 predicted proteins | sample MGYA00580197_ERZ1673743 | MGnify/ENA primary metagenome ERZ1673743 (study PRJEB41218, sample SAMN15661795) | gut metagenome | host: Homo sapiens | place: Canada: London | collected 2015-08-20/2019-03-30 | study: EMG produced TPA metagenomics assembly of... | reverse complement strand
TGAGGCGCTGCCCTGCAGCGCAGTTTGCGGCTACGCCGCTATTTTTTAACAACCGCTTTTTTACATTGACCTTAAAAATGCACAAATATATCCTGTTTCACCTATAACTAACTGCGAAACGGAGCTGTGCGACAGCAATCCCCCGGCAAAATCGCCTGACAGCCGCAAAAAAGCGCCGCGGAGACGCGATGCCTCGAAACCGGCGACAGCCAGAGTCAGCGAGTTTTATTTCTTTCGACCCCAAATAAGAGGTACAACATAAAGAACAGCGCGATTCCCTGCGGAATCGCGCTGTTCTTTATTCCTTGTATAGGATTTTTATTTTATGCCGAGGCGGGTTTTTACGGCAGGTGTGATGTCGGTCACGTCCTTGCCGGTGTAAACGGGCATCATGTTCTCGAAGATGAAGGTGTAGCCGCCCTCGTCGCCCACGCTCTGGATGGCTTTCATAACCTTTTCCTGAATGGGAGCCATGAGCTGCTGCTGCTGACGCTGCTGATCCTGAAGTGCGGTTTCGCGGAACTGCTGGATTTTCTGGTCGAGTTCCTGCATTTCCTGCATGCGGCGGTCTCTGATGGCCTGGGGAGTGCTCTCCTCGAGAGCCTGGAATTCCTCGTATTTCTTCTTGAATTCAGCCTGAAGATTGTCGAATTCAGTCTGATATTTCTTGGAAGAAGCCTCCATCTGTTCCTGTACGGTCTTGATTTCGGGCATGGTCTCCATTACCTGCTGAGTGTTGATAATGCCGAATTTCTGAGCGAAAACGCTCATGGGGAGCGCAATCATGATTGCGAGCAAAAGTTTCTTGATCATTTTTATAAATGGTATTCTTATTGTTTTTAATATTCCTGTTTCTGCTTTCGCCACACGGTTCCGCCGGTTTTTTAATTTAACTTAACGGGAGCCTTGCGGCGGTTGCAAAGATAAGATTTTTATTTGGAATAACCTAACTTTTCGAGCACTTCGTTGGAAACGTCGATGCGCGGAGAGGCGAAAATAATGTCGACGCTCGATGCGCGGTCGAAAATACACTGATAGCCGCGCTCTTCCGAAAGTTTTTTAATGGCGTTGTATACATCGTCCTGAATAGGTTTCATAAGGCTCTGACGCTTTTTGTAGAGTTCGCCTTCCGGGCCGAAATATTTCTGACGGAGTTCGGCTGCCTGACGCTCCTTGGCCACGATTTCTTCCTCTTTTTTCTTCTTCTGGTCGTCGGTCAGAAACACCATGTCGCTCTGGTAATTCTTATAGAGTGTCTCGGCCTCCTTAGCCACGGCCTCCACTTCTTTCTGCCAGCGCTGGGAAATCTGATTGAGCTGTTCGTTGGCCATTTCATAGGCGGGAATATTGCCGAGCACATATTCCATGTCGACGAGGGCGAATTTCTGGGCTGACGCGCCGATTGCTGTCGCAACTATCATAGCGATAAGGAGAGCGAATTTTTTCATCGTATTCATCGGTTATTTTGCTGTTAAAATTATTGTTATAATATATAGACGCTTTAGGGTGAAAAAGGTTTAAAAAACCGGCGCGCAAACAGTGCGTGCCGGTTTCTATGCTGTTTTGGTTTGTCCGGATCAGAATTCCTGGCCGAGAATGAAGTGGAAATGACTTCCGCCTTTCTGTCCGTAGACCGTATCGAAACCGTAGGCCCAGTCGATACCCATCATACCTACCATCGGGAGGAAGATACGGACACCGGCGCCGGCGCTGCGCTTGAGTTCGAAGGGAGAGAATTTGTTTACCGAAGTCCAGGCATTGCCGCCCTCCAGGAAGGTCAGGCCATAGATTGTGGTGGTCGGCTGGAGCAGGAACGGGAAGTGGAGCTCAACACCGAAGCGGGTGTAGGCGTAGCCTTCGGAGCGGAAGGGGGTTAGCTGACCGTTGTCGTAACCGCGGAGGGCTATTGTCTCCTGAGCGTAGGTATAGGATCCCGACATGCCGTCGCCACCCACGTAGAATGTCTCGAACGGCGATTTCAGATACTTGTTGTAGCTGCCCAGAAGGCCGATGTCGGCGCGGGTCATGAGCACGAGCGTATACTGTCCGTCAGGATTCGTGAGCGGAGTGTAGGTGCGCGATTTGAAGCGCAGTTTCCAGTATTCCACCCAGCGGTACATCTGCTTTTTCGACTCGGTGGTATTCTCCTCGGAGAGTTTTTTCCAGTCTTTCCTACCGAAGAGCGACGCGGGCGGCGTCAGCTGCAGGTCGAGCGAGAAGTTGGAGCCGCTTCGGGTGTAGAGCGGGTTGTCGATTGAATTTCGGCTCAGGTTGAGGCCGAGCACCAGGGCGTTCGACGTACCGTTCTGCATGTAATAGAGGTACTCCCAGTTCTTGAGGTTATACCAGTTGTAGCCGAGGGTTGCCTGGAAGGTGAACCAGTCGTCGGGCCACGACAGACGCTTGCCGAATCCGACCGAAATTCCGAGCATCTGCAGGAGTTTGTTGGGGTCGTAGGCGTTCTCTATGGAGTTCTGGTAGTAATCGTTGTAGTTGTAACCGTAGCCGTAACCGCCCGACGAGTACATATAGGGATTGTACATGTAGCGGCTGTTGTAGAACGAGGAGTTCACGCCGGTCTGGCGGCTGTAGTAGGCCGAAACCGAAAGCGAGTTGGGCCGCTTGCCGCCGAACCACGGATCGAGGAACGAGATGCTGTATGCCTGATAGTAGCGGGCGTTGGTCTGTGCGGAAATCGTCAGCTGCTGGCCTTCGCCCTGCGGTATGATACCCTTGTAGGTGTTGGGGTAGAAAAGATTCTTGATGGAGAAGTTGGAGAATTTGATGGCAACTTTTCCGATAACGCCGGTCTGACCCCATCCGAGTGAGAACTCGAACTGGTCGTTTGACTTCGATTCGAGAGGCAGCGTTATGTCGACCGTACCGTCCTCTTCGTTGGGTACTACGTCAGGCACCATGTTCTCCGGATTGAAGTGGCCGGTCTGCGCGATTTCACGAAGCGAACGCATAAGATCGTTCTTGCTGAAAAGCTCGCCGGGTTTCACTCGCAACTCACGGCGGATCACCTTCTCGTAAAGGCGGTCGTTACCGGTGATTATCACGTTGTTGATCCTCGCTTGCGGGCCTTCTATTATCCTCATTTCGAGGTCGATGGAGTCGCCGCGCACGTTACGCTCGATAGGCACGAGCTGGAAGAACAGATAACCGTTGTTCATGTAGAGGTTCGCTACGGCGTCATCGTCCTCCTGAGTGCGCTTGTTGAGAAGTTTCTGGTTGTAGACATCTCCCTTGTTTATGCCGAGTATCTGGTTGAGCCAGTCGGTGGAATAGATGGTGTTGCCTACCCAGTTTACGTCGTTGATATAATATTTCTTGCCTTCGCTGAGGTCGATGTAAACGTCTACGGTCTTATCGTCGTAAGGCACCACTGAATCGGCCAGGATTTTGGCGTCGCGGTAACCCTTTTCGTTATATTTCTCGATAATGCGGTTGAGGTCGTCGTGATAGTCGCTTTCCACGAATTTTTTCTGGCGGAAGAGGTTTGTGAGCTTGCCTTTCTCGTTGGTCTTCTTCATCGTGCGCTGGATGGCATTGTCGCTCATCACCTCGTTGCCGGTAATATAGATTTTATGAACCTTTACCTTGTCGTTTTTCTTTACGTTGATATTGACTATCGCCTCATTGGGATGCGAAAGGTCGTCGACCACGTCGATTTTCACCACTGCGTTGCCGAAACCTTTGTTAGAGTAATATTTTCTGATAATTTCTTCGGCACGGTTCACTATGTTCTGGGTAATCTGGTTGCCCTTCATGAGCTGAAGGGCATTTTCGAGGTCGCTCTTCTCGCCCTTCTTCACTCCGATATAGTTGATTTCGGAAATGCGGGGCTGCTGCCGCAGATTGATCGAAAGCCACGCCTTGTCGCCGGCCACCTTGTCTACGGCAATAGCCACTTTCGAGAAGAGGCCCTGACGCCATAAGCGTTTGGAGGCGTCGCTGATGTCGCTGCCGGGAATCTCGATGAGATCACCTTTTTTGAGCCCGGAGTATCCTATGATTATATAGTCTTCGTAGTTGTCAGCACCCTTTACCGTTATGTCGGCTATCTCGTAGGTTTTCGGCAGACCGGAGAAAAGTATGGCCGGATTATAGACGGTGTCGGTCGGTGCCGCCGACTGGGCCCGGAGGGACGGAGCTTGTCCGACTGTCAGAAAAAGCGTTAGCAGAATGAAAAGAATGTTATGACGCATAATGAAACGTAGAAAGCGAAATTTATTTAATCTGAGCGGATGTAAGTCCGAAACGCCGCTCACGGTTCTGATACTGAAGGATAGCCCTGATGAAATCTTCTTTCGAGAAATCGGGCCAGTAAGTGTCGGTTATAAAGATCTCACTGTAGGCTATCTGCCACAATAAGAAGTTAGAAATTCTCATCTCACCTCCGGTGCGGATAAGCAGGTCGGGATCCGGCATACCGGCAGTTGAAAGGTGTTCCGCAACAGTTTCGTCGGTAATCGAGGCGGGATCGGTTTTTCCCTCGGCAACCTCTTCGGCAATCAGCCGGCAGGCGCGGGTTATCTCCCAGCGCGAGGAGTAGCTGAGTGCGAGGTTGAGCAGAAGCCCGGTGCAATGAGCGGTATCGGCCATACATTTCTGCAGGCGGTCGTAAGCCTCGGCAGGTATGCGGCTGAAATCGCCAATCATGGTAAGACGCACGTTGTTTTTGATAAGATCGGGGGTTTCGCGCTCGATCGCTATCACAATAAGGTGCATGAGCGCGTCGACCTCCTTCTGCGGCCGGTTCCAGTTTTCGGTGGAGAAAGTGTAGAGCGTCAGCACGCCTATGCCGAGCTCGGAAGCAATTTCGGTAATGCGGCGCACTGTGTTGACTCCTTCGGCGTGCCCTTCGCTGCGGTCGAGACCGCGCGCAGTGGCCCAGCGGCCGTTGCCGTCCATGATGACGGCGACGTGGCGCGGGAGACGCGAGTAATCAATCTGCTCTTTCAACGACATATTTTTGTTTTTGACAAGTATGTTTCAATAATCAGTTAATCAATCCTGTTGCAGACCACGCAACGCTTGCCGAATTCGTAGGAGACCGACAGGGTCAGCGTGCCGTACCAGTCCGTATTCTTCAGGAAGCTGCTCTTTATTCCGTAGGGATCCTCCACACCGTCAATGCGGTCGGTGAGCACCTTGGTCATGGTGAACTCAAGGCCGAGATTCACCCTCTCGCGGAGTTTGAACTTCAGTCCCACGGCAATCGGAAGGTTCAGGGCAACGAAACTGCCGCCGTCGGGCGAGCCGTAGGTCACTCCGAGGCCGAGCGCCGTATAGGGAGTGAGGCGCCGGAGCTGTTTGTAGCTCTCCCCTATCCCGTAGTTGAAGAAATTGAACTCGGCGCGGACGCCGAAGTCATACACCCAGGTTTTAAAATCGTATGCCGCCCCTCCGGGCAACACGTTTTCCCAGTCGCGGCTGTCGCCGCTGAGCTGAGCCGCCGACAGAAGTCCGCGGATGGCCCACCGTGTGTTGGGCAGATAGCGGAATGAGCCGCTCACTGCCGCGCCGGGGCGCTTGAAGAGGTTGCTCTCGTTGAAATCGCCGAGATATCCTGCCATTCCGATGCCGATTCCGGCATCGAACCTGTAGGTCTCTTCCTGAGCCTGCGCCTGAGCCGAAGCCGCGGCGGGAAGAGAGAGAGCCACGGTCAGCGTTATGATTCCGAGAAGTAATTTCTTCATAGCATGAAAAGAGTGCATATTAAAAGAAACGCTTCCGAAAGGGTCAAAATTGTATTTCCGCCGTGGTTAATAGACCGGGCGGAAGGTAAGACGGTTAAGAACGCCGCGCCATACGGTATTGCGGGTAACTCCGGTAGAACCGACACCACCGAAGAGATAAATGTATGGGCATTCCCACTCGGTGACGGGTTTCGACACCCTGGAATCGGTTGCGAAAAGCGGGGTATCGTCAATCCTGTACCAGGCCGGGAAGCGGGGAGCAGGACATTCCGTCCATTCCGAACCGGCACGGGAACTGAGAGTCGTGGGAAACACGAGCGCCTGAGCGTCGGCAAAACCGGGAATGTATTGCGGAAGCACCATGAGGGTGTCGGAGAGTTTCCAGTTGAGGCCGCGGTCGTAGGAAATGAAGAGGTCTCGTCGGGTAAATCCGTTTACACCTTTACCTCCCATTGCGAGGAGAACGGTGCGGCGTGTCACTTTCCAGTTTCTTTCATTAGTGCGGTAGGCGAAGTAAGGCACAAGCGCAACACCCGAAGCGGGAGTTATGGAAGTCTGCGATACGGGAGCCCATACGCCATTGTCGTAAGCCCAGGTGTCGCCCGACATCCTGCCTTCTGCATCGGTTCCGCCCACCATCATGGCCATGGGAGTGGAACTCCATTCGGTGGTGTAGTTGAGCAGCTGGCTCGTTCCGGCCACGGGGAGACCTTCGGGTATGGCTTTCTCTGCCGAGGCAGGCCAGGTCACCTGCTTCCAGCCGTCGGCATCCTTGCGGGCGCCGAGCAGCACGCTGTCGCCGTAAGGGCCGTAAAGGTGGTGCATCACGGCTCCGGTGGCAGTCCACGATGTACCGCGGTTTGCCGAGCTGTAGAGCTTGCCGGCATTATCAATGATATACAGGGTGGTTCCTACAGCCTGGAGGCTTTCAACCTCGGCGCCGGCGGGCAGCGAAGCGGGCTGCGTGAGCCAACGGTCGGGCGAACCTTCCATCACTGCCACCGAAGCGGATGAGGCATAGGTGGTGAGACATAGGGCTGTGCCGTCGTAGTCAATGGTTTTCTGGGCATCGATTTCATCGAAAATGCTCGGGAGAGTCCGCCAGGCCACGTTGTTCCAGGTAAGCGAATCGGGTTCGGTAAGGTGAACGTTGACCTTCACGCTGTATTCCTGTTTCACGAGTCCGTCGACCGAAGTTATCACGAGCTTCACAGGGCCGTTGGAAAAATCTATTGAATCGTTGGGGTTGGAAAGATAGTTTACGGTGGAGTCCTTGTCTGCCCCGGCAGGGCGGAAAGTTATTTCGCAACCCGAAACGGTGGGAGTGCCGATATTTACCTGAAGGCGGTCGATCTTGGTGCCGACCGGGAGGGAATCGGCGTTGAAGATGAGGCGCCGGTTGAGATCGATGGAAAAGAATACAGAATCAAGGTTATTGAGGATTTTCGAATTCGCTTTCAGCCTGAACGACGAAACCGAAGCGTTGCTGTAGTCTGATTCATAATAGCTCTCGCTTTCCTTGTTGCAACCCGCCACAATGAAAGCGAGCGCCAGGGGGAGAAGCATATATATGATGGTTTTGCGTGTCATAAACTTACTTATGTAGATTTCTAGATGCAAAGTTAACAACATTTTCATTAACTTTCGTCCCGGAATGGTTAAAAATAGCAATAATTCAGCCTACGGAGGAACTAATCCATACATTCGGGCTGATTCTCACGACGTTGCCGACATCGTCACCGACGGCTGAAATAAGCGCGCAGTACCCTGGCGCTCGTTTCGGGAGGAGTGGTGACGGCGAGCAACGCCGGGCGCTCCGTTTCGGCGAAGAATGCGTGGAGCACCGGGCCGAGTTCCGCTTCGGCGGCAGCCTCGAAGTAAGCGAGGCCGTAGCCGGAAGCAATATCGCGCAACGGCAGACGGACAGGGCCGGCGAAAAAGCGGTCGAGTTCGGGAAGCGAGGAGGTGGATCCGATAAACCGGAATATTCCTCCTCCCCCGTTGCACATCACAATAACCTTAAACCGGGCCGACATCAGTTCGCTCGAAAAAGCGGCAAGATCATACTGGCAGCTCATGTCGCCGGTAATGAGAAGAGTGGCGCCTCTGTAGAGAACCGAGGCGCCGAGGGCTGTTGAAGTGCATCCGTCGATTCCGCTCACGCCGCGGTTGCAGTCGCTGCGATGAATTGCAGAGCAATCCATCAGCTGCGCATAGCGCACGGGGGTACCGTTAGAGAGGTGAAGGTTGCAGCCGCGGGGGATGGAGCGGAAAATCCGCGACATGGCCACGAGGTCGCTCCATGGGGAAGCAGCCACATATCGGTCGTGGGATTCCGCCGCGCGGTCGCGGAGCGCGCGCCAGGAAGAGGCATAGTCCGACTCTGCGCGGAACGGCTGCATGGCGGATGCAAGCTGACGCATAAAAAGCGCGGGCTGCATCCCGATACGCAGCGACAGATGCCGGAAACAGTCGACGGTTGTATGGCTGCGGCCGACTGCCCAGTGCTCCACTCCGGTGAGGGAGCGGATATATTCTTTAACGTGGCGCGACACGAGGGCACCTCCCACGGTAATCACCACCTCGGGAGCGAGAGCCTGCTTCTCTGCGGGAGTGAGAGCAGACAGTGTGGTGTCGATTCGTCCTACGAAAAGCGGCGAATGCAGATTTGCAATCGTTTCAGTGAGGACAACCACGTTGGGGAGCGCCGCCATTTTCGCGAGGGCGCGGTTGAGTCGCTCGTCGGGTTCATGAAAACCGGCTATCACCATTATCCTGCGCGGGGAAGCGAGGCGCGCGCCAAGTTCGCGGGCCTCGCGCACCGGCATCTCCACCTCGGGACTGACCATGCGTATTACCCTTGAAGAACCGGGACGGCACTCTGCCATCCGGGAAAGCGGGGCGTCGAGGCGTATGTTTATATGTACAGGCCCGCGGCGTCCGCTCAGAGCCTCGATCATAGCGTCGTTTATAAGCCTGTCGGCGCTCCAGGCGGCATCGGGGTGATCGAGGCGCGCCGGAATGTCGCAGGTACGCTTCACGAAGTTGGCGAGAGCGCCGGGTTGCCACAGAGTCTGCGAGTCGTCCTGGTCAATCCACTCCTCGGGGCGGTCGGCGCTTACCACTATAAGCGGGACTCCGCGGTAGAAAGCCTCCGCCACAGCGGGAGCATAGTTGAGGAGAGCGGTTCCGCTGGTACAGACCAAGGCAACCGGAAAGCCAGACTGAAGAGCCATGCCGAGGGCAATAAAAGCGGCCGAACGCTCGTCGACCACAACATGGCACGAAAATTCCGCGCGCCTTGATAGAGCCACTATAAGAGGGGCATTGCGGGAGCCGGGAGAGAGCACCGCGTGCTTCACGCCATGAGCCGAAAGGAGATCGGCAAGAATATTGCAGGAAAGTTTGTCGGTTGATTCCATAGTGCAAATTTAGTCAGAATTCGGGCAATTTTACCGGCTTAAGTGTTATCTTTGTAAAAAAACTGATTCCGATATGATAACAGCATCCAGACTCCATAAGGAGAACATTGCCGAATATCTCATCTACATGTGGCAGATCGAGGACATAATCCGCGCCAACGATCTCGACATAGAGAAGATAGAGAAAAACGTAATAGACCGCTATACGCTCACGCCGGCGCAGCGAAAGGAGATGACAGAATGGTACGAATCGCTCATCGACATGATGCGCCGGGAAAACGTAGAGAAGAGCGGACACCTGCAGCTGAACAAGAACGTGATAATCCAGCTGACCGACCTTCACCTGGCGCTGCTGAAAGATCCGCGCTACGCAAAATACACAGCGGAGTTCTACAAGACACTCCCCTTCATAGTGGAACTGCGCGCTAAAGCCGGCGAGAACCCGGCGCCGGAAATAGAGACTTGCTTCAACGCCCTTTACGGGATGCTGATGCTCCGGTTGCAGAGCAAGGAAATCACGCCGGAGACCGAGAACGCCGTGAAGCAGATTTCGCGCTTCATAGCCACACTCGCGGCATACTATAACCTCGACCGGGAGAACAAGCTGTTTAACGACGACGATAGCGCAGAAATCCCGGCGGAGAAATAACTCGGCCGGGATTTCCGTAAAAATGTATCGGGAGCGTGGGATTATACGTAGCCGCGTATGATTCCGCGCTTTGCGTTGCGGATGAAGAGTATGATTTCGTCGCGCTCCTTGGTGGCGGGGAGTTCGGCCTCGATGCGTTCGATAGCGTCGCTGACGTTAAGTCCCGAGAGATAGAGGTAGCGGTAGATTTCCTGGATGTCGCGTATATCCTCGTTGGAGAAGCCACGGCGGCGCAGACCAATGGAGTTAACTCCTGCATAGGCGATAGGCTCGCGGGCTGCCTTAACGTAGGGCGGGATGTCCTTGTTGACGAGGGCGCCGCCCTGAATCATCACGTGCGGCCCGATGTGGCAGAACTGGTGAACGAGAGTTCCGCCGCCGATAACGGCGAAATTGTCGACAACCACCTCGCCGGCAAGCTGAGTGGCGTTTGACATTATGACATTGTCGCCGACCACGCAGTCGTGGGCCACGTGGCAGTAAGCCATGATCAGACAGTTGTTGCCGACAACGGTCTTGCCTTTGGCGGCAGTGCCGCGGTTGACGGTGACGCACTCGCGGATGGTAGTGTTGTCGCCGATAATAGCGAGAGTTTCCTCACCGCGGAACTTGAGATCCTGAGGAATGGCGGATATTACAGCGCCGGGGAAAATCGTGCAGTTTTTGCCGATACGGGCGCCTTCCATTATAGTCACATTAGAGCCGATTCGGGTACCTTCGCCGATCTCAACGTTCTGGTCGATAGTTACGAAAGGGTCAATAACCACGCTGGGAGCGATTTTCGCGGCGGGGTGTACGTAGGCTAACGGTTGTTTCATTATGCTGTGAGTTATTTGTTTTTAATAATCTGGGCCATGAATTCACATTCGGTGGCAATCTGCTCGCCTACGAAGGCATAGCCTTTCATCATGGCGCATCCGCGGCGGAGTTCGGTCATGAACGAAACGTGGAAAACAAGAGTGTCGCCCGGCACTACTTTGTGGCGGAACTTCACGTTGTCGATCTTCATAAAATAGGTCGAATAGCGCTCCGGTTCGTCGAGACCGCTCAATACGAGCAGGCCGCCGGTCTGAGCCATAGCCTCGACCTGAAGCACGCCGGGCATGACGGGCTCCTGGGGGAAGTGGCCCTGGAAGAAAGGCTCGTTGACGGTTACGTTCTTTACACCGACAATGTAGTTCGTGCCTTTCTCAATGATTTTGTCGACGAGGAGGAAGGGGTAGCGGTGCGGAAGCATCTCGCGGATGCGGTTGTTGTCCATCAGAGGTTCCTTGTTGGGGTTGTAGACAGGTGCCTGAACATCCTGATGCTTTATTTCGCGGCGGATTTTCTTTGCGAAAGCGGTGTTGATGGAGTGGCCGGGGCGTGTGGCGATTATGCGTCCCTTGAGGGGGCGGCCGATGAGCGAAAGGTCGCCGAGCACGTCGAGGAGCTTGTGGCGGGCAGGCTCATTGTCGCAGGTGAGAGGGATATTGTTGATGTAACCGAATTCGCTCACGTGCTTGTGGGGTACCTTCATGAGGTCGGCCAGGCGGTCGAGTTCGGTCTGCTCCATGGGAGAGTCGTAGATTACGATAGCGTTGTCGAGATCGCCGCCCTTAATAAGGTTGTTCTTCACGAGCGGTTCGATTTCACGGACAAACACAAAAGTACGGCTCGAGGCTATCTGTTCGGGGAAATCCTCGAGACGTTCGAGGGTAGCGAACTGATTGTTGAGGACGGAGGAGGGGAAATCGACTTTCACATCTACAGAGAAATCATCGTCGGGCAGCACGATAATGGAGGAACCCGTGGAATCGTCGCGGACTTCGATTCTGGATTTCACATAGTAGAAATCCTTGTCGGCTTTCTGCTCCTCGAGCCCGGCCTCGGCGATTTTCTCGCAATAGATGCGTGCGCTGCCGTCGAGAATGGGGAGTTCGGGAGCGTTGACCTCGATAAGACAGTTGTCGATGCCGGCGGCATAGAGAGCAGCGAGTGCGTGTTCGACTGTCGACACTCTGACATCGCCCTTTGCAAGGACAGTGCCGCGGTTTGTGGCAACGACATTTTCGGCAAGAGCGTCGATAACGGGCTGACCTTCGAGGTCGACACGTTTGAATTTATAGCCATGGTTCTCGGGTGCCGGAGTAAAGCGGGCCTCGATATCGAGTCCGGTATGAAGACCTTTCCCGGCTACGGAGAACGGAGAAGCGAGAGTTACCTGATTCATATGATTGGTTAAGTAGATACTTAGAGGTTGGTTCTTTTTAATTTTTGGTTCCTGATTGTTTTTCGAGAGCGTCCACGCGGTCGAAGAGCGAGCCGAGGCGCTTGAGGTTGACGAGATTGCGCGCGTAGTCGATGGCGTCGACAGCGGGAGAGCCCATTATTCTCGAGCCGGGTTTTGTGGCTTTGTTGACACCGCTCTGCGCGCCGATCTGAGTGCCGTCGGCCACGGCGAGATGGCCTACGATTCCGACCTGCCCGCCAATCATGCAGTTCGCGCCGACCTTGCCGGAGCCGGCAAGACCCGACTGGGCGGCCATTACAGTGTTTGCGCCTATCGAGCAGTTGTGGGCAACCTGAATGAGATTGTCGAGCTTGACGCCTTCGGCAATTGTGGTAGAGCCCATTACCGCGCGGTCGACGGTAGTGTTTGCACCGATTTCAACATCGTCGGAAATAACCACGTTGCCTGTCTGCGGAATTTTCTCGTACTTTCCGTCTTTGGGAGCGAATCCGAAGCCGTCGCTGCCGATGACAGCGCCGGAATGGATTATGCAGCGTCTGCCTACAACGCATTCCTTATAAATTTTCACTCCGGGATAAAGAATAGTTCCGTCGCCCACGGTGCAGCCGTCGCCGATATAGACCTGAGGATAGATTTTACAGCCACGGCCGATCTTGCATCCGGGGGCGATATAGGCGAAGGCACCTACATAGACATCAGGGGCAATCTCCACTCCGGGGGCGATGAAGCTGGGCTGCTCGACACCGCATTTTTCAGTCTTGTTCATCTGCTCCACCATCGTAAGCAGCTCAGCCACGGTAGCGTATGGATCGTCGACGCGGACGAGAGTTGCGGAAACAGGGTGCTCCGCAACGAAATCGCGACGGACAAGCACAACCGACGAGCGGGTATCGTAAATAAAATGAGTATATTTGGGGTTAGCCAAAAATGAGAGGGCGCCGGGATGCCCCTCCTCGATTTTAGCAAAAGTACTTACTTTTACATCGCCGTCGCCCTCCACGGTGCCGTGAACGAGGGCTGCGAGTTGATTGGCTGATAGCTCCATACCGGATTTCAGAATGAATTTGCTGATATATAATGACTGCAAAAGAGGTGCCGCAAAAAATGCAGCGCCGCTTTCGGAGTGCAAATTTGGCAAAAATTTTTCATATATCCGTCATAATTACGGAAAAAAGTCCGTAATTGGGCGTAAATACCGATTTTAAGGACTATATTTCAGTCAGTTGCCGAATACGCTTGCCGTGACGGCTGCGGTTGACGTATTGTAGTCCGAAAAGACACCTCAGGGCGCCGGCGCTTTTCGCGGCGAGTTTTTTCAATAGCCTCATTTTTCTGCTGACCTGATATTTCCTGCACGGGCTCACCGCTGCCGGCTTGCTTTTGATCTCCGGAACCGATGCGGTTCTCCGTTTCGGTTTCCGCCTCAGTTTCCGCTTCGGCGATTTTCTCAGCGGTTTCCTTACGGCGCGCTGCGGCAGCGCGGGCGGTGGCAGAGCGGCGGATGGCACGATCCAGGTCGGGAAGCAGACGGTCGAATATCACTTTCGCTTTTCTGCCAAGTCCGGTCGGTTTACCCTCGGGCTTGAGATAGTGGCGCACGGCGGTGACCACCTGCTTGAAGGTGAAGGGGTCGATTTTGCATCCGGTCATTGAGTCGATAACGTCGGAGATGATAATGCGGTAAGCGCGGTCTGATACGCGGCAAAGCGATTCTTTTTTCGTGGATTTCATAGTTTAAGAGGTTTTTTCTGCAAAGATAATACAGCATTTCACGAAGACCATTGCGATAATGTCGCTTTTTCACGCGGGGGAGTGATTTTTTACGGACAGATAAAAAAGGCCGGGCATCCGGGGATTTGATATCCCGGATGCCCGGCGTTATGTCAGTTGCAGGTCATATTTCTCAATGGCCCGTCAGGCTATCAGTAGTTCCACTGGCAAGCAACCATTCTCAGTTCGGGGCAAGCGATGGTGCGGAAGTCGGTGATCATGTTGTAGCGGCAGTTGATGTAGGTAAGAGCCGAGTCGAATGATACATCGAGCATGGTGAGCTGGTTGTTGTTGCAGATCAGACGCTGGAGGAAGGTCTGGTTGGAGAGGGTGAGCTGGGTGAGGTCGTTGTACGAGCAGTCAACATACTGGAGGTTGGTGCAACCGTCGACGGTAAGAGTGGTAAGGTCGTTGTAGGAGCAGACGAGGTCGAGCAGGTTGTTGCAGTTGCGTACGCCGAGCGACACCATGTTGTTGTCGGAGCAGATGAGAGTGGCGAGCGACGGCAGACCGGAAACGAGGAACTGGGTAATCTCGTTGTCGTCGATGTTGAGGTTCTGAAGGTTCTCAACGCCGAAGAGGTTGAGCGAGGTGAGCTTATTGTAGCCGCAGTAGAGGTTCTTCAGTCCGGTACAGCCGGAAACCATGAGAGTTTCGAGGTGGCAGCCCTGGCAGTTGAGAGTCTTGAGCTGGGTCGAATTGGAAACGTTGAGCTCCACGAAGAGGTTGTTCGACACGTTGAGGTTTTCGAGCAGCGGGGTGTTCTCAAGAGTCATTTCGGTAAGGCGGTTCTTGTAGACCGACACCTTCTGGAGCTGCGGACAGTTGGCGAAATCCACTTCTTTCAGGGCGTTGCGGCCGGCGTTGAGTTCAACGAGCGCAGGACAGCCTGACGTGGAAAGAGCGGCAAGTTTATTGCGCGATACGTCGACTTTAGTAAGAGCGGTGAAACCGGAGAGGTCGAGAGTTCCGGCGAGTTTCTTGTCTTTCCATTCTATAGCGGTTACATGACCGTTCTGAATAGTAAGGCCTTCGATGCTGCCGAAGTTTTTGGGGTCGGTCACCTTGAGAGCTGATGCATTTGTTCCCTCCTGAGCGGGCTGTGACAGGAAAGCCGTTAACTGTTTGGCTTCGTTCTTGTCAAGTTTCTGAGCGAAAGCGGTCGTACATCCAAGTACGAGAGCAATCATTAATAACGCTTTTTTCATAAAACAATAGTTGGAGTTGTTAATTTTTATCTATCTAAG
>ERZ1673743.2706-NODE-2706-length-15061-cov-4.741903_pt1 | contig 15061 bp, 10 predicted proteins | sample MGYA00580197_ERZ1673743 | MGnify/ENA primary metagenome ERZ1673743 (study PRJEB41218, sample SAMN15661795) | gut metagenome | host: Homo sapiens | place: Canada: London | collected 2015-08-20/2019-03-30 | study: EMG produced TPA metagenomics assembly of... | reverse complement strand
CTCCTTTCATACCTTTATCTACATATTTAATATGCAGGATTTCTTCAAAATTGGACGCTTTTTGCAAAAAAAATAAAAAAAATTGCATACAATTTTCTGCTAAACAGCGAAAACCTAACGGAAATCGCGGCAAATCTGAAAAAATCAAGAACCCAGCCCTGAATTTCAGGGCTGGGGCTTTTAATCTTATTTTTCTTTTTCTTCTTTCTTCTTTTTTTCTTTTTCCATTTTTCTCTTTTTTCTCTCTTCTTCTTTCTCCTTTTTCTTTTTCGCTCTTCTTTCTCTTCTCTTTTTTTCTTCTTTCTTTTTTTCTTATTGCTCCTCCCCTTTCATCCTATGATGCACTTCATCCAGATACATCCCGAAAATACGTCTTCTCATTTCTATATTCATCATCGCCCGGGCAAACTCTATCCTGTCCTCCTTCTCTTTTTTACTCAATCCCTCAACTTCTGAACTATTACCAATTCCATAAAGGTTTTTTAACTCCTCTACGAAAATAAGCTCTATTTTGTTATAATATACAGTCGCAAAATCGCACTCTTCATTCTGCTTTGCCGCATTTTTCAACTGTTCATCAGCCATCAGCTGTTCCTTGATATTTTTGATATATGGAATCAGTGCTTTACTGTCCAGCTTTAGCCCGATTTTATTATTCAATTCTTCAATAATATTTGACAAAAAGTCATCCTGCTCTACAGTCTCGCCGCCAGTACCGCTTCCAGTTCCGTTTACATCATCACAATTTGCCAGAACCTCCCGGGTGGTTTCTTTACCTCCAACCTGGTTCACATCATCAATCACCAGCATCTCGTCAGCGTGATTGTCGTTAAATTCGCGTTCTTCAGCTCCCATCACAGATTTGTATGCATTCAGAAATACATATCTCTTATGCAGCTCAACATCTTTCATTTCCGTATTCATAGAAACCCCGACGTATATTTTTAAGAATTTTTTTATTCTGTTCCTGATAATGCCAGCACTGCTACCGGCCGCCTCAATACGTTTTGTTAATCCAGTGAACGCACCTGAAATATATACTCTGTCACTTGATGTTTTTTCGCTTTTCAGAATCATCCTGCTCGCTTTGTCCACTTCTTCGGCAATCAGCACGCCTGACGCCGTCAGCTCGTTGTTGATTTTCAATAAATCATCCAGACTTGCAGGCTCTGCCAGGGTCGTGGTTGTATAGAATGGCGCGAACGCGTTAATCATATCGCTGCATGTATTTTTGAAATCAATGATAACCGGCTTTTTGACATACGGACGGCATGGCCTGTTCAGACGTGATAATGTCTGCACAGCATTTACACCGTTTAATGATTTCATAATGTACATGCCGCAAAGCTTCGGCTGGTCAAATCCTGTCTGATATTTGTCTGCCACAACCAGAATGCCATATTCGTCAGTATCAAATTTTGCAGCAGTCTTACTTTCTGAAAAGCCATTCATCTTTGCTTCCGTACATTCTTCGCCATCAATAACCACAGAGCCGGAAAAGGCAACCAGTGCTTTCACATTAATCCCGCGTTTTTTCAATTTTTTATCTAATTTTTTCTTTATTTTTACCGCTTCTTCTCTTGATGCACACAAAATCATCGCTTTACCGTGACCGTCAAGCTGGCATTTTACACGAGACATGAAATTGTCAATAATAATATTCAGCCGCTGGTCAATATTGGTGTCGTTTAAGCTGACTATTTTTGTAATGTCTCTTTTTGTGTCTCTTTTATTACATACCGGGTCTGAATTGACAACCTTTCTTACGCGGTAATATGTCTGATACTCAATGTATGCCTGGAATACGTCCAGGATATATCCCTCGCTGCACGCCTGCTTCATTGAATATGTATGGAATGCCGCAAACTTGCCATCCGGTGTCTGTACCCCGAATGTTTCAAGAGTTTTCGGTTTTGGCGTTGCGGTGAATGCAAACATCGCAACATTCGCCTGCCTGCCGGTCTGTTTCATATTTTCAGTTACGGCATCTTCTATATCTTCCACGTCAACACCGAGATTAAGCGCTTTCTTTACCGCTTTCAGGTCTTCGCCAGATGTTGAAGAATGTGCTTCATCAATAATGACGCCGAAGCTTTTGCTCTTCATGTATCCGATTTCATCAGCGATATACGGAAATTTCTGGATAGTCGTGATGATGATTTTTGCATTGCTCGCCAGGGCTTCTTTAAGGTCGGCAGATGTACAGCCGCGCCCCAGTGCTTTCACAAATCCTTCGCAATGTTCACGTCCCATAATTGCCTGCTGCAGCTGGCGGTCTACAGTTCTTCTGTCTGTCATGATAATGATTTTATCAAAAACAGCAACTGCCCTTGCCCCGTCGTATACGTGGAGTGATGCCAGGCGGTATGCCAGCCAGGAAATCTCATTTGTCTTTCCAGAGCCGGCAGAGTGCTGGATAAGATAGTCTTTTTTGGTTCTGTTCTTCTTAACTGCCTCAATCAGTTTTTCCACACAGTCAATCTGATGAAAGCGCGGGAAAATCAGCAAGTTATTATTATCAACATATATATAATTTGCAATCAGATTCAGCACCGTATCCGGCAGCATGATATAATCATACATATAATGTACCGGGAATTCGTTTTTGCAGGCAGGGTTTCCAGCCTCCGCAGTAATACCTGTTCCGGCTCCCTGATTGAACGGCAGGAAGACAGTGTCTTTACCGTTGATATATGTTGACATATAAACTTCGTTCTCATCCATCGCAAAATTAACGACAGCACCGGTCATCACGTCAAATATTTTTGTGTTTTTGTTCCTGACATTTTTATACTGATTAATTGCGAATCTGTAATTCTGTCCTGATGGAGTATATTTAAGCTCCATTGTCACAATTGCAATACCATTCAAAAACAGCACCAAATCCACCCGCTCAGTCTGAGAAACCCACACTTCTTCCATCACTGAAAAAATATTGTTCTTGTAATTTTCAACCATCTTTTCATTCATATTTGAAGCCGGCTTTGCATACATCAATTTGATACTTATCCCGTCAATGCAGACTCCATGCTTCAGCACATAATTCTTGCCACGTTTAAGCATTTCATCATTTGCCGCCCTGATGACAGTCTCCATAACATCCGGGTGTCTTTTTTGAAGTTTTTTTAACCCGTCTTTTTGTGTATTTTCCAAAAATCTTTTCAGGCAGTCTTTATCAACCGCAAATGTTTTGTCGTATGTATTTTTTCTGTATTCATAACCAGCAGCCGTCAGTTTTTCAATTATATGCTGCTGAAAATCGTGTTCTTTATTTCCTCTCATTCTTATGCATTCCTTTCTATATTTCAAGCGGGCCGGAGGCTCGCATATCTCCACGATGTTCTATACATGTAATATGCAAAAAAGAGAAAATAAAGCGATTTTTTTGCGAATTTCTGGAGAGATGGCGAAAAAACAAAGGAATATGCAGCCGACAGCAAAACGCAACGGGAGTATGCAGGGCTTCGCGCCCCGCAAGCACCCCCGCCAGGCTTGCAGCCTGGACTGCATTGCAAAACTACGTTTTGCTTTTCAGCCAGCCTTGCATGCAATACAGTTACGCAAAACATTCCGCAGCAGCCGGCAAGCTCACCTCCTGCGTCAGCCGGTAACAATCTTTCGCCATACCCATCTTTCTATATCGGCACCATCACAACCTTCCTTCATCCAACACACAGCAACAGCCGGCAGGTTTCACCTGCCGGCTGCCAATACTCTTCCCTCTTCACTTCTTTTTTTTTGATTTTTTGTAAATATTTTTCTTTTTTTTAAAAACGCCGCAATTTCTTGCGGCGCCTTGTTTTATGGCTATTATTTTAAAACTACTTTTAACATAATACTATTAAAAGAAGTTTCTTTTTCTTTCAATATTTCTATTGGAGTCCACTGTTTTTCTTGCCAATTGTATAGTTCCGGAATTTTGTCACCAGCATTATGATTGTCAATTTTGATAATAGACGGAGCAAGAGTTTTAATTCTTTTAGCTATAATAAAAAATCCAACTAGAACATCATTTTCATATATATAGTTGATGATAATAGTATAAGGCATCTCATATTTTACGTCATTTTGAATATATTTAAAACAATATCCTAATTTTATATTTTTTATATTTGATGATTTATTGAAAGCCGATAAAATTTCGTCTATATTTTGAACGTTAAAATCGTAAATATCAATTTCATATTCAAAAGCTTGTGCAGTAGATGTTACCAGCTTAGATAATTCATTCAAGTTGCAAATTTCATACAATGAACGTATTGTAAAAATCTGTGAAAGTGTTAAATTTTCAACATCTCTATCATAAAAAGAAGACATCAATTCCTTTACAGTTATATTCTTTTCTTTGTCCATTTCCTTTTCACCTCCTTTCTCATTTCAATCACAGCCGCAGGAACAAAAGCTCCTGCGACATTTTCGGGTTACAATATCAATATGCTGAAATTTTGTTTTGCGAAGAGCAGATAGAGATTATTCTTCCACCCTCTTTTTCCCTGTCACATAATCAAAAATCAAACTCTTTTTATACTCTTTCAGCCACTCCAGCTGCTGTCTTCTTTTCTGCACTCTGTTGTCTATATTTTTGCATTTTTCGTCAAGGTAATCGGCAATCTGCTGCTGCTCGGCGAGAGGTGGAACTGTTACTGGAAGGTTTTTGTGTCTACCGGCACTAAGATTCTGGATTGTAGTCTGCACAAAGTTACGGTTTGCCCAATCCATATAAGCATTGCTTTTGATAAAGTAAAACAGAAATTTGCTGTTCATTGCTTCCGGATTAGTAACTGCTTCAATTAAGTATCCGGCAAAAGCACATTTTTCTTTTTCTGTATCAGGGTTAAAGAGCATAGTTTTTCCAAGACTTCCCACACTTGCAATCAGAACAGCTTCTTTATCAAGCATATATCTTTTTGCAATATCTTCCGGAAGAGACTGCTTACCGGTTTCTTTAAGTCGTCCATTGTCATCAATATCAGTAATTCTTACATATCTCGGCAATTCCGATGAATATTCCACCGCCGCAGCCGGCGCTCCGTTTCTAATAGAAGCCAGCACATATTTCAGCCTTTTCACGCTCCACTCCTCCGGCACATCTCCAATCCACTCAACCCCGGAGTCTTTCATCTTCCTCTTGGCTTCACCTTTTTTGCAAATTCCTTTTGTTACTGTTTTTGTTATTAATGCCTTTTTGTATTTTTCCAGGTCTTCAATCTGCCGGCTGACGGCATCAATCGTGCGGTCAAGAATACCGCATTTTGTATCCAGGAAATCAGCGATTCGCTGCTGCTCGGGGAGGGGAGGAAATGGAATCTTAATCTGTTTAAATTCTGAAGAATATGTTCTCCACCTCATTAACATAATCCCTCGTCCATACTTAAAACATTCACCAGCAATTCCGTCTGTTCTAAATACATAATGAGCATAGTGTGGAACAATTTTTAATAAATCTGGAATATATACATCATATGCTGGACTTACAACTCCATCGTAGTTTGATTCGCCAATTGCACCCATCCAAGCGAGAATAATATTTACAACAATATCGTTTTTATGAACAATTTTATAACCGATTACGGTTTGTGCATGATTCCCACTTGCTTTGGTATTTTCACTACCTGTTGGAAAGACCCCAACGCCAGTATAGAGAGATAGTAATTGCACTTTATCTTTTGGCAAATAATTTTTTTCACTTCTTAGACAGAAAGCATATCCTATTCTTATTATATCCCATCCTTCCGGAATCGCCCCAATCCATTCAATCCCCGAATCTTTATACCCCGCCATATTGCCGGCAATCTCTTTTTTCTTCTCTTTTACCCCTCTCAGTAGCCTCTCAACCTTCGCCGCTCTCCCGTTCTCTCCCGGCAGCCACTGCTTTCCGCTGTTGTTTACAAAAACATTTCCCCGCATCCGCTCCGGCTGAAATCTGTTCTGTTTCCGATTTGTGTAATTCTGATTTTTTTTCGACATATTTTTATCTCCTTTTTTGTTTCTTTGTTTTTTAGATGTAATCAATATGCCGAAAAAATAAGGAGCACAGAATTTTTTGCGGGTTTTATTCGGGGCGCTGCCCAATCCTGGCAGCATTGCATGCTGCACCGCCGCGAAACTTCGTTTCGCCTTTGCAGGTAAAGGAATAATGACGGACACCATTCTCATCAAGAGATTTCCCGTTTTCCGTTGACTGTTTTCCGTATTTTTGATATACTTTTTAAAACATATACGCGAGGAATAAATAATGAAAATTTTAGCTGTAAAAACTGGTGAGCTTCCAGAAATAATAGATATCGAACATTCTTTAGATGCAGAATCTGAATTTGTTGGTGGATATATTCAGACAGTTTTTCTTTCTTCTACTGCTATACTGGTATGTAATGACGATGGAAAAGTTATAGGCTTAAAGCCTAATCGAATAATTTCAGGTGACTTCATTGCAGGCGATTTTTTTATTGTTGGATTTGATGGTCGAGATGATTTTTGTGATATTTCAGACAGTGATGCTGCTTTTTATATGGAATTTTTCTCTAGTCCAAATTCGTACTGTTGAATGCTTTGGTTGCAAAAAAATAAGGTATCGCAAATTTTGCGATACCTTATTTTTAGTTTATATTTACAATTTCGTTTTCAAAATATTGAAGAGTTGAAAAACTTACAAGTTTTCTGTTAAACGGTTTCTGAAGGTTTGCTTTTGCCCTTTTGTATTTTTGTATGTATCGCCTCATCTGCCGTTCAATAATATAATCTTTATTATATAATGCTGCAAACTCATTATCTCGCAAGTGAGGTGTTATTGATTCGTTGATATATGATTCATCTGGCAAAACGACAGCTTTGGAGAAGTCTACGCCACAGTGTCGTTCCTCATCTGTCCAAAATACAAACGGATGATGTATGTTTGAACGAAGAGGAATTGCAAAGTTGACGCCATCGATTGTAACCCAAATTTGGATATATGGCCTGTCTCGTTTTTGCTCTAATTCTGGATATTGTTCTGCCGGATATTGCTGATAAAATTTTTCAGCTAAAAATATAAATCTTTTGTTTCCAATCATCTCTTTTTCCTTTGCATATAAACACAAATAGCCCCTATTCATAGGAGCTATTTGCGATAAATTCTTCTCAGTGGGACTTTCTTTTATTCCTTACTTGCTCGCGCCCTACGAGCAAATCTACTCAGCGTGCTTTTTTTTGTTTTACTTGCTCGCGCAACTACGAGCAAATCTTCTCATATATATTATATATCACATTTCAGCAAATATGTCAAGAAGAAATTTTTCGTGCTCCAATATGCAATTTTCCTGCCGCCTTCGGTGGCAAACAATAACACAGTGAAACGAAGTTTCGCCAGCAATCCAGGCTGCAAGCCTGGCGAGGGTGCGGGGCGAGGAGCCCCGCTTCTCTCTTCTCTTTCCTTCCTGCTTACTCAAACAGCTCATCCAGGTCTTTTCCAATCTCGCCCTGGCTTTCCATAATCTTCGCCTGCAGCGCTTCCATCGTCTCCGGTCTCTGATACTTAAAGAAGTAACGTGTAAACGGAATCTCCGCACCGGTCTTTACAATGCCCTTCTTCGCATCCTCCTCAAAGAACCAAACCGCATCCGGAATATGCGGCAGCACCTCCCGCGCCATATACTCTTCAATCGTGTCAGTGCCCTTCACAATCTCCGTATCTTTTGTCTCCGGGTCATATTCAATGTTTCCTTTTTTATCTGTCTGAACTAATGCATTTTCGTCCCTCTTGGACAGTCCGCAGGCCAGCTTCAAAAGCCCTTTGGCGTCAAGACACGCTTTCCCGTTCACCTTCGGCAGCAGGTTTTTCAGTACCGGCATGAACCCATCTCTGCAGTTCCATACAGTATCAGACACCGCCCCCGCAAGGTTTTTTAACAGGTCATCGTAAACCATTTTTCCGGCTTCGTATTTGTCTAATACTTTTTCTTCTTTTTTTGTTAATTTCTCTCCGTTCTCAAGCTTTTCATTCAGCTCTAATACTTTGCTTTCATCATACAGGGAAGTAAAGCATCCTGCAGCTTTAGCCGCTTCAATACGGTCTTCTGTAATCATATAATTTCGTTTCATCGGCTGCATGATAGTATACTCACGATAAATGAACTCAGCATTATCAAAAATCTTGCAGTGTTCATTATCCTCAAAATTGACATACAGCTCTAGGATTTTTTCGCGGTCTTTGCGTGTAATCTCATTCTTTTTCATTCCGAGCGGTTTTCTCAACGGATGACAGATGCCAGACGCATCAATCAGCTGAATCTTTCCTTTTCTTTTTTCGCTTTTGTTTTTAGTCAGGATATTCACATATGTGCCGATGCCGGTGTTGTAGAATGAATCCGGGCTCAACGCCACAATCGCTTCAATGTAATCATGTTCAAGCAGCCATCTTCTAATCTGAGATTCTCCGGAAGTAGTGCCGCCGGTAAACAGCGGGGAGCCGTTAGTAATGATTGCCGCACGTCCATCTTTCGGGTTGATTTTATCAAGCGCACGCTGAATGAATAACAGCTGCATGTCACCTTTACCAGGCAGGCCGCCTTCATAGTGCTCACCGCTTTCATACTGTCTGATTACTGCTTCTTCTGTTCCCTCCGGTGCATCCTTACCACCCCAGGCAGTCCCGAACGGCGGATTTTCAATCACGAACCGGACAGTCTTTTCTTCTTCAAACCTGTCAGCCTTAAGGGAATCTCCAAGCTGGATATTGTCAGCATCCTGACCGCGGATAAGCATTTCTGCTTTGCAGATAGCGTAAGATTCCGGGTTGATTTCCTGACCATACAGGTATACATCAGCTTCAGGGTTCATATGCAGGATAAAATTCTGGCTTGTTGACAGCATACCACCAGTACCGCAGGCCTGGTCTAAAACTTTCACCACACGCCCCGGCTGCATTAGGTCTTCGCATCCTTCCGCGCAAATCAGGCTTACAAGCAGCTTTACAATATCCCTGCCTGTGTAGTGGTCACCCGCCTCAGCATTTTCAGAAAACCGGCGAATCAGGTCTTCAAAAATGTACCCCATCTTAATGGAATCAACTTCTTTCGGATTTAAGTCAATCTCAGAAAATGATTTCATAACAGTAAAGAGCCGGTCACTCTTTGCCATCTTCGCAATCTGTTTATCAAATTCCAGGCTCTGCAGAATCTCCCTTACATTTCCGGAGAACTTACTGATATATGACCGGAAATTTTCTTCCAGGTTATCCGGCTCATCCAGCAGTGTTTTTAAAGTAAAATCGCTCAGATTAAAATATCCAACGCCGGTCTCTTTAAACAGCACCTCATCCGGGCAGCCCTCACCAAAAATCTTTGCAATCTCCTGCGTTCTGTCTTTGGTCTTGGCCAGCGCACACTCAAACCTTCTGATAATAGTCATCGGAATGATAACATCTTTATATTTATCAGATTGATAAGTCCCCCTCAGCTTATTTGCAATATTCCAGATAAAATTAACCTCAGCAGTTACATCAACCGGGTTGTCATCATAATCCGTAATCACCTTCAGCATCTTTGTTTTTTCCATTATTTTTTCTCCTTCTTTTCTTGTTTTTTTACTGCACCTCCAATATGCCAGAAAAACTATCTTTCCAATTTTTTTGCGGATATTTTTTTTGCATATTAGATTTACAAAACAGTTAACAAAGAAAGGGGAAAGATTATGTCACAATTAGAGTTTACAGAACGGCAGACAGGAGTTACAGTATTTGGAAAAATGCAGTATCGGGCTGTTGATATTGATGTAAAACCGGGAATAACAGAAATACATTTCTTACCATTTAAGAAGGCTTATTATCCATCTGAGTACAGGTTATGCAATGTCGATAAAACATTTCCTGATGTTGAGACTATCTATATCGCAGTTGGTGTTGCGTGTGTAGACATACCAAACAAGATGTTTCCGAATGTGAAGCGTGTTATTTCAGATAATAAGAATTATGAAACGAGCAATGTATTAATAAACAAAACAGATAAGACATTATTAAACACATTTTACAAAAAGCCAGGAGAGCTGATTGACTTAAAAAAGGTTAAATATATCAGTGATAAGGCGTTTTATGGATGCGAGACGGCGAATATCATTAATGCTGATGAGATTCAAAATATCCATCGAAATAGTTTTAAAAATTATCTTGGGATTGATGGCTTGCCAGTTGTAGATGGTGCACATATGCTTGGAAATATCATGCTGTCCTGCCAAAATGTGATTCCTAAGAACACAAAGATAATTGATATTAATGTCAATTTTGGACATGACAGGATTACTGTTTATGATATTGAGGTTTTGCTTGCAAACAGTCGTATTCCAAACAATATCTATATAGACAGCACAGAGTTCATATATCCACGTTTAATCCATTCTGTATTGTACAAAAAAATACAGCATTTTGAAATCACATCGAAGAATCCGTATTATACGACAGATGATGATATTATTTACAACTCAGACAAAACAATATTAATCAGATGCCCAATTAATAAATCTGGTGAAATTGTAATCCCTGATGGCGTCCAGACAATTGGCAATAATGCATTTTATAAATGCAACATTGACAGCGTTATTATTCCGGATTCAGTTACAGACATTGAACCGTTTGCCTTTAAAGAATCTGAAATCCAGCATTGTAAGTTTGGAAAAGGAATGACATATATCGGAATAGGTATGTTTTACTGGTGCCAGAAGCTTGGCAATGTCAAAATCCCTTCAAATATCAAGACAATTTGTCAGGAGGCATTTTCAGGAGCAATGTGTCAAAGCATCGAGCTTGAAAACGGGATTGAAAGGATTGAAAAAAATGCATTGGCAATTGATTATCGGAATGATTTGTCAATCACATTACCAAAATCAGTACGACATGTTGATTTCGGTGCTTTATCAACTATCAGAGACATCAGTGTCAGTACTGTAAATGGGAGGCTGCCATCACAGTTCTTTTCAGCAATCGCTGGCGACAATGATGATGGTGGGCATATTGCAAGATACATGACAGTAGATGGCGTTAGATATATGTTGCCATATCGGAGGTTTAATAATGTTGATTTGGATATGTACAACAAACTTTTTCAATTTGATGGAAAAATGTTATGGCGTCAATATACGGAAATCTCTGATTTCCAACAATGCATCAAATTTTTACTTCATGTATACCCGCATATAACAGATAATGATGTTAAAAAAGAGATGGCGCAGGTTTTACGTCAATCAAAAGCGGTAAAGTATTTGTACAGCAGCAATGATTACGAGAGTCTTGTCAAGCTCTTATCTTTTGGCATATGCACAAAATCTGTTCTTAACAGTCTTGTTGACACTGCCAACAAAGATAACAATATTACTGTTCAGGCATATGCAATGGATGCTTTAGACAAGCTTGGTTCATCATCTTCTGCCAAAGCCAGTAAATTAAAGCTCTAATTTTAAGTATACAGCCAGGCCTTTAGGCCTGGCGTTTTTTACACAAAAAAGCGCCTGGGTTCCCAGGCGCGACATGTTAAATTTTGAAATCAGTTTTTCTGCCAAGCTTATTTAAAGCCTCCAATGCATATGCTTTTAACGACACATCATCCGTCTCGTCAGCTGCTTTGATAATTTTTTTAATCGTTGTTTTTGTGCATATATTTAATGACAGCAGAAATGCAATATTTTCAGTCTTATTATATATTAAAGACTTTTCAACAATATATTCCTGATTGTCATCCAGCATATCCAGCATCTCTTTCTTGTTCTGTTTTTCTATATTACCATTTGTGGCTTTATATGCACGCATGATGAATTCATACTGCTTCATCTTGTCACCATCGATGATGTGTGTATACTGTTGCCAGAGTAGCCGGTCGTTAAATGGGAGGAATGAGATGTAATCATCAATCTCCTTAAAACGTGACTGGCTTGGCAGAACGTACTGTTTACCGCCAATATTGACATGTATATCTGCTCCTGAATCATAAGTATTCAAAGACCTGAAAAACCCCGGGGGGATTTTATTCGTCAGTGCTATATTTTTGACGTTTTGCAAAGCATAATCCTCAATCACCTTCACTGACGACGGAAGCGTAATTTTAGTGTTAGCTTCTTCATTAATTTCAAAAGCCTCTGGTCCAATCCGTTCAACCCCTTCGTCAAGTACGATATCTTCCGCATTGCATTCAGAAAATGCCGACTCCATGATTTCTTTAATGTTTGACGGGATACAGATATGTTTTAGGTTCCGGCAGGAACGAAACATCTGTTTGCCAATGTATGTCATACCCTTTCCGAGAGTGAATTTCGCAATCTGTGATTCATCAAATGCTGCTGCACCGATTTCCGTTACGGAGTCCGGGATTACAACTTCGCTTATCTTGCAGAAACGAAAAGCAATCCGGCCAATCGTAGTCACACCATCCGGAATCACTACCTTGCCACTTTTTCCAATTGGGCATCTTATCAGGGTTTTCTTATCGGCTGTATATACTATACCATCAATTGATGTATAGTATTTATTTTTTGGATTGATATCAATGCCTTCAATACTTGTATTGCAAGCCGTATAGATTTCATCTGGCAATATGATTCCTTCATTATCAACATATATGCGTTTAGGCATATGAGCAGTATAGATGTCATTTACAATGCGAGGATTTGTCAATTTAACATTCCGTCCTGAAAAGTCAACATATCTGTTGATAGCTGTAGTACACGCCGGAATTGTATTACTTACAGTCATCATAATGTTCCCCATCATATGCGCACCATCTACAACCGGTAGCCGATTTATGCCGTTATAGTTGGAAAACGCTTTATAATCACATCGTACTATTTTTTCAACATTTGTGATATTGGCAGACCAGCAGTCCTCAAAAGCATTGTCATTAATCCGGTTGACCTTTTTTAGGTCTATATTTCCACCATTCATCTTGCAGAATGCATTTTTCAGGCGATATGCACTGTCTCCGAAAGCTTCAACAAGAACATTTCCTGACAGAAAATGTTTACTGTCAGAGACCACTTTAGTCACCTTTGGAAACATATTATTTTTGATTCGTATATTTGTCACATCACTGCCAATATACAACGTTTCTGCATCAGGGCAAAAGCTGTCAGTATTAAGGTCAATCTTTATCTGTGAACATTCTTTGATGCCGGTGAAACGTATTTCCTTAACACCTGCATCAGCTTGAATATTTAATATTACAGCTGTTGTTCCACTCTGCCTGTTTCCATAAAAGACTACACCCGGCTGCGGAGTTTCTAGTTCAAATTTTATCATTTCTTTTATTCCTCCTCTTCTATTTTAACAAGGAAGATTGGCAGTTCCAAAATTGGCGTCACACGAATGCTTGCTCCCGGTCTGATGTATGTCTGAATACAAAGTTTCTGAAGTTTTCTCTTTCCAAAAATTAGCATATTTTTTGCTCCTTTCTTTTTGCTTGTTTTACGCATTTAATATGCTAAAAATGAATGCAGAAAAAACCAGGCGTGCCGGCTGGCATTTACCACATTGCAACCGTCATCTTTTTGTAGACTGGCGCTGCTGGCCGTAAATATACAATTTCTTCTTCAATATCAGATTATATTCCTGTCTCCCTCCTCATTTTTCTTTGAACAGGGCATTTTTCTCCACATCCACTAAGTGCCATTTGATGCTCCACAAACTTTCTTTCATATTTCAAATATTCTGAATGATAATAAATATCCTCTAAAGATTTGTTATAAATAGAATCCGGCTTAACTATTCTATTGTTTTCGTCAGCTAATTGAATATACTTGAATGTTTCACATCCGAATACCTTTCCGTCATAACGGATACACAGTTTATTCTTTCCGGCATAGCAACAACAATCGGAACCCTCTCGCTGTAAAGGAATTCCAATTCTTATTTTATTATTATTGATTGCCTCAAGTTTTAACTTCAATTTATCATTTTCATCTGCGTCCAAAACTAATTCCTCAATATTATTAGCCGCTCTTCCGTGAGGAACCAATCCCAAAAAGCTAACTTTATTAACACCTGCTCTTTCTGCAAATTTTACAATGCTATCTATTTCATCCAGATTTACTTTAGTTGGAACAAAATGAATTTCAGTATAAATACCTACATTTTGAGCTTTGTTAAGACTCTCAAGCACAAATTTCTGATATCCGGATGTTCCCATAAATTTATTATATATAGTTTCATTTATAGCCGGTAAATCAAAAATTATTTTATCAACTGCTACATTATATAATTGTTGTAATAACTCCTGCTGAATACTGTCAACTCGTCCAGCAATGTTCAATATAATTCCACTAGTATAAATATATACCTTAATGCCTTTAGATTTTGCATAATGTACAATTTCTAATAATCCGTCATGCAAAAAAGGTTCTCCGCCAGAAATACTTAAAACTTCAGTATTTAACTTTGACGCACTATCAATTATTTTTTTTACGTCCGCAGTTTCTATTTTTAAAGTACAATTAATGTCAGAATTAGATGAGCAATGCAAACATCTATTTGGACACTTATGTATTATTTCAATTGAAATTTGTTTCATTTTTTTTCCTCTCTATCTATTTTACATATTAATTGAATCAATCTTTTTTGGATTCAGGTTAATTTCTGAAAATGATTCGGCGACCTTACGGCTCGCCTTCATGCTTTGCTCTCTGTACTCAGCCTTACGGCTTCGCTTGTCAGCCTCTACGAGGTCTGGCAACGAACCGAAAACGGCGAGTTGTCATTGAGCGTAAGCGGGTCCACTGCACGAACGTGGATTCAGACACATGTGCGAAGTTAAAACCAGAACATTTGACCCGCAGACAACTTTTTGTCGGCCGGAGGTTTCCCGTTCTCCGTTAATATGCTGAAAGGTGAAGCAGGAAAAACGCACTCGCAGAGCAATTGTGCTGTATGGTAGCCACTGCATTTCTCTTTATAGGTAGATTTGCCGGCAGTCAGACAAAAAAAAGAAAGCCGGCAGTCGTATTGCTAGCTTTCTCTGTATTTCTCAGCTATCAGTCGCCACCCCAAACAACATCACTTTCTGTCAGGTTATCCGTAGCCATGCCACATTTGGTGGCAGTGGCGTATGGGTTG
>ERZ1673743.2693-NODE-2693-length-15117-cov-6.111340_pt1 | contig 15117 bp, 15 predicted proteins | sample MGYA00580197_ERZ1673743 | MGnify/ENA primary metagenome ERZ1673743 (study PRJEB41218, sample SAMN15661795) | gut metagenome | host: Homo sapiens | place: Canada: London | collected 2015-08-20/2019-03-30 | study: EMG produced TPA metagenomics assembly of... | reverse complement strand
TTTATCAAATTCCGTCAAGCTTTCTTCTGGTTCATTCATCATTTTTCTTAAATCTTCATTAGCCTTTACAAGCCCCATCATTTCTAACCCCTTGAAAAAATCATTGTCAAACCATTCCATTTTTGTTACCTCCTTTATTTGATGTAATCATTATAGTGTATTTAAAGTAATAAAGCAATACCTTTTTCACATTTCATTTTTACTTCCATGCTTACAAAACGCACATTGCCCATCTTATAATTATTGGCTAACCATTTTAATTGTGTGATATTTTTAGAATGTGTGAGTAAAGTATTTTCTTTGTGGTCGTCAATAGTAAGAGCATATTTTAATTTACAAGACGGATCAACTTTATCACTTATGTATATAACGCCATTTCTAAAATCGCTATAAACGCCGTAGTTATTGCCGTTATATTCAATAGTAAAATTGTATCTTGCGGAAGTTTGCATTTTTTCTATAAACGAATAGTTGTCATAAACATAGTCACCGTCTTTTGCATATTTTCCGTAGTCTGTACCGTTTAACATTCGTAAAAATTTAGATTTTTCTTTCTTTTCTTTCAAACCGCTAGAACCTATTGCATATTGAAATAAAACATTTTCACTTGTCCAAATACCCCCCTTTTCTATCGGTGGGATATTAAAAGCGGGGTGCAAGTGATAGGGATTGTGAAATTTGGTGTTATTCCCTAACATAAATACAATAACCCTATCTTCTTCCCTGTCTATTGTATGATATATAGACAGCAATAAATCGGGTTCTTTCCAACCGTTAACATATGAAATAGCCTGTTTTTCTTCTAGCATATATTCATCAAAAATCATGTATTTAACACGTGGGAAACTTCTTTTCTTAATTTTGATCGCCTCACTCAATGCTATACAATAACCTAATTGTTTCTTTTCTGTTATATCACTTTCGGGGTGTTCTATACACAAAAGCATATCTTCATTAGTAAATTCGAAAGTATAATCTTTAAACTCGTTTGCAATAACTTTTTGATATGCCTCTTCTAATACACCGTGTTTCTTTTCGTCCTGTGTTCGTACAATATACACAAATTCAGAACCCCTTTCTATGCACTTATCAAGAGTAAACATTTGGCAAGTATATGTTTTACCTAGAGAACGTTCACCGTTAATAAGATTAAAATTTCTTTGGTATGGTAATATATCATATATGTTCCAATGTATACCGTCATAAACGTACACTTTTCTAACCTCCTTAAAATAAAGTAAGACACACATTGTTCAAAACGTAGGTGTCAACCCGTTCACCGCGGGACGGTTTCACCCGTTGACTTCCCACTAGTGCCGTTAAGATTAACAAATGTATGCCTTACATTTGTTATTATATCATGGTTTTATTGTAAAGTCAATGTCTTTTAAAACAATCCCGCCTTGAACGTGTGTAAATTGTAACTTACCCTCAAAACTTGACCCCTCAATAAAATTATCCCATGTAACGTGCTTATAGCAACGTGACGGCATACCCGCACACGTTATATTTAATTCGCCGTCAATTTCTTCTATATAGGTCTTTTGCCTTACAAAACGTGCCCTTGTGAATGTGCTTTCGTGTTTCCATGCACCTAATTTTACAGGGTCAACTTCAAGTCCTTTTGGTATTTCCGTGCCAATTAAATGTAAACTATCAGTATCGGCATAAAGGAATCTATCATATACTTTTTGTGCACTAGTAATTGTTTTGTACCTAGCCCAAGCCGTTATAAAAGTACCTACGGGGATATAAATCGGGTTGCGTGTTTCTTTATCTCCTAATGTGTATTTTATTAAACCGTTATCGTAGTAAGGTATTTTTGATTGCACGTTAGGATTCAAAGCAAATTTACCATATAGTGCGTTAAGCATAAGTTTAGCAAGTGTACGCATAGCCTTATTACCGTTCAATGTACTTTCCATTTTTACCGCGTTCCATTTGTCTATATATTCTTTAAATAGACCCGTTGTGCTTTTGAATTTCCACCCGCTATGATACGTTATATTATATACTTGGTAATGTTCAAAAAATAGATCAAGGTCAACAGACGTTAAACACATTGTAACTTCTTCATCTTCACTAGATGAAAGATAAGCCGTAGGCATAAAGGAAAGGTTATTTTTTAATTGTATTGTGGGTATGTAATTTTCTTTCAATTCAAATTGACAAGTAAACATTTGCACATATAAATTATACAATTTATCGGGTTCATATTTACCCTCAAAAAATATACCCTCCCCGTATGGTAACGGTCGATCATACATAACAGCCGGATAAAGGCTATTTACGTCTAATACAATTCCCTCGCCTATATCTTGCCCTTGTCTTCTAGGGTCACAATATGTAAACCCTCCCTTGTAACTTTGCCGAATGTCAAAATCATAATCGGGTATTGGAAACCATTTGCTAAAGTTCTTTTTGCCTACAATTTTCTTATAGTCATACAGGGCGTTACTTCCTTGCGTCATTTGGCGTAAGTCTTGATTGAATAATGTCAATAAAGCCCTTGACATAATTTCAACGTCATTCCTTAAATAATCTATTTCTTGTTGTGTTAAAATATGACCTATTTCTCTTTTTTCCTCATAATCTATTTCTAGTTTGGATATAGGTAAATTGAAACCTTTTGCTATTGCCTCAACGCTAAATGGTAGAATCTTTAATGAATCGTATATTGTTATTTTTTCTGTTTTGTATTCGTTTTTATTAAAACAAATTTCTAACGAATAAAATTGACCCTTATCAGATATTAGCGTTGTAAACGTTTTTGTTTTTAATTTTTTTCTATCTGTAATATGCTTATAACCATGTTCAAACAAATAACACAATATAAATTCGCCGTCAAATTTTAAATTGTGAAAATAAAAAGTTGAACCTGTGTTATTTTTAGCAAATTCAATAAACCATTCTAAACTATTACCGTATTTGAAACTATGCGTTTCATCAATACTACATATCCCACAAGCCCATACGCGACAGTCTAGGGGGTCTGTTGTTGTTTCAAAATCCGCAGTAAAAAGCATAATTTTTAATGCCCCCCTTTTTATTACATTTTACGCGTAGCCGTTACTTTCAAAATGTTCTATTATAGATTCAATCTTTAAATCAACCTCTATTGGGTCGTAAATAAAATCTAATTGTAGAACAGGGTCATTATAAAAAATGTCTGTGAACTCGTCGGGGGGTATGTTTTCTACAATTCCTATTATATCATTACCTTTTGTGCCAAATACGTTATAAAGCCCTTTGATATAATTTTCTTTGTATCTTTCCATTTTTTCATAACCATAATTGCTTTTAACCTGTTTTTCTACTGTTTCAATAAATTTATCCCATTCTTGCGGGCGTATTTTATCAATATTATATTTTTTGGGATTTAGGTTGTTTGCTTGAATACTTCCCATTGTACCTTTGTACGTTGATACATTAGCTCTTTTCCTTTCAATCGTTCTTTGCCTGTTAATCTGTGCAACTTTATAGCCTATTTCTTTTCTTTCCCATGTTGTAGTTTTAATGCCGCTTTTACTTGTATACGGTTTTTCAGCACCCCTTTTTAAGAAACGTGAAAGACTATTAACTTCACGGTTGAAGTCTTTACGTGATCCAATCTTCTCCGTCAATTCTTTAACCGTTATTTTTTCGGGTAAATACGGTGCAAATTCGGGGTGCTTTTTTAGCGTTCGTGTTATTTTGGCGTTGAACTGTCTAACTGTTTTAGATATTTTTTCTCTATCAGATTTACGCCATCTAATATCATATTGTTTAGACATTCATAAAAATCTCCTTTATAAGAAACTAGAAAACCACGCGTTTCTATCTTATTATATAAAACAAGGTCATAAAGTTCATTATTATATACCCATAATTTAAAGCGTTTATATAGTGAATAAACCAATACTTCCCTGTTTTCCTTGAGTTGTTCGTTAAACTTTTCAAGGTGGTTATTACTACTAAAATAAAATGTTATACCATTCAAGGTAGTTTTGTACGGCGATTTTATTAAATCATAAACAATTCCGTTCCTTGTCATACTCATAATTGAAAATAGCGGGCGAACTATAAGCCCGCCCGCTTTCCTCCTTATTTATTCTATTTAACCATATTGAAAGTAAGTAATTTTCTATCGCCCTTTGTAATCTGAATGATCTGTAATTTAACGGGCTTTTTCCATGTTGTCGGACTTCCTTTGATTGCAAAAATCTTTTTCAGTGCACTAAACACGCCTAAAGAAACCGCCTGATAACCTACTCCGTCCGTATCAATCAATACAATTCTAGGACACATATTTGTTTCGCCTGTTTCACGATTCACACACGTTACTACTTCACAAAACACGTGTTTGACATTGATTGTCATATTGATACAATCGCCAATTCTTTTTTCGGGGTTGTTCATTGCGTTAAACAACACTATTTCTTCATCTTCATTTTTTGGAGTCATAGAACAAAACTGTGTTTTGCGTTCTGCTGTTAAATCCATAATGAAACGCTCATCTTCGTCCATAACCGCAAGTGCTGTGTTTCTCTCTGCCTGTGTGTTATCAAATGGTGTCATGTCTTTTACATTTTCAAATTCGCTCATTTTTATTGCTCTCCTTAAAATTTAATGCCCCGTATATGTCCGTTAGGTCAGACTTTTAATGTTTCACGTGAAACATTATTCTTCTGAATCGTCCTCGTCCTTTTCGTTTCCGCTGATAACTTCCGCTAATTCCATGAATTTTTCAAACGGCAATCCATAAGTTACTTTTTTCGTGTCAATTCCTGTAATAACATAGTTACTATTTTTCCCATACTTTTTACGTACTAACTTTAAAGCCTTGTCGTTGTTCATTGTAACATTGCTGATAGAAATAGGCTCTAATGATGTTGTTGCAATTTTGCCGTTTTCCATAGTTACGGTTGCACTGTTGATTGTGTGTGTTTCAATCGTTCTTGTTACTTTCTTCATTTTGTTTACCTCATCTTTTCAAATATTGTCAAGTCATGCATTTCTTAACTGTTTTTATTATATCAGATAGTTGTAGAAAATGCAAGCATTTTTTACAATTTTCTTCAAAATATTTTTTTCTTGATTGAAGTGTGATATAATATAGGAAAGAAAGGAGGGTTGTTCATGGATTGGAATGTGGTAATACAGGCGGTTTCAACTTTTGGTTTTCCTATTGTTATGTGTGGCGTAATGGGCTACTACGTTAAGTACATAACCGATAAGCACAGAGAAGAAGTCAGCAAACTAAACGAACAGCATAAACAGGAAATGCTCGATATTGTTAAGGCTGTTGACAATAACACAATAGCTTTAACAAAACTATGTGAAAAAATAGATAAGGAGATTTGAAATTATGGCTAGTGCTAACGATATTGTAAATCAAGCCCGAGCGTGGTTGGGCAAAAATGAAGCGGACGGAAGTTTTAAAGAAATAATTGACGTATATAACAGTCACAAACCACTTGCCCGTGGTTATGCCGTAAAATATACTGATGAATGGTGTTCAACTTTTGTAAGTGCTGTTTCTATCAAATGCGGGGCAACTTCAATACTTCCTACTGAATGTGGTTGTGAAAAACATATTGAATTGTTTAAGTCTTTAGGATCATGGATTGAAGATGAAAGCATTACGCCTAAAGTGGGTGACGTTATTTTTTATGATTGGGATGATAACGGCGTAGGTGATAACAAAGGATATGCCGACCATGTGGGAATTGTTGAAAGTGTTTCAGATGGGGTTATTACGGTGATTGAGGGTAACAATAGTTCAGCGGTTCGCCGTAGAACAATAGCGGTTAATGGACGTTACATTCGTAATGGACGTTATATTCGTGGATATGGCAGACCTAAATACACAGGCGAAACAAACTCACCAACACAGAACATTGACACAATCGCTAAAGAAGTTATTGCGGGTAAATGGGGCAACGGTGAAGATAGAAAAAACAATCTAACAAATGCGGGTTATAATTATGCAGAAGTTCAGAACCGTGTTAATGCTATTCTTAATGGTAGCGGAAACGTTGGTAAGAAAAGTAATGAAGAAATTGCACGTGAAGTTATTCGCGGTGATTGGGGAAACGGTGATGAGCGTAAAAATCGCCTTACCGCAAACGGTTACGATTATTACACCATTCAATCAGTCGTTAATAACCTATTGTAATGTTTCACGTGAAACATTTGAAGAAAAGGAGGGTCTAAAAATGGCATGGATAGGTGGAAATCATTATCTTTCACAATCAGAAATGGAAAATAATGCTACTATTATATGGAATTATTTAGGCTCAAAGGGTTGGACACTTAACGCCGTTTCTGCTTTATTAGGGAATATGCAAAGCGAAAGCACAATAAACCCCAATATATGGGAATCGTTAACGGTTGATTACTCACGGGGCTACGGTTTAGTGCAATGGACACCCGCAACCAAATATATTGATTGGGCGGGTAGTGATTGGGAAAATGGTGATAGGGAACTTGATAGAATTATTTATGAATCAGAAAATGCTTTACAATGGTTTTCCAATCCAAATGCCCCTATTATCGATCCTCCTATTTCATTTAAAGAATTTACCACCTCTAATGAAGAGGTGGGAATTTTAGCAAATTATTTTTTATGGTATTATGAGCACCCCGCCGTAACAATTCAGCCTAACAGGTCAGAGCAGGCAATAGCATGGTTTAATTTTTTAGGCGGTGAAGTTTGCCCCGTTGTTGTACCTCGTTTAAATTCAGATGGTATGTTAAACAATCCTTATTGGTATTCCTTAAACCCTTTTTATCAGTCGGGTTATGGTTTACCTAATTGCACGTGCTATGCATGGGGTAGGCGATATGAAATAACAGGAAAAGCCCCCGATACAAGTTTAGGAAACGCTGACACATGGTTTGATTATGCCGTTTCTCATGGGCAAAAAACAGGGCAAAGCCCAAAAGCGGGCAGTATAATGGTATGGAAATACACAGGTTCACACGCTAATGACGGCGGTCATGTTGCAATTGTTGAAGAAGTAGACGGCGAAACGGTTGTTACTAGTAATAGTGCATATGGGGGTACTTATTTTTATACACAAACCTTATCCCCGCCTTATGAATGGACTTCATATACACAATTTCAAGGATTTATTTATTTAGATTGTAGTATAGTACCCCCTAAACCATCAGTTAAAAAAGGTAAATTGCCAATTTGGGCATATTGCAGACTATTTTAAGAAAGGAGTTGTTTACTTGGCAATTTTAACAAAAACAGGCATGAATAAAATTTTACGTCGAATCATGGAAACGGGAGGTTTAACGCCCGACATGGAAGAAAATATTCAGCGTCTACGTGATGATTTTAACGAGCGTGAAAGTATTTTAAAAAAATACGGTGAAACGTATGACGGCGAAGATGCGGACGAATACGAATACACAGGACGCGACACGGAAGATATTTACACACCAAAAGAGGAAGAATGGCGTACAAAATACGAGGAAATGAAAGCCCGTTATCTTGACCGCTTTTTTGGTGGCGTAGACAATGACAAAAAATTTGAGAAAACAATGAACGAAACACGCGAAGATGTAGAACGTGACGGCGAACCACAGACGTTTGATGAACTACTTGAGCGTGTTGAGGGCTAAACAAATTTTAAAAAGGAGGAATAAAAATGCCTACAATCCCTAAAAAGGCTAAAAGCCTTAGTGAAATGAATAGTGCGGATATTCTTAATGTTACACGCTCTGAAATCGGTGGCACTTATGCTGACCAAATTCCTACAGTTGTAAAAGTTGGTGACACATTGCCAAATGGAAGAATTGCAACACAGGCGGACTCTATCGCATCATTGCGTGGAATCGGTGAAATTATGATGACTTATCAACCTTTGCAGAACGCTTTCCTGTCGGCACTTGTAAACCGTATCGGGCGTGTAATCATCACAAGTAGACTTTATGAAAACCCGTGGGCGGGTTTCAAAAAAGGCTTGCTTGAATACGGTGAAACCATTGAGGAAATTTTTGTTAACCTTGCTAAACCGTATCAGTACGACCCTACCGTAGCAGAAAACGAAGTTTTCAAGCGTAGGGTTCCAGACGTTCGTGCGTCTTTCCATTGCATGAACTATCAGAAATACTACCCTACAACCGTTTCCAACGATCAGTTAAGACAGGCGTTTCTATCGTGGCAGGGAATTACAGACCTTATCGGAAGGATTATTGAGCAAGTGTACACGGGGGCTAATTATGATGAATTTCTTGTGATGAAATACATGATTGCACAGGCGGCACTTAAAGGGGAAATTTACCCTGTAAATGTTCCCGCAGTAACCGCCGAAAATGCACGTAGTGTAACAACAAATATGGTAGCACAGGCAAGAAAACTTTCGTATATGTCAAGTCGGTACAATCTTGCGGGCGTTAAAACATATACAGACCCTAACTTTTTGTATATGATTCTAACAACGAATATTGAAAGTATTTTTGACGTCGAAGTTTTGGCGTTGTCTTTCAATATGAATAAGGCTGAACTTATTGGGCGTCAGATTGGCGTTGACGGTTTCGGTATTATTGACGAGGAAAGACTCGCGGAGATTTTCGCAGATGACCCGTATACAAGTTATGTACCTTTCACAAAGGAACAGAAAACAGCACTTTCCTCTATTGCGGGGCTAATGGTTGATGAGTCGTGGTTTATGATTTTTGACAATTATTACAACATGACAGAAATTTACAACCCACAAGGTCTGTATTGGAATTACTTCTACCATGTGTGGAAAACCTTTTCTATAAGCCCGTTCAGTAATGCGGTTTTATTTACAACAGAAACGCCCGCAATTACTAAAGTCACAGTTTCGCCCTCTACGGTGACAGTTGCGAAGGGTGCAACGTCACAGTTTAGTGCGGTAGTTGTAAATACAGGTTTTGCGTCAAAAGACGTTATTTGGACGGTGACAGGAACGGAAGATGTTACAAGCACTATTGACGTTAACGGGCTTTTAACTGTATCGGGCACGGAAACGAACACAACACTAACAGTTACGGCTACAAGCGTGTTTGACGATTCAAAGAAGGGAACGGCAACGGTAACAGTACAGGTGTAAGGAGGGTTAAACATGAATGTAATACCAATGACACCTATAACAAGTGTAAAGGTATGTAAAAATGTTCCTCTTGATTCTACTTATAAGGACACGTTAGATTTTGCTAACGTGTCCGCACAGGTAGCATATTTTACAGGTAAAGCAAAGTACACTTTCACCGACCTTACACCCGTAAGACTTCAAAACGCTTTGAGATTGCCCGTTAACGCTGATAGTCTTTATGATTGTAATTATGTTATGTTTCAAAACTCTAATTTTGCTAATAAATGGTTTTATGCGTTTATCAAAGATATTCATTTTATCAATGTGAATATGAGTGAAATTGAAATTGAACTTGATGTAATACAAACATGGTGGTTTGACATAACGATAAAACCGTCATTTGTTGAAAGGGAACATATAAACAATGACGCTATCGGAAATAATTTGATTGCTGAAAACCTTGAATTAGGCGATTATATATCAAGAGATTTTGACGGCACGAATATTTTAGGCGGTTCTTCAATCGTAGTGGCGGCTACAACAGATAGTAATGGTACAAAAGTAACAGGCGGTACTTATTGCGGTATTTATAGCGGGTTATATTATAGCGTGTTTAGTGATTATAGTGGAGTCAATGCAATGATCGAAACGTTGACTAAAGCTAATAAAAGTGACGCTATTGTGGCAATCTTTCAAATGCCAACGGCTATGATTGGAGAAATAGGGGGCAACGCAAAAATTTACGATATTAGCAAAGATAAAAACTATTCAGATATTGACGGTTATACACCACGAAACAATAAGTTATTTACACATCCGTTTAATTTTCTGTATGTAACAAACCTTAACGGAAACGGTGCAGAATTTCATTATGAATATTTTAGTGATAATTCTTGTACCTTTGTAATGGCGGGTGATATGTCGTGCAACCCTCAAATTTTTCTAGCCCCTACTAATTATAAAGGCGTTCCCGCTAACTATAATGAAAAAATGGTACTTGACGGTTATCCTCAATGTGCATACTCAACAGATTCATTTAAGGCATGGTTAGCACAAAACGGTGCAAGCACAGCAGTTAGTGTTTTAGGTAGTGCATTTACAACGTCGGTAGGGGTTGCAACTCTAAACCCTATGGCAATAGCGGGCGGGGCTTTAAGCATTGCGGGAACGCTTTCAAAAATTAGCGAAACAGCAAGTTTACCGAGACAGGCTCACGGTTCAACGGGATCAAGTGCTAGTTTTGCCGTTGGCATTAAAGACTTTGCTTTTATGCACATGACTATTAGAAGAGAATACGCCGAATTAATAGACGATTATTTCGATATGTTTGGATATGCTACACATCAAGTAAAAGTTCCTAATATAACAGGTAGACCGTCATGGAATTATGTAAAAACTATTGATAGTAAAATTATTGGTAGTGCTCCTTTTGATGATATGAACAAAATCCGTTCAATATTTGATAGCGGCGTTACTTTTTGGCATGGTGATTGGGTTGGAGATTATACCCGTATTAATAAGAATTAAAAAGGAGGTAGGAAAGCGTGAGTAAAAGTTTAAAAAGGCGTTGGCAATCGGCAGAGTTGAACAACAAAACCTATAGTGATTATTATAATAGGTTAATGGAATTAGCCTTAAACGTCTTTGAATGGGAAAATCTACCCCCTAGCGTTGATGAAAGATTTATTGAATTAACGTTGTATGAAATGGGTTATTGTCTGTATTTCAATGATGAAGTTATAGGCAACCTTGCGTTAACTTGCACGATTGGCGGGCAACTTGACGTTTACCGTATACCTTTATTGCGTAGGGCTTACGCCGTAAATGGCTATAACAAAATGTGTAGTGCGAAAGATAGTGTTTTGATATTTAATAATTATCTTCATACTCCTACACAATCAACTATAGAATTATTTGCACGTAGGCTTTATGAAATTGAAAGGGCTATTGATATAAATGTAAAAGCACAAAAGACACCAACGCTTATTTTATCGAGCGAACAACAACGTTTAACAATGAAAAACTTATATATGCAGTATGACGGTAACGAGCCTTTTATATTTGGTGATAAAAACTTGGACATTGATGGTATAAAAAGTTTAAAAACAGACGCACCTTTTGTGGCTGATAAGTTAGAAACCCTTAAACATCAAGTATGGAATGATGCATTGACGTTTTGCGGTATTGAAAATAGCAATCAGGACAAAAAGGAAAGGCTTGTTAGTGATGAAGTTGGAAGTAATTACGGTAATATTGAGGCTCAAAGAAATGTAATGCTTAACGCACGTAAACAAGCGGCTAAAAAAATAAATAGTATGTTTGGAACTAATATTGATGTTCATTTTAGGTCTAATCTTGCCACAATGGTTAATGCTGATAATGTTTCACGTGAAACATTAGATAATGAAGAGGGCACATATAATGAGTAAATACACGGTTGAAATAAAACGTTTAGTAGAATGGTATTCATGTTTTGCGTGTGATAAGCCAATGACTAAAAGAATTGAATTAAGTTTATCAAAAATTTTTGATTTTGACTACCCTTTATGGCGTGAAGATTATAAGCCCATTTTAGAAAAGAAAATAATCATGCATTATTTTAACAAAGAAATAGCGTTTGAAACTGTTACATTATGGAAATTTTATTTAGAGGAAAAACTAAATCTTATAATGCCATATTATAACGAATTATACGCTACAACTGTAAAAGACTATGATTATTTAACTAATGTTAATTTAAAAAGGGTTTTTAACGGATCAAAAAATGACGAAGAAAAGGCAACGTTAAATATTACAGGAGAAACAAGCGACAACGGAAATGAAACGTTCACAGGAAACGGTGAAAGCACATTAACGGGCAATAAAAATCAGTCTACTAAAAGTTTAAAAAGTGACTTGCCACAAGCCAATTATAATAATTTAGATTATGGCACAGAATTAACAGAGGGGGAACAAACAGGAACAGAAAACGAAAGTACAAATACCACTAATAAAAGCACAACAGACAGAAATAATAAAACTAATATAAATCAAGATTCAATAAATAATTTGACAAAAAAACAAGACGAAAATAACATTGAAACTGAAACTGGATCTAATGGTAATAAATCATTAACTGAATTATTGTTAGAATATAGAAACAGTCTTATAAACATAGATAATCTAATAATTGAAGAATTAAAAGATTTATTTATGCTTATATATTAAAGGAGATTATAAAATTATGGATTGTAAAAAATCAGTATTTCCCCCAGTTTTACCCGAAGTTTATAATGAGGCTCTTTCATATGAAGAACAAATATGTTTATTATATGATTATGTAAAAAATTATAAACAAGATAATACGTATAATAATACGTTTATATTTAATGATACTAATGCTTTGGCAGACGCACAAATTCCTAAAAAACTTATAAGGTCATATAGTTATGACGATATGGTTAGAGATATGGATATTCTTTGCACTAATTATCCAAAAATTAGACGAAAGTCTTTAGGCTTAAGTGTATTAGGTTTAAATTTATGGTGTCTTGAATACGGAACAGAAAACGCAACAAGACACTTATTTGTCTTTAATGGTTTTCATGGGAATGAAACAACAGCTAGTATTGCACTTTCACAATTAGAAGTCCTCGCAAAAAATGAAGTTTATGGGGGTATTAACTTATGGAATGAAATATTGAATAATGATACTTGTATTCATGTAATACCAATGGCTAACCCTGACGCATGGCAACTAGGACTTTATGGTTTTGATTATTTTCCAAATATGACAGAAGAACAAAAAACATTTATTGCGGGTTTCGTTGAGGATTATATAAGAAATTACGCAAAAGACGAAAAAGACGGCTCTAATTGGGATATTCCAACACGTGCAAACCTTGAAGAATATATTCGTTCATTAGGTGGTAACCCGTCTGAATCTTATGATGCGTATGTTTTTAGACAAGAAGATTTGCACGTTTGGGAGGCAAATGTTAACGGCATAGATTTACATTATAATTGGTATACTGACAGCATGAAAAAAACTGTTGATTTAGCGTTGGAAAATATTAATCACGGACACCCTAACGCGTATGTTTACGGTGCACAAGGATCAAGGGCTTATTTAGATGAAAATAATATTTATTATAACTATATTCGTTCGTTTGAAAATGAAAATAGTTATTTTAACTTCTTAAATTATCACCAAAAAGGCCCTACAAATATTTGGAATTATAGACTTGAGGGTTTACAGAATAACAGAACTTTTGATTGCGGTAATAAACTTTGTGAACTTATGCAAGTTCCTTATTCCGCTTATGTCGGTAATCAGTCAACGCCTATCGGGTTTACTGCATGGGGAGGTATAAACTATAAAAATCCTTATACACTTTCTTTCACTATTGAAGTTGGTTGGTCTTATAACAAATTAAGGGGTGATTGGTGGAATGATACACTAACAGGCGAGCCGCAAAGGTCACCTGTACCCGATTCACAATGGGAAAATATTTATATATCGAATAAAGCCGTTTACATTTGGTTTATAAGATATTATACATCTTTTCGTGATGTTTGGAATAGACACCAATATTTAAGTGAATATAATATAAAGGATAAAATAACAGATGAAAGGTTTGCTATTCCTAGTATGTCTTTAATACGTTCACTTGCTAATAAAGTAGGCTCTATTTATAGCGGTCTTAACGATTTAGGTTTAACAGCAACGGCAACTTTACAAGACGTATTAATTAAATTAAATTTTCAAGATTCATTAACAATGGGTGTAACATCATCATTAACTATAAGTAATGATTTACCGTTTTGGAGTTATTCAAAAACAGGTTATTTAGATATTTACCCTATAACACCATCATCAATGGTAATAGATTTTTATGTAAGGAAAACAAACTATCTTTACAGAAAGATTTATTATACAGACGGTTCTTTTACAGACTGGGTAAACATGACACCAATAACAACAGATTATAAAAGTTTAGATGTTACAGACGGAATTCCTAACGCAACGATTGAACAATTAGCGTCTAAAGTCAATATTTATCAAACTTTAATTATTGATTTAGACAAAAACAAAAATAATATAATAGGTATCCCGGAAGAAGTTGGAACAAATTACAGACTTGAAATTACTGGAAAGCGTCCAAATAACAGAATTACTATAACTGATATTCGAAGTGGTAATATTTATATAAATAATTATTCGCGTACAAATGGAACGGTTGGTAATTGGTACAAAATACAAGCTGTCCCTCTTTGATAAGGGGGTTATCGTTCCCCCGTATGCTACAATAAAACGGGACACACACTACAATTTACTTTTAACAAAGGGGATTAAAAAAATGATCGCTTTCACATTGAAAGATGGAACTACAACAGTTTCAAACTATACAACAATTTCTAGTAGTGGTTTACTTTATATTGCATTAGGACAAAATGAAGGCACTATATTAGTAGAGGCACAAGAAGATGAGGCAAAAGCAACAGCAACTATAACCGTTGAATCTTTACCGTTAACAGGGAATCCCGTTAATGTTTTAGCTGATAATTCAAAAAATGGACAACGTCAATTAGGTGTTAAAGTTGGGGATTTAAGTGTTACGGATGGCACGTGGGAATTAGTAAAAACACACTCTACAACTATTGCCCCAACAACAACTATTGATAACAACGGCTTATTAAAATGGACAACAGCACAAACTAGCGGTCAGATTGGGGCAAAATTTACTAAAGAAGACGTAAGTATAACTATTCCAATTGTATTTTCTAAAGTAAAATCGCTATTTCACCGTCAACAGCAACAGTCCAATCTGGACACACGCAACAATTTACACTTAATTAAATAACAACAAAAATACCGCTTGACAACAAGCGGTATTTTTTGTTATACTTATATCAACACCTTTATCCACACCACCAACCACGGGGCACGGTTTCCTAACTCCTGTACGTGAATGAAAATGAATGAACGTGAATGTATTGTTAAATACAGAACAGCACACAACATATAATTTTTGTTCATGTACGCAAAGGGGAAAAATGGAACCCGTGCTCCCCTCAATATCCC
>ERZ1673743.2690-NODE-2690-length-15125-cov-5.883278_pt1 | contig 15125 bp, 11 predicted proteins | sample MGYA00580197_ERZ1673743 | MGnify/ENA primary metagenome ERZ1673743 (study PRJEB41218, sample SAMN15661795) | gut metagenome | host: Homo sapiens | place: Canada: London | collected 2015-08-20/2019-03-30 | study: EMG produced TPA metagenomics assembly of... | reverse complement strand
GCCAGACGGCACTTGATGTCCAGGAACTTTTCCGCGCCCAGATCCGCGCCGAAGCCGGCCTCAGTCACAGCGTAATCGCCCAGCTTCAGGGCCATGCGGGTGGCGGTGACGGAGTTGCAGCCGTGGGCGATGTTGGCGAAGGGACCGCCGTGGATCAGCGTGGGCGTACCCTCCAGTGTCTGCACCAGATTGGGCTTCAGTGCGTCCTTCAGCAGGGCGGTCATAGCGCCCTCGGCCTTCAGATCGTGGGCGGTGACAGGCTTGCCGTCATAGGTGTAGGCCACGATCATACGGCCCAGCCGTTCTTTCAGATCGGTGATGCCGCTGGCGAGACACAGTACCGCCATGACCTCGCTGGCCACGGTGATGTCAAAGCCGTCCTCCCGGGGAACGCCCTGCATTTTGCCGCCGATGCCGTCAATGATGTGGCGGAGCTGGCGGTCATTCATATCCACGCAGCGCTTCCAGGTGATCTGCTTTACGTCAATGCCCAGAGCGTTGCCCTGCTGAATGTGGTTATCCAGCATGGCGGCCAGCAGGTTGTTGGCCGCGCCGATGGCGTGGAAATCGCCGGTGAAGTGGAGGTTGATGTCCTCCATGGGGACCACCTGAGCGTAGCCGCCGCCGGCAGCGCCGCCCTTGACGCCGAACACGGGACCGAGAGACGGTTCCCGCAGAGCGGCCACGGCGTTTTTGCCCAGCTTCCGCAGACCGTCGGCCAGACCCACGGAGGTGGTGGTCTTGCCCTCGCCTGCCGGGGTGGGGTTGATGGCGGTCACCAGGATCAGCTTGCCGTCAGGCCGGTCGGCCCGATCCTTCAGCAGACGGTGATCGATCTTGGCCTTGTAGCGGCCATACTGCTCCAGATATTCCTCGTCGATCCCCGCAGTGGCGGCGATCTCCGTGATGGGGCGCATCCGGCACTGCTGGGCGATCTCAATATCAGTCAACATGATCCGTGTCCTCCCGTTCTCAAATGTCAAAATACTTCTTCGCAGACTGGAACAGCTTCATATCATAGCAGCCGTCTACATTTTTGTAAAGGCCGTCGGCCACACGCTCGGAGTGGCCCATCTTGCCCAGCACCCGGCCATCGGGAGACATGATGCCTTCCACAGCCCAGATGGAACCGTTGGGGTTTACGTCCACGTCCATGCCGGGGACACCGTGCTCGTCCACATACTGAGTGACGATCTGGCCGTTGTCAGCCAGCTTCCGAACCAGCTCCTCACTGCACAGGAACCGGCCCTCGCCGTGGGAGATGGGGACGGTGTAAATGTCGCCCACCTGCGTCCCTGCCAGCCACGGAGAGCGGTTGGAAGCGATGCGGGTCCGCACCAGACGGGACTGGTGGCGGCTGATGGTGTTGAAGGTCAGGGTGGGGCAGGTCTCGTCGGTGTCGATGATCTCACCGTAGGGCACCAGACCCAGCTTGATGAGCGCCTGGAAACCGTTGCAGATGCCCAGCATCAGGCCGTCCCGGTTTTTCAGCAGGTCCATGGTGGCGTCCCGCACCTCCGGGTTGCGGAAGAAGGCGGTGATGAATTTGGCGGAGCCGTCCGGCTCGTCGCCGCCGGAGAAGCCGCCGGGGACGAAAATGATCTGGCTGTTCCGGGCTGCCTTGGCGAAACGGCTGATTGAGTCGGCCACGCCCTGAGCGGACTGGTTGTTCAGCACCAGGATCTCAGGTTCCAATCCGGCCCGCTGAACGGCACGGGCGGAGTCATATTCGCAGTTGGTACCGGGGAATACGGGGATCAGTACCTTGGGGACCGCCGCGCCGGCTTTGGGAGCCGTCCGGGGAGCGGCGGGGGCGGAGAGCACGGGAACCTCCGCCGGATCGGCGATGGTACGGCTGGGATAGACAGATTCCAGAACGCCCTCGTTCAAAGCCAGAAGCTCGGAAATGGGGGCGCTGTCACCGGCGATCCGCACCACAGGCTCGGCGGTGGTGACGCCCAGACGGACGGCCTCCGCCGTGTCCTCGGTCAGTTCCGCTACGATGGCGCCGGGATACAGGGTGTTCCAATCCAAGTCGGCGTTTTCGGCGGCGAAGCCGATCTCATTGCCGAAGGACATCTTCATCACGCCCTCAGCAAGACCGTTTTCCACGGCCCACGCCGCCCGGACCTTGCCGGCCAGCGCCAGATCATGCAGCCGCTCCCATGCCGCCTTGACGCTATCCGCGTCCGTGCCGGAGAACAGGTAAACGGGATGGCCCGCTTCCTTGAACTCAGGAGAAAGCACCTCGCCGGTTTTCAGCGGCGCAATGGCGAAAGAGATCAGCGTGGGCGGTACGTCCAGATCCAGGAAGGTGCCGGACATGGAGTCCTTACCGCCAATGGCGGCAGCGCCCAGCTCCAGCTGCGCGTCCACAGTGCCCAGCAGAGCGGAGAAGGGCTTGCCCCAGCGCTCCGGCTCATTGCGGAGCTTTTCAAAGAACTCCTGGAAGGAGAGATAGGCTTTTTTGTAGTCCGCACCGGCGGCCACCAGCTTGGCCATAGAGGTGTAGACCGCGTTGTAGGCTCCGGTGTAGGGGTCGGTGCAGGTCTGCTCCGGGTCGCAGCCCCAGGCCATGACGCTGGCCTGATCCGTTTCCTGGCCGAGCAGGACGGGGAATACGGCGGCCATAGCCTGTGCCGGGGTGCGCTGTGTCCGGCCGCCGAAGGGCATGAGGATGGAACCGGCACCGATGGTGCTGTCGAACCGCTCCACAAGGCCGCGGCGGGAGGCGCATTTCAGGCTGGAGGCCATCTCCCGGAGGGACTGGAACCGGGGCGTTGTAAGCTCAGTGCGGTCCTTCTCCGCCACGCGGACCCCGGCGTGCTTCACAGCGCCGTTGGTGTTCAGGAAGTCACGGCTCAGGTCGGCGATGACCGTGCCGTTCCACTCCATGACCATCCGGGCTTCTTCCGTGACCACGGCCACCCGGTAGGCTTCCAGATTTTCCGATTCGGCGGCGGCGATGAAGGCGTCCACATCTTCGGGGGCCACCACCACGGCCATGCGCTCCTGAGATTCGGAGATGGCCAGCTCCGTGCCGTCCAGACCGTCATACTTCTTGCGAACGGCGTCCAGATCGATCCGCAGGCCGTCCGCCAGCTCGCCGATGGCAACGCTGACGCCGCCGGCGCCAAAGTCGTTGCACCGCTTGATGAGACGGGTCACGGCGCTGTCCCGGAACAGGCGCTGGATCTTGCGCTCCTCGGGGGCGTTGCCCTTCTGGACCTCGGAGGCCATGGTGGAAAGGGATTTCAGGTTGTGACTCTTGGAAGAACCGGTTGCGCCGCCGATGCCGTCCCGGCCGGTGCGGCCGCCCAGCAGAATGACCACATCTCCGGGAGCGGGGCACTCACGGCGGACGTTATAGGCGGGAGCCGCCGCCACCACCGCGCCGCATTCCAGACGCTTGGCGATGTAGCCCTCGTGGTACAGCTCCGCCACATGGCCGGTGGCAAGGCCGATCTGGTTGCCGTAGGAGGAATAGCCCGCCGCGGCGGTCTGACACAGCTTCCGCTGAGGCAGCTTGCCGGAGAGGGTCTGGTCCAGAGAGGCACGGGGGTCTCCCGCACCGGTCACCCGCATGGCCTGATGGACGTAGGCACGGCCGGACAGGGGGTCCCGGATGCAGCCGCCGATGCAGGTGGCCGCGCCGCCGAAGGGCTCGATCTCCGTGGGGTGGTTGTGGGTCTCATTTTTGAACATCAGCAGCCAGTCCTGGGCCTCGCCGTCCACCGTGGCGGTGACGTGGATAGAACAGGCGTTGATCTCCTCGCTCTCGTCCAGCTCCGGCAGCAGGCCCCGCTTTTTCAGAACCTTCGCGCCGATGGTGGCAATGTCCATCAGGGTCTGAGGCCGCTTGGCGGCCTTTTCCTCGCCGTAGACCTCCACCCGTGCGGCCAGATACCGCTCGTAGGCGGCCTGAATGGCCGCGTCATGAATTTCCACCTGGTCGATGTGGGTGGAGAAGGTGGTGTGGCGGCAGTGGTCGGACCAATAGGTGTCTACCACCCGGATCTCGGTGATGGTGGGGTCCCGCCCCTCGTCATCCCGGAAATAGCCCTGCAAAAATTTCAGATCGTCCAGATCCATGGCAAGACCCAGCTCGTCCCGCAGAGCGTCCAGCGCGGCAGCGTCCATGGAGGTGAAGCCCTCCACGGTCCGGACGGTAGTGGGAATATCGTATTCCATCCGCAGGGTCTCCGGCAGCTCCAGAGACGCCTCACGGCTCTCCACCGGGTTGATGACGTATTTCTTGACGGCCTCGACCTGCTCCGCCGTCAGCTCGCCCTCCAGGACGTATACCCGGGCGGTGCGGACCGTGGGCCGCTCGCCTTGGGATAAGATCTGGATGCACTGGGCGGCGGAGTCCGCCCGCTGGTCATACTGGCCGGGCAGATACTCTACGGCGAACACCGTGTCTCCCTGAGGCACTTCACTCGTCACCGTGTCCAACTGGGGCTCGGACAGCACCGTTTGAACGGCGTAGTCGAACAGCTCCCGGCTGATGCCCTCCAAATCATAGCGGTTGAACAGCCGCAGGCCCGTCAGGGACTGAATACCCAGAAATGCCCGCAGGTCCTCCAACAGAGCGCGGGCTTCGTTGGCCAGCGCTTCTTTCTTTTCTACATATACTCTGTAAACCATGCCTGCCCTTGCTCCCTTCAGTGTTCCAGCGCTTTCAGGGCGCGCTGGCCGATGTCATGACGGTAGAAGGCATTGTCGAAATGAACGCTCTCCACCCGCTCGTAGGCTTTTTCAATGGCGCTTTTCAGATCCGCCGCCGTGGCGGTAACACCCAGCACCCGGCCGCCGCTGGTCAGCAGACGGTCCTCCTCCCGCTTCGCTCCGGCCACATAGGTGTGGGCGGCAGTCTCGGCGGGCATGGTGATGGCGAAGCCCTTTTCATAGTGCTCCGGATAGCCGCTGGACGCCATGATGACACAGCAGGCGGCACCGTCGGAGAACTTCACCTCAGTTTCTGCCAGCGTTCCGTTCCGGCAGGCCTGCATGATCGTCAGCAGGTCGCTTTTCAGAAGGGGCAGGACCACCTGCGTCTCCGGGTCGCCAAAGCGGCAGTTATACTCAATGACCTTGGGGCCTTTCGGCGTCAGCATCAGTCCGAAGTAGAGGCAGCCCCGGAAGGTACGGTTTTCCGCGTTCATGGCCTCCATGGTGGGCAGGAAAATGGTCTCCATGCACACACGGGCCATGTCCTCGGTGTAGTAGGGGTTGGGGGCCACAGTGCCCATGCCGCCGGTATTCAGACCCTCGTCATGGTCATGGGCCCGCTTGTGGTCCATGGAGGATACCATGGGGACCACGGTCTTGCCGTCGGTAAAGGCCAGCACGGAGACCTCCGGGCCGGTGAGGAATTCCTCAATGACCACCTGATTTCCGCTGTCGCCGAAGGCGCGGTCCAGCATGATGGATTCCACGGCGGCAACGGCGTCCTCCCGGGTCTCAGCGATGAGCACACCCTTGCCCAGAGCCAGACCGTCGGCCTTGACCACCACGGGCAGGGCACAGGACTTCACATAGTCCATCGCGGCGGCAGCATCGGTGAATACCTGATACTCCGCCGTGGGGATACCGTATTTTTTCATCAGGTCCTTGGAAAAGACCTTGCTGCCCTCAATGATGGCGGCCTTCGCCTCCGGGCCGAAGCAGGGGATCCCGGCGGCCTCCAGCGCGTCCACCGCACCCAGCACCAGCGGATCGTCCGGCGCCACCACGGCGAAGTCGATGCTGTGGGTTTTGGCAAAGTCCACCTGCGCGGAAATATCCTTCGCGCCGATCTCCGGGACGCACACAGCGTCAGCGGCGATGCCGCCGTTGCCGGGAGCGCAGTAGATCGTCTCTACAGCGGGATTCTCTTTCAATTTTTTGACGATGGCGTGCTCACGGCCGCCGCCGCCGATAACCAGAAGGTTCATGGTTCCCTCCCTGAATGAATTTTGGATGCTGCCCCGCAGACATCTTCCGTAAACCGGTAAGGCGTTTACGGCGGAACGTGCGGGGCAGCGGAACGGATCTGCGTTTGCGTCTGTGCGGACGCGGAAGCTTTGAATTGTACGGCGGCTCAGTGATGGAACAGCCGTGCGCCGGTGAAGGCCAGCACCATGCCGTATTTGTCGGCGGTGGCGATAACATGGTCATCCCGGATGGAGCCGCCGGGCTCGGCAATGTAGGTCACGCCGGACTTTCTGGCCCGCTCCACATTGTCGCCGAAGGGGAAGAAGGCATCGCTGCCAACAGTGACGCCGGCCTGCGTGGCGATCCACGCCTTCTTTTCCTCCTGGGTCAGGATCTCGGGGCGGACCTTGAAGGTGTTCTGCCACACACCGTCGGCCAGCACGTCCTCATACTCGTCGGAGGTGTAGATGTCGATGGCGTTGTCTCGGTCAGGGCGGCGGATGTTGTCTACGAATTGCAGACCCAGCACCTTGGGATGCTGGCGCAGATACCAGTTATCCGCCTTCTGACCAGCCAGACGGGTGCAGTGGATGCGGCTCTGCTGGCCTGCGCCCACGCCGATGGCCTGACCGTCCTTCACATAGCAGACGGAGTTGGACTGGGTGTATTTCAGAGTGATGAGGGCCACGATCATGTCGATCTTGGCAGCCTCCGGAAGCTCCTTGTTTTCAGAGACGATGTTGGTCAGCATCTCCCTGTCGATCACAAGGTTATTGCGGCCCTGCTCGAAGGTGACGCCGAACACATCCTTGTGCTCCACGGCGGCGGGGACGTAGTCCGCGTTGATCTGGACCACATTGTAGCCGCCCTTCTTCTTGGTTTTCAGGATTTCCAGCGCCTCGTCGGTATAGCCGGGGGCGATGATGCCGTCGGACACCTCGCCCTTGAGGTACTGGGCGGTGGCGGCGTCGCAGACGTCGGAGAGAGCGGCCCAGTCACCGTAGGAGCACAGGCGGTCAGCACCCCGGGCGCGGATATAGGCGCAGGCGATGGGGGAGAGCTCGGCGGCGTCATCCACGAAGTAGATCTTCCGGTCCACCTCGCTCAGGGGCCGTCCCACGGCGGCACCGGCGGGGGAGACGTGCTTGAAGCTGGCGGCGGCGGGCAGGCCGGTGGCGGCCTTCAATTCCTTCACCAGCTGCCAGGAGTTCAGCGCATCCAGCAGGTTGATATAGCCGGGCTTTCCGTTCAAAACGGTAAAGGGCAGGTCAGAGCCGTCCTGCATAAAGACCTTGGACGGCTTCTGGTTGGGGTTGCAGCCATATTTCAGTTCCAACTCGTTCATTTCGGCACCTTCTCCTTAATCTCCCAGATTTTTGTTGAACAGGCGCACCTCGCCGTTCACGTTGGTATAGAGGGACACCTTGTTGTCTCCGTTCAGAGCGGCCCAGACCTCCTCCGGCTTCGGAACGGTGACCTCCAGAGGCTCACCGGCAAAGGTGGGCAGAGGATTTCCGTCGCCCTGATAGGTGCTGATGAAATAGCCCTGATTCTCGTCGCAGCCCTCATAGCAGAAGAATTCCCGCAGGCAGCGGCCGTTCTTGTGCTTCAGAATGGACATCTCAAAAGAGCCGTCGGCATTCAGAATGGCGGAGATGCGGGGGGTCCAGTTGGGCTCGTCCGGCTCGTATTCCCGGGTCATCAGACCCTTGCGGAAATCGCCGTGCTGGCAGATGGTGTCCGTCTGGTCGCCGTTGGTGACCACCAGCGCGTCGCCCATGGTCCGGACGGGATGATAGATGATGAGGCTGGGATCCTCCAGCTTGGCGGGATCATGAGCCTCGGTGCGGATGCCGTCCTCCGTTTTCACGAAGATCCGGTTGCGGCTGTTGGCGCTGCGGCCCATGATGAAATAGTAAACGAGGTCCCGGCTTACAAGGATGCCCCGGCCGGGGTAGGGATTCTCCCGCAGAAGGGTCAGAAAATCAAGCATTGCTCTTCTCCTTTACGATTTGTTCCGAGACCAGCTCCGCTGCCCGAGGCAGAAGCAGCCATTCGGCCTGCTCCATGACCCGGCGCTGAAGGGTTTCGGGGGTGTCATCCGGCAGGACCTCCACAGCTTTTTGCAGCAGGATCTCTCCGCCGTCCGGGATCTCATTGACAAAATGCACCGTGGCTCCCGTGACCTTCACGCCCTTGGCCAGAGCGGCCTCGTGGACCTTCAGACCGTACATCCCCTTGCCGCAGAAGGCGGGGATCAGAGAGGGATGCACATTCAGGATGCGGGAGGGCCAGCGGGCGGTAAAGTCCGCGCTGAGGATGGTGAGGAAGCCGGCCAGAACAATGAGGTCGATCTCATGCGCCGCCAGCAGGTCGGACAGGGCGGACTCAAAGGCCGCCTGACCGCCGCAGCGCTTGGGGGAGACCGTCTCGGCAGGAACGCCGGCGTTGGCCGCCCGGGTCAGGGCGTAGGCTCCTTCATTGGAGGAGACCACCAGCGCGATCTCACCATGGGGCAGCAGTCCCGCCGCCTGTGCATCCAGCAGTGCCTGTAAATTTGTGCCGCCGCCGGAGACCAGCACGGCGATCTTCGCTTTTTTCATAGTCATGATTTCTCCTTTGCCGCCGATGCACCGATTCCTTTCAGCGCACCGGAGCAGTATACGTCAGGATACCGCGGAAAAGAGGAAAAGTGCGTACCGGGAGCGGTTTCACTCAGCACAAAACAACTTTTTCTTCGCCGGCAACGATCTCGCCGCAGACATAGGCGTCGATCCCCTCTGCCTTCAGAGCGGAGAGGGCCGCGTCGGCGGTCTCGGGGCTGACGATCACAGCCATGCCCACGCCCATATTGAAGGTGTTGAACATATCGTGCTCGTCGATGCCGCCCTTTTTCTGGAGCAGACGGAAAATGGCGGGTGTTTTGACAGCGGCCTTGTCGATCCTGGCGCACAGGCCGTCGGGGATGCAGCGGGGGACATTCTCATAGAAGCCGCCGCCGGTGATGTGGCTGACGCCCTTCACGTCTGCGGCCTCGATGCAGCGGAGGACAGGCTTGACATAGATGACGGTGGGACGGAGCAGGGCCTCGCCCAGGGTTTCACCCAGCTCGTCATCATACCGGCCCAGATCGGCGTTCTCCACGTCGAATACCTTGCGGACCAGAGAGTAGCCGTTGGAGTGGAAGCCGGAGGAGGGCAGAGCCAGCACCACATCGCCCTCCGCCATGCGGCCGGAGTCGATGACCTTGGGCTTGTCCACCACGCCCACGGTGAAGCCCGCCAGATCGTAGTCATCGGCGGCCATCATGCCGGGGTGCTCGGCGGTCTCACCGCCGATGAGGGCGCAGCCAGCCTGGACACAGCCATCCGCCACGCCGGAGACGATGGCTGCCACCTTTTCCGGCACGTTCTTGCCGATGGCGATGTAATCCAGGAAAAACAGGGGCTTCGCGCCGCAGCAGATCACGTCGTTCACGCACATGGCCACGCAGTCGATGCCGATGGTGTCATGCTTGTTCAGCAGCTCAGCCAGACGCAGTTTGGTGCCCACGCCGTCGGTGCCGGAAACCAGCACCGGCTCCGACATACCGGTCAGATCGGGGGCAAACAGGCCGCCGAAGCCGCCAATGTCAGAAACTACGCCGGGGATGTGGGTGCGCTTGACGTCCGCGCTCATCAGCTTGACGCCCTTGTAACCGGCAGTGATGTCCACACCGGCTGCCGCATAGGCGGCGGAGTGAGATTTTTCCATGTCGATCATTCCTTTCCGTTCCAGCAGTAGGTACAGACCTTATCCCGGTCGATGCCGATGGCTTCCAGCACGCCGTCCAAAGACTGATAACCGAGAGAATCAAAACCGAATTTTTCACAGATGGACTTGAGCAGGCACTGACCCCGCTCCGTGGAGGAATCAGAGTACTCATCCAGATGCTTGTGTCCTTCATCACCCTCCAGTTCCTGAATCACCCGCCGGGCCAGCAGCTCCATATCAGAGTTGCCCCGGGAGAAGTTCAGGTACTTGCAGCTATACATGATGGGCGGGCAGGCAGAGCGCATGTGGACCTCTTCCGCACCGGACTCATAGAGGAAGTCCACCGTTTCCCGGAGCTGGGTGCCCCGGACGATGGAATCGTCCACAAACAGCAGCTTTTTCCCCTGGATCAGCTCAGAAACGGGGATCTGCTTCATTTTGGCCACCTGATTGCGGACCTCTTGATTGGCAGGGGTGAAGGACCGGGGCCAGGTGGGGGTGTACTTTACAAAGGGGCGGGCGAAGGGCTTGCCGCTGCGGTTGGCGAAGCCGATGGCGTGGGGGACGCCGGAATCCGGCACACCCGCCACATAGTCCACCTTGGGGAGCCGGCCCTGGGCCACCTCGTCGCGGGCCATGATCTCGCCGTTGCGATAGCGCATGACCTCCACGTTGACGCCCTCATAATTGGAGTTGGGGTAGCCGTAATAGGTCCAGAGAAAGCCGCAGATCTTCATTTCCTTACCCGGAGGAGAGACGGTCTCATAGCCGTTCCGGGTCAGGGCCATGATTTCACGGGGACCTAACTCGTAAACGTCCTCATAGCCCAGCTTGTGATAGGCGAAGGATTCAAAGGATACGCACAGGCTGCCGTCCGGGTGCTTGCCTACCAGCACAGGCAGGCGGCCCAGCCGGTCACGGGCGGCCAGAATACCATCCGGCGTCATCAGCAGGATCGTGATAGAGCCTTTGATCATCTCCTGCGCGTACAAAATGCCCTCCACCAGATTTTCCTTCATATTGATGAGGGCGGCCACCAGCTCGGAGACATTGACCTTTCCGCTGCTCTGGGCCATGAACTGATGCCCGTGGTCGGAGAAATAGGTGTCGATCAGCTCGTCGATGTTGTTGATGATACCCACCGTGCAGATGGCGTACAGGCCCAGATGGGAGCGCACCAGCAGCGGCTGGGGGTCGGTGTCGCTGATGCAGCCCATGCCGATGTGGCCCTTGAACTCATGCAGCGCGCTTTCAAATTTCGTGCGGAAGGGGGTGTTTTCAATATCGTGGATCTCCCGGACGAACCCGGTCTCCGGCCCGTAAACCACCATGCCGCCCCGGCGGGTACCCAGATGGGAGTGGTAGTCCGTGCCGAAAAATACGTCCAGTCCCACATCCCGGTGGGAGATCGCTCCAAAATAACCGCCCATTACGCGAAGAACAGCTGGGAGAGGGTCATGGGATCGATGTACTGGCCGTCCTTATAGACCCGCATGTTGCCGCTGGCCACCTCGTCGATGAGCATAACGCTGCCGTCGGGTGCATAGCCGAACTCAAACTTGATGTCATAGAGGACCATGCCCTTTTCCTTCAGATCATCGGCCACGATCTGGGTGATCTTCTGGGTCTCCTCCTTGATGGCATCATACTGCTCGGCGGTCATCACGCCCAGAGCAACCAGCGCGTCCTTGGTCACCAGAGGATCGCCCTTCTCATCATTCTTGAAGGTGGTCTCCACATAGGCGGGCAGATCGTCGCCCTCCTTCACATAGTCGCGGTAGCGGCGATAGAAGCTGCCCACCGCCTTGTGGCGGCAGATGACCTCCAGTCCCTTGCCGAACACCTTGGCGGGCAGGACCTCCATGGTGGTGTTGTTCAGGTCGGCGGAGACATAGTGGGTCTTGATGCCGGCGGCGTTGATCTTCTCAAAGAAATAGATGCTCATGCGCAGGTTCACATCGCCCACGCCGTCGATGGTCAGGCCAACGGAGTTCTCGCCGGGATCGAATACGCCGTCCTTGCCGGTGCAGTCATCCTTGAACTTCAGCAGATAGTTGCCGTTTTCCAGAGCGTAAACGTTCTTGGTCTTGCCGGTATAAACGAGTTCCATAGTATTGTACCTCCAAAATGTTTTGAATATCGGTTTTATCAGGAAAAGATCAATGCTTGTGTGAACAGCTTAGTGGGCCAGCTCCGCCTGCAGCTTGGCCTCCTTGGCGGCGATCTGCTCCGCCATCTCGGAGCGCTGAGCGTCCAGCTTGGCGGCCAGTGCGTCATCGCTGACGGCCAGGATCTGAGCGGCCAGCACAGCGGCATTCTTCGCACCATTGATGGCCACGGTAGCCACGGGGATGCCGCTGGGCATCTGGACGGTAGCCAGCAGAGCGTCCAGTCCGTCCGCAGCGCCGCCCCTCATGGGGATGCCGATAACCGGCAGGGTAGAATTTCCGGCGAAGGCGCCCGCCAGATGGGCCGCCATACCGGCGGCGCAGATCAGCACGCCGAAGCCGTTGGCCCGGGCGCTTCTGGCGAAGTCTGCGGCGGCGGCGGGGGTGCGGTGGGCGCTGAGAATGTGGGCCTCATAGGGGATGCCGAAGGTCTCGAGCTGCTGGCAGGCACCCTTTACAACGGGCCAGTCAGAGTCGCTTCCCATAATGACTGCTACTTTTTTCATGCGATCCTCCTTAAAAAGATAAAAATGCAAATAAAAAAAGGGTAAACCGGTCCCCATGGATCTCCATGGAGAACAGGTTTGCCCAGACGGTCGACAGTACGTATAACAGCAGGCTTCCATGTGGTGCTCCACGTTCCGTCAGTTGCCTGTGCTTCAATGTAATCATTATCTCAGACGCGACAGAAAATGTCAATTCCTGACACGGCTTTTTCCGTGGAACCTCGCCACAAAATTTTGAAAAAATTGTTGCGATTTTTGCGCAATATGTTAAAAAAGTATCTATTTTAAATGAAATAAGTTATGCTAATTGGAGGTATTACCTATACTTCTTCTGGGGGCCTTATGCCTTTCACAGCTATAAGGCGGCGTCTGCCTGTCTGACCGCTGAAAAACTGTTATGAACAGGGGAAACGCACCTCTTTGCTCTTGCACCGGGGCGGGCGCGCAGGTATAATGATGAAAAAGAGCATTAACAAATGACGGAGGTGGCTTCATGTACGAAAACGGGAAGATCTATATGGGTTTGGCAGGCGACAAGCGGGTGGAACTGGCGCTGAATATGTGCAACCGCCACGGATTGATCGCCGGAGCCAGCGGCACCGGCAAGACCGTCACCATGAAGGTGATGGCGGAGTCCTTTTCCAACGCCGGTGTGCCGGTGTTTCTGTGTGATGTGAAGGGCGACGTGGCGGGCATCTGCGCACCGGGCCAGAGCAGCGAGGGCATGGAAAAGCGCATCGACAAATTCGGCCTGCGGGACCGCTTTGTCTACCAGGGTTATCCCACCACCTTCTGGGATGTTTATCAGGAGGGCGGCCACGCCGTCCGGGCCACCGTCAGCGACATGGGACCGGAGCTTCTCAGCCGGATTTTGGGTCTGACAGCGGTGCAGGAGGGAATTCTGCACATCGTGTTTCAAATTGCGGATGACAAGGGGCTGCTGCTGATCGACCTGAAGGACCTGCGGGCCATGCTGACCTATGTCAGCGAGCACCGCGCCGAGTACATGATGACCTACGGCAATATCACGTCTCAGTCGGTGGCGGCGATCCTGCGGGCGCTGCTGCCGCTGGAGCAGCAGGGCGGCGAGCTGTTTTTCGGGGAACCGGCGCTGGACATTCACGACTGGATGCGCACGGCTGCTGACGGCCGGGGCATGATCAATGTGCTGGACTGCGTCAAGCTGGTGCAGAATCCCACGCTGTATGCCAGTTTCCTGCTGTGGATGCTGTCGGAGCTGTTTGAGATCCTGCCGGAGGCCGGCGATCTGGACAAGCCCCGGATGGTATTCTTCTTTGACGAGGCCCACATGCTGTTCCGCGGTGCGCCCACTGTGCTGCTGCAAAAGGTGGAGCAGACGGTGAAGCTGATCCGTTCCCGGGGCGTGGGCGTATACTTTGTGACGCAAAGTCCCGGCGATATTCCAGACACCGTGCTGGCACAGCTTTCAAACCGGGTGCAGCACGCCCTCAGGGCCTATACCCCCGCAGAGCTGAAGGCTGTCCGCGCGGCGGCGCGGGCCTTCCGGCCCAATCCCGCGTTTCAGGCGGAGGATGCCATCATGGAGCTGGGCGTGGGCGAGGCGCTGACCTCGTTCTTGGACGAAGCGGGCGTACCCGCTATGGTGGAGCGCACGAAGATCATCTGCCCCCAGAGCCTCATGTCGGTGCCGGAGTCCATGGTCCGGGCCAAGGTGATGATGCACGACGGCATGGAGAAGTATGACGAGTTTGTGGATAACGTGTCAGCCTACGAGGTGCTGACGGCGGAGCGGGAGGAAGCGGAGACCGCCAAACAGGAGGAGGCCGACCGCAAGGCCCGCGAAAAGGAGGAGGCTCAGGCGGAAAAGCTGCGTCTGAAGAAGGAAGAAGCTGAACGAAAGCGCAAACAGAAGCTGGAGGACGAGGCTCGCCGCAAGGCGGAGCGCCGGGCGGCCAAGATCGAGTCCCAACTGATCTCAGCAGGCGGTCAGGTGCTCAAGCGGGGCCTGCTGGGTGTGCTGAAAAAGTGGTAACGCGGTTTTTGACGGAATACCTATTAACAAACATAAAAAGGAGAACGTGATATGAAAAAGAGAATTTCGGTCACATTTTTAGCGGCTGCGATTGTGGTTTTGGCCCTGCTTGCGGTGATCGTCATTACAAAACCCTTTCCCCAAAAAGCATCGGCGGTATTCCCGGAAAAGCTGTTGGAGCTCCCCTGCACCGTGGCGCGGGAATCCATAGACGGCGCGGAAAAGATTGATCTTACAAATGACCAGAAGGGAGCCCTGTTGAATGAACTGGAAACCATTCAAGTAGTACGGAGGGGAACCTCTGACAGCAAGGTCGGCCCCTACGATCAGTATGTGTACCGCTTCAGCTTTGAAAATCAGCAGGAGATCTCAATGGATGATCGCGGAACGCTCTATACGCAGAGGGGCGGCTATACGATGACCGGGGATATCTCCGGTGTGCTGGACCTCTTGAATGGCTGGTTCTGAGCTGAGCACCGGAGCCGGGCAGAATAAATGGCAAATAGAGTCTTGCAGAGTGCGTATTCATAAATGCTGATTGAAATAGCGACAGATAAGAAAATGCTCTGCAAAAGTCTGCCTTCCATTTGGAAGGCAGACTTTTTTCGCCTATCAGCCGGTAAGGGTCAGGCTGCGCTGAACTCCTCCCGCAATTCCTCCATGGCCTCGGATACATGATCCGCAGAAAAGCAGAACCGGCCGGTTTCATCATATACCTCAATGGGTTCCATCACATACCGCAGGTCAAATCGCTCCATTTTTATAAAC
>ERZ1673743.2670-NODE-2670-length-15198-cov-79.249686_pt1 | contig 15198 bp, 14 predicted proteins | sample MGYA00580197_ERZ1673743 | MGnify/ENA primary metagenome ERZ1673743 (study PRJEB41218, sample SAMN15661795) | gut metagenome | host: Homo sapiens | place: Canada: London | collected 2015-08-20/2019-03-30 | study: EMG produced TPA metagenomics assembly of... | reverse complement strand
GAGGGTTTTTCGTGCCCCTAATGTTTAATTTGATTTAAAAGTAAACACACTCTTAAACAACAACTCCAAATCGAATATGCAGGAAAAACAATTTCAGCGCGTCAGCTTTTTAAAGAACACCAAAAGAACTGCCTATATGCAGAAAAACATTACCGATTAGCTTTACGTCAACTATCTGACGACGGCCATTTAGATGTTGCATATACCGATTGTTCAAAACATCGGGTTAGTGTTAAGCTAGAAGAATATTGTATTTTAACTTTCAAGTAATATGTCAGAAAGCAAAATAGAATGGACTGATAAAACTTGGAATCCTGTTACAGGTTGTTCAAAAAAATCAGCAGGCTGTCTACACTGTTACGCAGAAGTGATGACGCGCCGTCTTAAGGCAATGGGACAAAAAAAATATGCGAATGGCTTTGCTGTAACTATACATGAAGATTGTCTTAACGAACCATTTACATGGAAAGGTAGTCATAACATATTCGTTTGCTCGATGAGTGATATATTTCATGAAGAAGTGCCATTTGACTTCATTGATAAAATATTTGTTACCATAGCCAAAACGCCACAGCATCGGTACCAAATTTTAACCAAACGAGCAGAACGGATGGCTGAGTATTTTTTTGAGCGCGAAATCCCTAATAATGTTTGGCTTGGAGTGACTGTAGAGGCACAATCTTCTCGATATAGAATTGATTACCTACGAAACTTACCGGCTTCGGTTAAATTTCTGTCTTGTGAGCCATTAATTGAGGATCTTGGTGAACTTGATTTGACTGGAATCGACTGGGTAATTGTCGGTGGAGAGAGCGGTTCAAAAGCCCGTCCCATGCAAGAGTCGTGGGCTCTTAATATTCGTCAACAGGTTGAGGAACAAGGCGCACGTTTCTTTTTCAAACAGTGGGGAACGTGGGGTGCTGATGGCATCAAACGCAACAAGCATGCCAACGGAAAACTCCTCAAAGGCGAAATAATCCAAGAAATGCCTCTTTAAAAATTTCTTTTAATATTTTATAAAATGTTTAACGAAATTGATTCTTCAAGTATAATTGCTGCAATAACAAAAGATATGATCAAACGGAATACGATATGTGTTAAGTTTGAAAATATTCGACGAATTGCAATTGAATTAGAACGACATAAACCGGCTCTGTTAGTAACATCCGATATGATCTCAATAGATGCGTTTCGATGCTCATTTGCAAACCATGTCTCGTTTGAGAATAACATCCTTGTAATCAGGAATTTTCAAGATATTCAGTGGAGAATACAAAACTTACTTCCCCCAAAAGAAATAACTGATCTAATTCACACTTTTTATACCGCCATAGAAGACAAATGAAAAGAATTTTAGACACTGTGCATGGATATATAATGGTCGAAGATCATTATATCAAACATATAATTGATACACAACCATTTCAACGGTTACGTCGTGTTGAGCAAACTTCAATACGTTCTGTCTATCCAAGTGCTAGACATGATAGATTTATTCATTCTTTGGGAGTTTACCACATAGGATCGTTAATAGTAGAACATCTAAAAAAAGAGGCAAAAGCAAATAAGAACTGGGGGGAAACTGAAACTACTTTAGGAGTGATATATGACTCCTACTTAGCGGCATGTCTTTTGCATGACGTTGGTCATGCTCCTTTTTCTCATTCGTTTGAGCGATATTTTGGTCAGAAGAACAACCTTGCAGAAAACCTTATATCTGAGATAAAAGACGAGGAGTTTAAAACAGATTTGAATGTACTTATGGGACTTGATGAACCTAATTTCCATGAGTTCATGAGTGCAATCGTTTCTGTTATGGAATTCAGCGATGCTTTAAAGCGTATTAATATTGATACTGAATTAGTAGCAAGAATGATTATCGGAAACACCTATAGAAAAAAGGAGGAAACTCATCAGATTCAAAATTGTTTTATATCGTTATTACACGGCAATATTATAGATGCTGACAGACTTGACTATGCATGTAGGGATGTTTGGGCCTCAGGATATAGTACATCTAGCATCGATCTTAGAAGATTAATATCTGCTTTACACATAAAAAAGGATAAGAATAACAAATACGTTGTTTGTTTTGAAAGTAATTCTCTTAATGAAATCGAAGGGCTACTGAATGTCAAGGATTTTCAGGTCCGCTATGTCATAAATCATCACACAGTCAGTTATGATCAATGGCTGCTAGATAATGCTGCAAGAACGATGGCATTAAAATTTTTCCCAGATGAGAAGGATGATACGGATGGTGAACTCGCCTTACGAAATATTATCACAAAAGACTCAGTGGTAGGGGAAACTGAATTGCTTGACGGAAAAATTGTAATATCTAATATATCTGACGATGATTTGGTCTTTTTAATGAAACAAGACAAAAATCCTTTCTATGTACAATGGAGTAGTCGTCAGTATACTCATTTCCCTCTTTGGAAATCAAGAGATGAATTTTTCCACTTTTTCAAAGTGGAAAATAGGGAGATGGAAATAAGACAACCTCGTTTTGAAGAGGTTGTTAAACCGATATTAGAGAAAAACGGTATTAACGATAGTGATATTATTGTTACGGAAGCGGTGTTTAAACCTCGTGTAAAAATGGATAGTTTAAGTATTATGATTTCCAATGAAGTTGTAAAGTACACAGAAATCTATCCTGAATCAGATAATAAAAATATTAATAAATATTTCTATTACGTCTTCATCCCAAAGAACGAAAAAGACTTAGATGAGATGAAATTACTAAGACAAAAATTAATTGAAGCTCTTCGGGAACCTATTCAAGCGCTCTATAAGGCGCCACAAAAAGATAGCGTTAAGCCGGAATAATCCTGAGTTATGTATGGATAACGGACAGATTATATTATTCCAGACGCAGGGCGGAGAGACGAAGATTGAGGTTCGGCTCTCTAATGAGACTGTATGGCTTACCGCAGACCAGATGGCGGAGTTGTTTCAGCGCGACCGCTCAACTATACAACGTCATATCAAAAGAATCTACGATGAAGGTGAGCTGACTGCAGATTCAACTTGTGTATTTTTTGCACAAGTTCAAACGGAAGGGAAACGACAGGTTGAGCGTAAGATTCCCATTTATAATCTTGACATGATTATTAGCGTGGGGTATCGTGTCAACTCGCATCGTGGTGTGCAGTTCCGGCAGTGGGCTACGCAGGTGTTGAAGGAATACATGATCAAGGGCTTCGTGCTTAATGATGATTTGCTAAAAAATGCCGGACAAGGAAACTATTTCGACGAGCTGTTGGCCCGAATCCGAGACATCCGCAGTTCGGAGAAAGTGTTCTATCGCAAGGTGCTGGAGATTTATGCCCTCAGTATCGACTATGACCCTCGCACATCCATCACCCAACAGTTCTTCAAGACAGTTCAGAACAAGATGCACTTTGCCGCACACGGACATACTGCCGCAGAGGTTATCTATGACCGAGCCAATGCCGAAAACGATTTCATGGGTTTGACTTCATGGCGAGGAGCCATGCCAACCAAACATGAGGCCGAAATCGCGAAGAATTATCTTTCGGAGGAAGAGGTCGACATGCTGAATCGTATTGTCAACCTCTATCTTGACTTTGCCGAGCTTCAAGCCAAGAGCCACGTCCCGATGTATATGAAAGACTGGATTCAGAAGCTCGACGACTTCCTGAAGCTGTCTGGTAAGGAATTGCTGAACCATGCCGGAAGCGTGTCAGCCGAAGTTGCCAAGCTCAAAGCCAATGATGAATACGACAAATTCCGCGAGCGCACCCAATATCAGCTATCCCCGGTCGAAATTCACTTCCTCGAAGCCTTCGAAGCGGAAAGAAAGCGTCTCGGCGGCAAAGAATCATAACCGACTATCATGTGCTGTCACGCCAAGCGTTGACAGAATGTTGACGTAAATTTTGGATTTGCAGACAATTTGCAGACGATTTTGAGAAAAACAATAAGCCAAACTACAGTGAATTAGTTGATAGAACTGAGCTGAAATCACGAAACACTATCCTCTCCAGTATCGGAGAATTTCTTTGCCCGTAAACTGTAAGCGTCCGTTATCGCGTCGCACTCTGCCGTCAATACCACCACATCTTGCTCCGCGTTTCACCGCAGTGTATAATTTGCTACAACTAACACCAAGAAGCTTTGCGGCCTCTTTCACACTATACAGTCCAGTTTCCGTTACTTTAGGTGGTTCGTTTGTCATAAGTTTTTTATTAAAATCCGCTTACCAGGCACCCAGACCGGGATTAGGAGGACAAAAGGAGGACAATTTTGAGGAAAGAAATAAGCCAAACTGCTGTGGATTAGCAATTTGGCTTATTTTGCTGGTGATCCGCGTGGGGCCGGATAATATCGTTGTAACTAAGTTGTTTTCAGAATATTGTAATGCCGCACTATCCGTTGTTCACGAATTACACACGACACCATTTCAATGTTCTTCCCATTGTTTTATTAGGCATTACAAAGATACTACTTTCAAAATATATTTGCAAACATTATTTAAATCGTAAAATTGATTTATCTCTTATGTAACTTTTTTACAGGCATTATATACCACCTGTCAGACTCATTATCTAAAAATTCGATGAAATCCGATGGTGAAATTGAATTAGTAAATCCAGTCTTGAAAGTTGCATAATTGGATAAATGAATATCACAATGATATTGAGGATGTAAATGTGGACGGCCCTTTTCTTTTGCATTTCTTGCACCATCTAGATCAATATCATATCGTAAATACCCATAGTCAGCATCTTTAAATGTTTTAAAAATCTGTTTAATATCAATGCCTTTTTCTTCGCAGCGACATTCAAATTCTACAAAATCTTCTTGATTGCATAAATCATCAATAGGAGTCACGCACATCGCAATTAGCCACGACCATATTTCAGAATCTATCTGCGTTGAATTATAATAAAATTGAGGGAAATTATTGTCATTACATAATATTGTAATTGGCACTGCGATAGAAATATACTTGTTTTCTGAAAAGAAGAAAAGTCTGGTCATTTTTCGTATTACAAGTGCCACTGTATTTAATTCAATATTAATATCAGGTAAAGGATTTGAACTATATAGTTCACGACACGTTCTAATACATATCTCCATTAACTCATCACACGTCTTAACACGATGAGTTGGAAATGCGATATTAGATAATGATGTTGTTAAATCGAACACTATTGTCTTCACATCATCTCAATATTAGCCTTGATACACTTACGTATCTTTTCCTCGTCAAATTTATCAAAATTCATGAATAAGATTAATTCTTTCAATTTCTTGATTAAACCTTGGTCCTGAATTCCCATTTCCGCAAATATTTTTGACATAAAATCTTCCCAAGACTCAATTTTACTCTCGTTTTGAGAAACTAAGGCATGTCTAATTCGGTCTTTTTCTTCCGTATCTGGAATTTTTATATCACAAATAGCTCGATTTTTGGATATATCGGAATAAATATTTCGAAGCATCTCTACATTAGATCCGTCCTTAATTAGCAGATATGTAATTAAGAACGACCGAGTTAACATTGTATATAGTTTATTACGATAGAATGCTTCGTTTATAATTTTAGAGGTAATACAGATTACAAATGGAAACTCCAAACCTTTTACATTATTAGTATTAGTCAAATATAACATATTTTCATCTGTATGCTTATCCTCATGACCTCGAAGTACATTCCATCCAATTTCGCTTTGAATTTTCAAAGAGAGACCGTCCATATATCCATATATGTCCTTATCATCATCAATCATAATAATTGCAACATCTCCGGGCTTAATATTAGGATAATCCTCTTTTAATTTGTGTAATATATCACATACACTCTTTAAAGATGTTCCACATTCAATGACAACGCTCTCCTCTGGTTCCTGTCCGTCAAAGCGATTAATCGGTAAACGTTGCAATGACATTGTATTATTACGGGTATATGAAACCTTATATCCGAATAATTCCCACTCATTCCTTTCAAACCAATTATATCGAATATCTTCTTTTAATCCCAACCCCAAAGTATGAGCAAACATTAGAGTACGAGGATCTGTACGATAACATCTATTAAGAGAAATGTCTACGCCCTTTGGTCTCTTTTGAGATTGATAGAAAATATTTTGAAATACATCCCCTGAGGTATATACTTTTTTACGAGTTATTTTTTTGCATACCTCAAAAAAAACCTCTGGGAAATCTTGGTTTTCATCAATCAAAATATAGTCAAAACAAGGGGCAAACTTTTTTGGGGGGATATTATCTAATCCTTTTTTTATTTCAGAGTAAATAATGTCATATGTAACCCCATGCCTGTATTGAATAAAAGGCAAGTTATACGTATCGCATATATAGGAATATAATCCCGAATTTGGATTTCTTCGTCCGCCCCAAGCATGGGCAACCCATAACGCCTTATTCCACTCAATCTGACGAGACACTTTCATCTTATTAAAGAAATCAGGAATACGTGCTTTTATTTCGTGTGATAGAGCTATATTATGGCAGGTAAAGAATATTTTATTTTCTGTTTCAGATTCGTTTTGTGAATATATTTCTCTTAATTTATGGAGTAACAATTCAGTTTTACCTGTACCAGATAATCCTTGTACAGAAATAAATGTCTTTACAGCATAACTATTATACAAAAAACGAGTTTGGTCAGCATCAAACAAAACGATACGTCTTCGTATTTCATCCAATAGATTTCCTTCATCTTCTAATGCTCTATCATCCAACCGATTAATGGAACCCGTAAAAAGAGATATTAAATATTTAACCAAACGAATATCCTTAGAAGAAGCTATTTTTGTGTCTTCACCAATATATTCCTCGAAGTTGAGTTCATCTCCTTCTTCTACTACGATTTTATTTGTAATACGATCTTTCCATTCACGTGGACGTCCAATATATTTTTGATAGTTATATTTTTTACTTAGACTACTCAGGTCATCAAATACATCTTCTACAAACTCACTAAAAGCATCATCATTATTGTTCCCAATAAATATTATTTTATGTGAAGGTGAAAGGATTAGTAACCCATCATAGGTATAGGTTGTGTCAATCCCTAATGGTGCAGAAAGGCAAAATATGAGCTGATCTGGATGTAGTCTACTAAAAATTTTCAGTGATCTTTCTACTCTATCATAGAAAGAACTATCTTTTGAGACATGAGAATATATGTTTGGCCTAATCATATTGTATCAATTATTTACATTCGAAAATTACACTACTAAATATAATTTGTCATTTAAAAACGTTCTATACGAATGCAATTAACCATTTTATTACTTTGTTTTACAAGATTATCTTGTGAATTGGTGATAACAAGAAGGTTGTCGCAGTGGAGTTCTTCGGCGGCTTCGACAAGGGCGTCGAGTTCGCGTTTGCGGGTTTTCTCGGAGGTCATGTCGTAGCAGACTTGGATTAGTTGCTCTACTTTTGCGCCTTTACGGGTAACAAAATCTATCTCTTTATCGTTGCGGGTACGATAATAGAACAGAGTTTGACCGGGAATATAGCCACGGCGCAGGAATTCTACAAAGACTTGATTTTCCAACAGTCTGCCGAGGTTCTCACTGAGATTAAAAGCTGTACTTTGCACAAAACCGTTGTCAACGACATATACCTTTTTCGGAGCCTTGTTCATCAGTTTCAGTTTGTTGTTGAAGCGCGGCAAATAGAAGAACAGGTAAGGTTCATTGAGATAGTCGCAAAATTTCTTTGTAGTCGCCACGCTTGACAGCCCCAGTTCTCCGGCAAGTTCGTTGGCTGAAATCGGATTGCAAAAATTTGACAACAGATAGGTGGCAAGGTTGTATAGGTCGGTCGTATTCCTTACATTGTGGCGTTGGGTAACATCTTTCAGCAGGATTGAATCAAACAGAGTGGAAAGATAATTTTTGGTTATGCCACGAGCCGGAATTGTTTCAGGATATCCACCGTTGCGCATATAGTCATCTGCCAGCACTATTGCCTGTGTGGACTGTTCCTCCCGATCGAGACTGATGTTTTTCCATCTCATGGTTTCATCAAGGCTGAAAGGCAACATTTCAATCTGGAGATAACGCCCTGTCAGCACCGTCGCCATTTCACTGCTCAACATATTGGCATTACCGCCGGTTATTATCAGATTCTTTCCCCGGCGATACAGCTTGCTTACCCACAAATCCCAATCCGGAAGATTTTGAATTTCATCAAGCAGCATAAAATCATAATCGGGATAGACATTATCAAGAGCCGACATTGCCAGATCCTCGTCCCATTTTTCAAGCAACTGGTTATCGTCAAAATTGAGGTAGGCAAAATTCTGGCCCTGCAACATCAGCAGGGCAAAAACGGATTTGCCGACGCGACGGGGACCGGTTATAAGTTTGATAAGCGGGTTCTGCAAAAGTTCGTCAGCGTCATACTTGGTATGGCGTTGTTGATAAGGGCGTGACAACAATTCGTCTCGCTCCGCCCGCTGATTAAGTATCGTTGTTTTCATAACAGTCTGCCTTAGACTGCAAATATAGCGAATTTTATTCAATATAGTCACCGTATTGAATAAAATAGAGCTTTTTTATTCAATATCGAGGTGAGTATTATCAATCTTGAGCAACCAAAGTCATGAATACAATTATAAGACTATACTTTTGATCCACCCAAGCCACGCACCTAGAAAATCCGCTGACCCCGGATCCATTGCTGACAACGCAGCTCCGTTGACAAACTATTGACAATTTTGAGGAAAGAAATAAGCCAAACTGCTGTGGATTAGCAATTTGGCTTATTTATTTGGTGATCCGCGTGGGGTTGTGTACTCAGACGGTATTTCTTTGGGCTTCAACAAGATGACTTTCTGAAAATCGAGATATGCCCCTTCTTGCACTCCCGGATATTTCAATGTTCTTCTTCGTTTACAGTTGCAAAGGTACAAATAATTCGCCGATTTTCAGCGATTAACAGCGTTAAATAACCATTAATTGTTTCGTTACTTTTCCTATAAATTGCGTCACTGACTTCTCCGCCCCGCAATATTGGCTGCGTATAGATTGAATCAATCTGAAAAATGGAGGCTTTGTTCGTCTTATATACTCCTATTTTCCAAATTTAATTTCAATATTAGCCTCTATCAATACTGCTATCGGAATTAAAATTCCAAATATCGACATTTTATTTTGTTAGTTCCGTCAAATTCGCTAAATTTGCGGTAGATAAGAGAGCAAATATGATACAAGAACTGAAAATAAAAAACTTCAAATCATTCCGAGATGAAGCGGAGCTTAGTTTTGAGCCATCCGGCGAGGATAGATACAACAGTGTTGTGACTATGCCTGACGGAGTGCAGCTTCTCCGTTTCGCCGTAGTGTTGGGCGCAAATGCCAGTGGCAAATCCAATATGCTGGACGCGATTGAATTTCTGCGCACATTCTGGAACAACATTCCTGCGACCAATAATGACGGAACTGATGTGCAACCTTTCCTGATGAGAAAAGATGCACTGTCATTCGACACGGAATTTGAAGTGAAATCTTATGTTGACGGTATCCGCTACTGGTATCAGCTCACAGTGAATCCTGAGAAAGTCTGCCGCGAGGTCCTTTTTGTCTATCTTTCCAATCGCCCGACAAAAGTATTCTGTCGTGAAGATGTGGATGGCGTCTCAAAGTTGAACTTTAATCCAGCAGTAGCCAAACTTTCACAGGCCGAGATAGATGTGATGTCGATGAACTGTCTGCGTAATATGTCTGTGCTTGCGGTTCTTAAAAAAGTAAATATTGCGGTTTCTTATCTTGACAATATGCGCCGTTGGATTGATACGCGAATGTTGCCCTTGCAAAGCGGCACTCTGTCGTCGTTATCGCAAGAAGCAAAAAAACATATTGCTGACAGTGAGGATTTTCGTGAATATCTGATGCAGTTCGCAAAAGAGGCCGATTTCAATATTTCGGATATCAAGATACAGAAAATGGCGGCACTATTCGGACATACCGTGCAGAATGAAACAGGAGCAGAAGACTATGTTATGCCGGAAGCCTGCCAAAGTACAGGTACCAAACGTATGGTTGAACTGGAATCGCTCATATATACCCAACTGAAACGACAGGCTTTTCTATGTGTCGATGAAATTGAAGCTTCGATGCACCCGAATCTAATGGAGTACATCCTCGCCAAATTCATAAACACGCCGGACAATCAGTCGCAACTACTTGTATCGACACACTATGACCCGATATTGAAAGATATTGATGATATTTTCGGGAAAGATTCAGTTTGGTTCACGGAGAAGGGCAAGGACGGTAATACCGCATTGTTCTCTCTCGCCGATTTCAAAGGGTTGAACAAGCTTTCCTCTATCCATCGTGCCTATATGAACGGGCAGTTCGGAGCATTACCTAATGTGTTATAAAATTCTGTCATGGCACGAAGAATAAAGGAGCGAGAACTCAAGAATCCGATGATTACAATCATCGGGGAAGGAGCTACCGAGCGTTACTATTTCACTCATTTGAAACGGTTGCGCGGATATAACTACGTCTGCAAGCCTCGTAATTTTACTGAGCAGACATTCGACGAAATGCAAAAACAGATAGATCGAGTGCTTGCTGATAATGGTATTGCTGTGTGCGTGTTCGATGCTGATGTAACGCGCACACGACCGGCAGAAAAGATAAAGTATGACGATATGCGTCGCAAATATGCCAAAAATCCGTCTGTGATTTTGTGCGACAGTATGCCTTCGATTGAATTCTGGTTTTTGCTTCACTATTTGAATACCAATCGTTATTTCGCGACATCGGACGATGTGATAATTGTTTTACGCCGTTATATTTCTAATTTCAGCAAGCACCAGTCTTTTCTCTCAAAAGAGGGATGGGTATCAGAGTTATTAACTGATGGTAAAATAAATCAAGCCATTGCTCGTGCAAAAGAACTAAACGCAGGAGAATCATATACTAATCTCCATCTTTTGTTTAACGAATTGGATTCCAATAATAATTAGCATATGAGGAAAGGATATAAATATAGAAGTGGAATTGGACAGTTAGATAAAGACGGACAATTACTATTTCATCGTGATATTAAGACACTTGTAGCGAATCAAATATATCTTCCTTTGAAAGACGGATTAAATGACCCGGCGGAAGGTATCTTTAATGATGATAGTATTTATGCTTTTCTCGACAGTCAAAAATAACATTCTGCATTAGTAGCAAAATGCTATAATGATATTATTGCCAAGATACATTCTATGGGAATATACTCATTATCTAAGAATGTTTCTAATGAATTGCTTTGGGCGCATTACGCTTCGGGGCATACTGGCTTCGCAATAGAATATGATATTGACTATTTGAAAAAATCTCTAAATTTCAATAAATATTTTCAGAAATTATTTGATTTAGAAATTTCATACGTTAACAAGGTTCCAACATTGACAATGATGGATCTCCCACCGCATGGTAATATTGAGCGAATTCTAAAAAAATGTATTGGTACCAAATCGAAAGCATGGGAATATGAAGAAGAGATAAGATTAGTCTTTGATGCAATCGGATTATTTGACATAGATTATAGGGCTATTACCGGCATTTATTTTGGATATCGAATGGAAGAATCCGAAATAGAATATATAATGGAACAACTGAAGGGACGCGGACTATCGTATTATAAAATGGAGTTAGATACGAATTCATATCGCTTCACACCAGTCAAAATTAAAGATAAGTTTCCTGATGCCAAGAAATATGTCGCAAATGTTGTGGAATATAATATTGATGAACTAATGATTTGTGGTGTACTTTCTGATGAAGAAAGATCCATATACAAAGATTTATTTATCCAAGCGATTGAAAGTATAAAGAATGATCCTAATGTAAAATCCTTCTATATGGTTACGGTTTCATATGATGAAGAAATCCCATTATTAAAGATATTTGCATATACAATTGCTGGGGTTCCACCGACCAAAACTTTTCAATTTAGAATTGATAATAATGGAAATATTTATCAAATTGATTGAATATATGTATTGTGTGATTGATTATTTTAATGGCAGAGATGTCAATACTTTGCTATGTGGTTTACAGGGATATAATTTATGTGAGTAAATTGTATTAGCTGAAACAAAAATCTGCGATTAAATCTGGTGTAGGTATAAATTTTTGCGATTATAAGCGCGATTCTTACAAAAAACTGAGTTTAGGATACATTTCACTGCGGAAACGGAGAGAGGCGTGGCGGCTCACAGTGCTGTCGTCGGCTTTGCCGTCAGATGGTGACGGTGAAGCAGGCTTCACTGACACCTTCCGACCGCACGCCGACTATGGGAGCAGGCTAAACCCCGACTGCCTCCAACGCCTTGTGCCGATGCTACTGCGTAGCCGGCACAAGACTCAATATCGGCAGTCCGGCTTCTTAACGCCCGCTCCTTGTATGGAATTTGAGCCGTCGCGCCACTCTCCGTTTTTCATCAGCCCCCGTCGGCAGAGTATGTGACGGCACCGATCCCTGCGGGCGCGGTGCTGTCGCATACACTGCCTTTTTCGGGGGAGGCATTTCAGTCCATCACAGAATTGATAAAACAGGCTTCTTCAGGATTATTTCTTGAAGCGGACTGTCACGCACTGTCGTATTTATTGCTCCACTCTATTGTCATTATTCCAATTTCCGTATGTCTGTCGTTCAGTGTCACCCTGCGGGGCGTTGCCAGCTCTATGTTTTCATGCTGAGTATAATTCGGAGTTCAAAGTTTATTCGCTCGGAGTTGATGAACACGCAGGGACGGGGTATTCTTTCGCATTTGTCGGAAAAAATCTCCAGACCTCGCTTCCCTGCGGTCGCTCAGCTCGTATTTTTTCCGGCAAGTGCGGAACACCCCTCTTTTCCCTGCGTGCAGGTGTGTCAACGAGCGAACAAACTTCAAACTGCGATTATACGCATTAAAAAAATATCGCCTTATGACACTGAACGACAGACATATTAAAATTACGAGCTTCACACCTTCACCAGCTCATACCGCATTAAAAAAGGCGGTTAAGGTGGCAGGGATAGCACTGGGGCTGATTGTCGTGGTGCTTCTCTGGGCGGTGCTGAAACCGATTTGCCGAGGTGTAGGGTGGATAATCTCAATCCTCACGGCTTTAGGGATAATCTATTGGATAACGACCCTATAAAACATTTACGACTATGGCAACGAAAAGACATTCAAAGACTTGGGAACAGCAAGCGAAATATTACGAGGTTGACAACATCGCCGAGTATATGGTGGAAACCTATCTCAACGGCAACATCACAACATTCCGCGAGCTGTATCGGGAACTCAAACCTGCGGGGCGCAGACTTTTCATAAGCTGGCTTTTCCACACGGAACTTAACCGCACGGAGATTGAAAAAATGATACTCGCAACGCTCTAAACTCATACGACTATGGCAACGACAAAAGAAAACAAAGGCACACGAGCCTTTAACGACACTATCAGGGAATACCTTGAAGGTATGGCGGAGAATGACGCTCTATTTGCCGTCAAGTTTGCAAACCCCACCAAATCAATGGAGGACTGCGTTACATACATCATCAATCAAGTGCAGAAAAGCGGTTGCAACGGCTTTGCCGATGATGAAATATTCGGAATGGCAGTACACTATTGGGAGGAAAACGAGATTGAGGTTGGCAAGCCTATCAACTGCCAAGTGGTAGTCAACCATACGGTAGAGTTGACCGAAGAAGAAAAGGAACAGGCACGGCAGGACGCAATAAACAAACTCCGTGACGAGGTTATCGCTTCAGCGCTTGCGAAGCAAGAAATGGCGAAAATGCGCAGACCCTCACAACCCAAGAAAGTCACCGAGAAGAAAACACAAGTTGAACAACCAAGTCTATTCGACTTCTAAAATATTACAACAATGAAACCCAAGAACAAATTTCATAAGGATATATTACGGGAGAGCCGTAAACTCCGCCCAGTGACAAAGGCGCAAAGGGAATGGGCGATAAGTGAATGTTTTGAACACCTTGCCTTCCGTTTGCAAAGTGGCAATACCACCTGCATGGACTGCGGTCACACGTGGAAAACCGACGGGAACATCTACAAATGCGTATGCCCAGTATGTGGCAGGGAACTCACGGTGAAAACGACCCGTAAGCAAAAAGAGAGCGGAAAGATGTATTTCAACGTGTTAGGTATGCACGGAGAATACCAGACATTGCGGATGTTCGCCATATTCGCTGATATGTGCAAAGGCAGGAGAGCCGAATACACGATAAGGGAAATCGGTCAGTATTGGATTGCTCCAAACGGACAATGTGCCGTTATTGGATTAAGACGCTCAATGAGTTTCTATTACGATTGTTTTTCCTATTACTCCGGAATGGAGATACGGGGCAACGACGATGTGTTTGCCGACATTGCAAGGGATTTCCCGATATATCCCGACATGAAGATAATACCCACTCTACACATAGATGTGGTGGGCAACAAATTCTTCAATATGTCGCCTGCAAGGTGCATCAGCCGTTTTCTCTCACTGCCTCAGCTTGAAACGATTATGAAGAATGACGATGCAATGGTGTTCCGTTACTTTCTTAATAATCCTAACGAGTGCCGGATTTGCTGGGCATCATATAAGATAGCCAAACGCCACCATTATGAGATAGCATCAATAGATATGTGGTGCGACTATATCAAGATGCTCAAAACCTGCAAGAAAGACCTGCGTAGCCCTCACTACATCTGCCACGACGACCTGCGTCAAGCCCACGACATCTATGTGAGAAAGGTAAGGGCGATTGAGGAACGCAAACGCAGGGAAGCCGACATAAGGCGTAAGGAGCAAGAGGCTCTCAAAGAGCAGAAGGATAGGGAGAATTTTATCAAACTCAAATCCAAATTCTTCGGACTTATAATCTCCGACGGCGAGATAGATGTAAGGGTGCTTGAAAGCGTGGAGGAATATATAGAGGAAGGCAAAGCGCAGAATATATGTGTCGGTACTTTAAGGTATTACGCCAAAAGCAACACTCTTGTGCTATCTGCAAGGATTGACGGCAACCGTATTGAAACAGTTGAGGTGTCGCTTGATACATTTGAGGTAGTACAGTGCCACGGCAAATACAACCAAGACACCAAATTTCACAAACGCATCATTGACCTTGTGAACTCAAACGCCGGACTTATCAAGGAGAGAATGACAGCCTAATGTTTAACCTGA